>ERZ1034920.843-NODE-843-length-21936-cov-6.292263_pt1 | contig 21936 bp, 17 predicted proteins | sample MGYA00520688_ERZ1034920 | MGnify/ENA primary metagenome ERZ1034920 (study PRJEB33766, sample SAMN09781785) | gut metagenome | biome: gut microbiome | host: Homo sapiens | place: Madagascar | study: EMG produced TPA metagenomics assembly of the PRJNA485056 data set...
GTCCGGCGGTCGCGGCCAGTACGGCCATGCGGTCATCAACATGTACCCGCAGGAGGCCGGCAAGGGCTACGAGTTCGAGAACAAGATCGTCGGCGGCGTCGTGCCGAAGGAGTACATCCCGGCTATCGACAAGGGTATCCAGGAGGCGCTGAACTCCGGCGTCCTGGCCGGCTACCCCGTCGAGGACGTCCGCGTCGAGCTCATCGACGGCTCCTACCACGAGGTCGACTCCTCCGAGGCGGCCTTCAAGGTGGCCGGTTCCATGGCCATCAAGGACGCCCTGCGCAAGTCCGATCCGGTCATCCTCGAGCCGATGATGGCCGTCGAGGTCGAGACCCCCGAGGAGTACATGGGCTTCGTCATGGGCGACATCCCGTCCCGCCGTGGCCTGATCCAGGGTCAGGAGAAGCGTGGCAACGCCGCTGTCATCAGCGCGAAGGTTCCGCTGAGCCAGATGTTCGGTTACGCCACCGATCTGCGTTCCGGCACGCAGGGCCGTGCTGTGTACACCATGCAGTTCGACTCGTACGAGCCGGTGCCCAAGAACGTGGCAGAAGAGATTATCAGCAAGGCCGGCGGGAACGCCTAAGGCGCCCGCGCTAATTGGAGGTAAATCAAGTGGCTAATCAAAAGATTCGCATCCGCTTGAAGGGCTACGATCACGAGATCGTGGATCAGTCCACGAAGCTCATCGTCGACACCGCCCAGAAGACGGGTGCCAAGGTTTCCGGACCCATTCCGCTGCCCACCGAGCGCAACCTGTATTGCGTCATCCGCGGGCCGCACGTCGACAAGGATTCCCGCGAGCAGTTCGAGATGCGCACCCACAAGCGCCTGATCGACATCCTGGAGCCCACCCCGAACACGGTTGACTCCCTGATGCGTCTCGACCTCCCCGCCGGCGTCGACATCGAGATCAAGCTGTAAGGGGGATCGCTAGACATGATCAACGCTATCTACGGCAAGAAGGTGGGCATGACCCAGGTGTGGACCGAGGACGACCGCGTCGTGGCCGTCACGGTCATCCAGGCCGAGCCCAACAAGGTCTGCCAGGTGAAGACCACCGAGACCGACGGCTACGAGGCTGTGCAGCTGGGCTTCGGCGCCATCAAGGCCAAGAAGGTCAACAAGCCGATGGCCGGCCATTTCGCCAAGCAGGGCGTCGAGCCGACCCGTTACCTGCGCGAGGTCCGCGTGGAGAACGCTTCCGAGTACAAGCCCGGCGATGAGCAGACCGTCGCCGCCTTCGCCGATGTCAAGAAGGTCGACGTCACCGGCGTCTCCAAGGGCAAGGGCTTCCAGGGCGTCATCCGCCGTCACGGCTTCGGTGGCGGCCCCGGCGGCCATGGCTCCCACTTCCACCGCGCTCCCGGCTCCATCGGCATGTGCGCCACGCCGTCCCGCGTTCTCAAGGGCATGCGCATGGCCGGCCACATGGGCTGCGACACGGTGACCGTGAAGAACCTCGACATCGTCCGCATCGACGAGGACCAGAACCTGATCCTGGTGAAGGGTGCCGTTCCCGGCGGCAAGAACGCGCTCGTTCGCGTCCGCATGGCGTAATCTCGGCATTTGCATCGTTAAGGAGTTTGCTAACTATGACGACTATCGACATCAAGGACGCGGGCGGCAACGCGGCCGGTACGGCCGAGGTTTCCTCCGACGTCTTCGGCATCGAGCCGAACGTGCATGTCATGCACCACGTGGTGCGCGCTCAGCGTGCCTCTTGGCGCCAGGGCACGCACAACACCCTGACCCGCGGCCAGGTTCGTGGCGGCGGCCGCAAGCCGTTCCGTCAGAAGGGCACCGGCCGTGCTCGTCAGGGCACCATCCGCGCGCCTCACTACACCGGCGGCGGCGTGGTCTTCGGCCCGCATCCCCGCAACTACTCGTTCCGCGTGAACAACAAGGAGGTCAAGTTGGCGATGCGCTCCGCGCTGTCCGCCAAGCTGGCCGAGGGCGCGCTGACGCTGGTCAAGGAGTTCTCTTTCGAGAAGCCCTCCACCAAGCAGGCTGTCGCCTCCCTCAAGGCGCTGGGTCTGGAAGGCCGTCGCGTGACGCTGGTCATCGCCGATGACGACGTGAACACGTTCCTGTCCTTCCGCAACATCCCGCAGGTCACCATCCTGCCGGCCGGTGCCGCCAACACCTACGACCTGATCGACAACAAGGCGCTCGTGCTCACCGAGGCCGCTCTGAAGTACATCGAGGAGGTGCTCGCATAAATGAAGGATCCCCGCGAGATCATCATCCGCCCCATCATCACGGAGAACACCTACGACATGATGGAGGAGGGCGTCTACACCTTCGAGGTGGCGAAGGACTCCAACAAGGTTGAGGTCCGTCAGGCCATCGAGGCGCTGTTCAACGTGCACGTGACCAAGGTCAACACGCTGAACGTCAAGTCCAAGCCGAAGCGCCTGCGCCAGCAGCCGGGTCGCACCCGCACCTGGAAGAAGGCCATGGTCACCCTGGCCGAGGGCGAGACCATCGAGCTGTTCGCGACGCAGCAGTAGCAGTTCCGCCGGCCTGCCGGCCGTCGGAACCTGCCGACGCTGCGCGGCGCTCTGGCGGCGCAGCTGACGTTCAAAGCCCCTTGGGCGGACCGAAAAGTCCAGCCCAAGGGGCTTTTCTCGTCATCTGCACTCGCCAGAGCGCCGCTCGCTGACGCTACGAACGACCTGTGGTTTCGATTTGCGCTATGACGGACGGCTCGCTGGACGCCCGCTCGGGCGGGAATAGTGTTGTCAACAGTCCACTGGACTGTTGACCGTGCGGATACTGCGCGCGTACCTCCCGCCAAGCGAGAGGGCGGCGGCGTTTCCTCACTTGAATTGAAAAGCACCCTGCATCTGCGGGGTGTTTTTTGTTGAGGTATCATTTGGGGGCAGGGTGACCCTGAGAGAAGAAATGATCGGTGGCTAGCGCGTTTAACAAGGAGATTGGGCGGTCGATTCGGCAGACGATGGGGCGGTTCGTCGCCATCGCGGTCATCGCCGCGCTCGGGGCCGGGTTCTATGCCGGTCTGCGCATGTCGGCGCCGGATATGAAGATCGCGGCCGATCAGAACTTCGACGGCACCAACCTCATGGACATCCGCGTCATGTCGACGCTGGGGCTCTCCGATGCGGAGATCGGCGAGCTGCGCTCGGTCGAGGGCGTCGAGGCGGTCATGCCCGCCTACGAGACCGACGCGGTCGCCGAGATCGACGGCAGCCAGTACGTCGTGCGCATCCATTCGCTCGATGTGGACGCGGCGCGTGCGAGCGATGTCTCCGACGGGGAGACGGCCCGATCGGACGATCCCGACTACATCAACCGCCTGGTGCTCACCGAGGGCGATTGGCCCGACGAGCCGGGCGAGTGCGTGCTCGGCGAGGACGTCGTCATGGACACCGAGGTGGCGGTGGGCGACACCGTCGTCCTGACCGAGGGGGCGGGCGATCTGGCCGACACGCTGAACGTCGCCGAGTTCACGGTGACGGGGTTCGCGCGCTGCTCCTACTACGCGTCGCCCACCAACCTGGGCACCACCTCGCTGGGAAGCGGCGTGGTGGACCAGTTCGCCTACGTTCCCATCGAGACGTTCTCCGACGGTATGCCCTACACCGAGGCGTTCCTGACGGTGGAGGGTGCGCGCGACGAGGCGGCTTCGAGCGCGGCGTACGACGAGACGGTCGCGCGCGTGGCGGAGCGCCTCGAGGCGATGGAGGGCGACTTCAACGCGGCGCGACTAGACGACATCAAGGGGTCGGCGCAGCGCGAGCTCGACGACGAGCGCGCGGACTACGAGGCCCAGAAGGCCGACGCCGAGGCGCAGCTGGCCGATGCCAAGGCTCAGCTCGACGACGCCAAGGCGCAGCTCGAAGCGGCCCAGGTGACGATCTCCCAGAGCGAGCGGCAGATCGCCGACGGCCAGGCCGAATACGATGCCGGCGCGGCCGAGCTCTCCGAGCAGCGTACCGCCGCCGAGGCGCAGCTGGCCGACGCGCAGGCGCAGCTCGACGAGGGGCGCGCCCAGTACGAGGGCGCGATGGCGCTGCGCGAAGAGCTGCAGGCGCAGCTCGATCAGGCGCAGGCCGGGCTCGCGGCGATCGATGGGCAGGTTCCCGACATTGATACGGCGCTCGATCAGGCGCGATCGGGCCTCGCCCGGGCGGAGGCCGCCCTCGTGCAGCTCGAGCAGATGGGCGCGTCCGATCCCGAAAGCCCGCTGCATGCGGCGTACGGGGAATGCCTCGCCAAGGTCGCCGAAGCGGAGGAGGGGATCGCCCAGCTGGAGGGGCTGGCGACAAAGCGCGCGCAGCTTGTCGCCGTCATCCCGCAGCTCGAAGGCGGCATCGCCCAGATCGACGAGCAGACCGCCGGCCTTTCCTCCGTGTACTTCGATGACGCCCAAGCCGAGCTCGATGCCCAGCGGGCATCCGCTACCCAGCAGCTCGCCGCGGCGCAATCCCAGCTCGACTCCGCCGCTGCGCAGCTTCGAAGCGGTCGCGACCAGCTCGCGCAGGGCCGCGCCGAGTACCAGGACGGCGTCGCCGAATACGAGAGCGGGCTTGCCGAGTACGAGCGCAGCTACGAGGACGCCCAGCGCCGGTTCGCCGAGGCCGAGGAGCAGCTGGGCGACGCCCAGCGCCAGATCGACGACATCGAGAACCCGCGGTTCTACGTCCTCGACCGCAGCAAGCTCATCGGCGCGGAGAGCTTCGAGTCCGACGCCAACCGCATCGACCAGATCGCCCAGGTGTTCCCGTTCATCTTCTTCCTGGTGGCGGCGCTCGTGTCGCTCACCACGATGACGCGCATGGTGGAAGAGGAGCGCGTGCTCATCGGCACGCACAAGGCGCTCGGCTACGGCAAAGCGCGCATCACGTCCAAGTACCTCATCTACGCGCTCGCCGCCAGCGGCACGGGTTCGCTGATCGGCATCGCGGCGCTCACGCAGTTTTTGCCGTACTTCATCATGAACGCCTACTCGATCGTGTACGCGGTGCCCCAGCGCCCGACGCCGATCGATCCCGGGCTCGCCGTGCTGTCGGCGGGACTGTCCATCGGCATCACGCTGGTCGCCACCTGGGCGGCCGCCGCCTCGACGCTGCGCGAGTCGCCGGCGGCGCTCATGCAGCCGCGCGCCCCCAAGGCGGGCAAGCGCATCCTGCTCGAGCGGATCCCCGTGATCTGGCGCCGCTTCTCGTTCTCATGGAAGGTGACGGCGCGCAACATCTTCCGCTACAAGCAGCGCTTCTTCATGGCGATCATCGGCATCGCAGGCTGCACGGCGCTGCTCTTGACGGGCCTGGGGCTGCAGAACGCCATCAACGACATCATCGACAAGCAGTTCTACCAGCTGTACCGCTACAGCATGGTGGTGCGCGTCGACGACGAGGTGACGGCGGCGCGCGAGGCGGTCGACGACGCGCTCGACGGCGACGCCTCCGCGATTGAGTCCTACGAGTGGCTGCACACCGCCAACGTGCTCGCCATCGAGGAGGGCGCCAAGGACCAGCGCCTGGAACTCGTGGTGCCGGAGGATCCGGAGAAGGCGGGCGACTACGTGCTGATGCGCGAGCGGGTCGGGCACGCGCCGCTTAGCCTCTCCGACGACGGCGTCATCGTCAGCGAGAAGCTGGCGCACGAGCTCGGGCTCGGCGTGGGCGACGAGATCGACATCTACCGGGAGGACGACATCGGCAACGCGACCGGCGACGCGGTGAGCCTGCCCATCGCGGGCGTCATGGAGAACTACGTCAGCCAGTACCTGTTCATCTCGCCTGCGCTCTACGAGGAGGCGTTCGGAAGCCCGCCCGCGTGGGACACGGTCTACGCCAAGACGACCGGCGACGAGGACGTCCGCGCCCGGCTCTCCGCGGAGCTGCTCGAGACGCCCGGCGTCAAGACGGTCGGCTACAACGACGAGCAGATCGATTCGTACCGCACGATGCTCACCAGCGTCGACTCCGTCGTCGTGGTGCTGATCGTCGCGGCGGCGGCGCTCGCGTTCGTCGTGCTGTACAACCTGACCAACATCAACATCGCCGAACGCGCGCGCGAGATTGCCACGCTCAAGGTGCTCGGCTTCACGCGCAAGGAGGTCAACGCCTACATCTTCCGTGAGACGATGATCCTGTCCGTGATCGGCGCGGCGGTCGGACTTGTGCTGGGCATCTTCCTGGAGGCGTTCGTCGTGCAGACCGCCGAGGTGGACCAGGTGATGTTCGGCCGCGAGATCCACGCGCTGAGCTTCGTCATCGCGTTCGCGCTGACGCTTGTGTTCACCGTGCTCGTGATGCTCGCCATGCGCGGCAAGCTGCGCCGCATCGACATGGTCGAAAGCCTCAAATCCAACGAGTAAGCGTGACAGGGGACGTTCCTTCTGTCACCTTTGAATAATATGCCGCGTGGCAGGCATCTGGTGACAGGGGGTGACAGGGGACGTTCCTCCTGTCACGTTTGAACAATAGGGCGGAAGGGCCGCCCCTCTCGCCGCACCCTCGATGGATCATGGCTCTCGCCACTATCCAAACGCGGCAGGGATCGCCCTCCCTGCCGGCCTTTATCCAGACGTGACAGCGGGGCCGTCCCCTGTCACATTATCCAAACGTGACAGGGGGACCGTCCCCTGTCACGCCCTGTCACGTCCTGTCGCAGCGCGGCTCGTTACGCCCGCTGTAATACTTCCGGTATTACGTCGGCGGCACCTGATGTCACCAGTATGAATGTACGGTCTCAGCTGTTTGTTGTGGTGTCCGCGCCGATGGGGTGCGCTACAATGGCACACAATGCATTCGAACAACGGGGGAGGTTGCTAGATGAAGATCACCCAGAAGAAAACCGACGGCGGCAAAGTGATCGTCAATGCCGTCGCGTCCACCGAAGAGGTCGCCAAGGCGCTCAACTCCGCGCATCTGGCGTTCGCCCAGCAGATGAACCTGCGTCCCGAGCAGGGCAAGACGGTCGCCCAGGTCGCCGAGGAGCGCATGGGCATCCGCGATCTCGACTCCGTCGTGACGGCCCAGGCGCAGGAGGCGCTCATGCCCTTCGCCGTCAACAAGACGGGCATCATCCCGGCCTTCCCGCCCAAGGTCGATCCCAAGTCGCGTCTGAAGCGCGGCCAGACCTTCCAGTTCGAGGTCACGGTCACCCCCAAGCCCGACTACGAGCTGACCTCCTACGACCCGGTCACGATCACCGTCCCGCCGCTCGTCATCGACCCGGCGGAGGTCGACGCGCAGATCGCCCAGATGGCCAACGGCTACACCGAGTACGTGCCCGACGACCCGCATCCGGTCCAGAAGGGCGACGCCTGCAAGATCGCGATGAAGGCCTTCCGCGCCAACGGCGAGGAGGTGGGCCCGCTGGCGACCGAGGGCCGCACCTACGTCACCGGCCAGGGCTACATGCCCGAGGGCTTCGACGACAACGTCGTCGGCATGGACGTGGGGGAGACCAAGACGTTCACCTTCGAGGCGCCCGACATCGACGAGGCCGGCAACGAGGTCACCGGCGAGTTCACGACCACCGTCACCGTCCTCGAGATCCAGAAGACGGTCGTCCCCGAGATCGACGACGCCTGGGTCAAGAAGTTCATGCCGTTTTACAAGGACTACGCCGACATGCGCAAGACCATCGAGGACGGCCTGACCAAGCAGCACGAGAAGCAGCACGAGGACATGAAGCGCCAGATGGCCGCCGCCGAGGTGGCGTCGCGCTTCCAGGGCAGCATCGCCGACGAGGTCTACGAGGCGATGACCCGCAGCCTGATGACCAACCTGCGCGCCGACGTCGCGCGCCAGGGCATGAAGTTCGAGGACTTCCTGGAGCAGCAGGGCGGCGAGCAACAGTTCAACATGATGATGATGCTGCACACCCGCGAGATGCTGGTGCAGGGCTATGCGCTCGACGCCGTGTTCCGCCACGAGGGGCTCGTCATCACCGACGACGACCTCACCGAGGCGTGCATCGAGATGGGCGGCGGCCAGACCGATCCCAAGCTGATGCGCAGCCAGCTAGAGGACGGCGGCCGCGGCTTCGTGCTGCGCGAGGCCGCCGAGCGCCTGCGCGCCAACAAGTGGCTCGTCGAGCACGCGGTCATCAAGGATCCCGAGTCGGCCGGCGAGGCAGCGCCCGCACCCGAGGCAGCGCCCGAGGCGTAGGCGGCGAGGCCGCGCCCGTGTCCGCACTCGAGGCGCAAGCGGCGATGCCGCGCCCGCGTCCGCACTCGAGGCGCAAGCGGCGATGCCGAGCCCGCGTCCGCGCTCGAGGCGCAAGCGGCCAGGATCGCAGCCGACGCCGAACGCAGGGGTTACGCAGGGGGCGCGCTCTAGGTGGTGCGCCGCGCTCAAGCCTCCGACCGAAGCTGTGCTTGTGCGTCGGCCCGATCGCAGCCATCCGCTTCAACTTGCGGCGGTTTCTGGACAACCCGTTTGTCCAGAAACCGCCGTTTTGCTTACTTCTCCCCATTTTTCCTTGGCCGAGACGGTCTTTCGAGCGCTTCTTCCCAAATGAGCCGCGATTCGAAGCGGTTTTTGTCCAGAAACCCGCAAAAGTCGTGGCGGGCGCAACGCCTGGGCCTCCGGGCTCCGTCGCCGCTTAGCCGTTCCTGGGTCGCTGTGCGGTCACGTTGCTCGCAGCACGAGAGCTGTTCGCGACGTCAAGCTTTCCACCCCAAATTATTCTCAATCGCGTTGCATTTGCAACCGCGCATCAGTCGCTTCTTAATTATCCTTGAATGAAAATGTTCTACATCGGGACACAAAGGAGGGGCGATGGCTGCGGAAAGCGTGAGAGGGGACGTTTCTATTTCGGCTTCCCGCGCACCGAGGATCGATGCCGCATTCTGGATGAAGATCGCCTGTCTTGCGGCGCTTCTGGTCGTCGTCTACCTGCTGTCGTTCCTTATCGGCAGCGTCGATCTTTCCGTCGTCACGGTGGTGGACATCATCCGTTCCAGCTTCATGGAGGTCGAAGCCTATTGGGACGGTGTGCTCGAGCAGATCGTCCTTGGCGTGCGGTTTCCTCAGATCACCCTGTCTGTGTTGGTGGGTGGGGCCCTTGCCGTCTCGGGCGCATCGTATCAGACAGTCTTCAAAAACCCCATGGTCTCCTCCGACATCCTAGGCGTGTCGGCCGGTGCGGGCTTCGGCGCCGCGCTCGCGATGCTCAACGGCTGCGCCTGGTGGGAGATACAGATCTCCGCTTTCGTGTGCGGTGCCGGGGCGGTGCTCGCCGCCTATTGCATTGGGGCGGTGTTCGGAAAGCAGAACATGACCATCCTGGTGCTTGCGGGCGTGGTCGTCTCGAGTTTTTTCCAGGCGCTCATCTCCATCATCAAGACGGTCGCCGACACCGACAGCGTGCTTCCCTCCATCACATTCTGGCTGATGGGAAGTCTGAACAAGGGTGACAACGTCGACGTTGCCGTGGTGCTTCCCGCGGTCATCGCCTCGATGGCGCTGCTGTTCGTGTTCCGCCACAAGATCGATGCCCTTTCGGCGGGCGAGGACGAGGCGATCGCCATGGGCGTCAACGTCCCGCTCGTCAAAGGCATCGTGATCGTCGCCTCCACGCTCATGACCGCCTGCGCGGTTTCGGTGGCGGGCATCATCGGCTGGGTGGGCATGGTCGTGCCCCATATGGCTCGCGCGGTCACCGGCGCGTCGTTCTCCAAGCTCATCGCCAGCTCGTTCCTCATCGGTGGCGTGTTTTTGCTGCTTATCGACGACATTGTGCGTTCGTCGTTCGCCGATCTCCCGCTGGGCGTCCTCACCGCGCTCATCGGCACCCCGGTGTTCGTGTTCCTGCTCATCCGCACGCGCAGGGAGTGGGTCTGATGCTTCAGGTCGACGATCTTCGCTTCTCGTACCGTCGCGGCCGCGAAGTGCTGCGCGGTGTGGCCTTCACGGTGGAGGCGGGCGATATCCTGTGCCTGCTTGGATCCAACGGCACCGGCAAGACGACGCTTTTGAGATGCCTGTTGGGGCTTTCGAAACCGGATTCGGGAAGCATTCTCGTCGACGGCACCGATCTGGGGAAGCTGTCGGTGAGGCAGCGCGCTCGCTTCATGGCGTACGTGCCCCAATCCACCAATATCGCGTTTCCGTACAAAGCGCGTGAAGTGGTGATGATGGGGCGCGTCTCCCGCCTAGCGCCGGGCGCCGGCCATTCGCGCGCGGATAGGGAAGCGGTCGATCAAGCGCTCGGGCGGCTGCAGATCTCGCATCTTGCGGAATGCCGCTATCAGGAGATGTCGGGCGGCGAGCGTCAGATGGTGCTTGTGGCCCGCGCCCTCGCCCAGGAGTCGCGTCTGCTCGTGATGGACGAACCCACGGCGAATCTGGACTACCACAACCAGGTGAAGATCCTCGCCGCCATCCGCCACCTCTCATCGCAGGGATTGGGGATCCTCATGACATCCCACTATCCCGACCATGCGTTTTTGGCGTGCTCGAAGGTGGCGTTGATGAAGGGCGGGACCATCGTCGCGTGCGGAGACCCCGACGAAGTGGTGACAAGCGAAAGCCTGACCGACCTCTACGACACGCCCGTGCACGTGGGCCAGACGTCGGTGGGCGCGCTGTCGATAAAGACGTGCATCCCCTTGCTCGACGAGGCGGGGTTTTCCTCGGTGGCTCGCACCGTGCCTTCCGAGGCGCCGTCCGCGGTCGTCGCGCAGGGTGATCGATAGCAGGAACCCGGAAAGAACGGAGGGATCATGAAGAACGACGATATCGGAAGGAAGCGGAGCTGGCTGGCGCCTGCCGCCGCCATCGCGCTGTCTGCGGCGCTGGCATGCACAGGCCTTGCAGGGTGCTCGTCCCCGTCGCAGGAATCCAGCGGCGGCGACGAGCCCGCCGCGACGCAGGAGGCGGCAACGCGCACCGTCACCGACATGGCGGGCCGCGAGGTCGAGATCCCCGCGACCATCGACAGCATCGCCACGTTCGGCTCGGTGGGCGTGCTCAACGCGTTCGTGGAATGCATGGGCGAAGGTGACAAGATCGTCAACGAGATGCCCGCGAACTTCACCAAGAACGACAAATGGGCGATGCAGTACAAGTTTGCGCCGCAGCTGTCGGAAGGCCCGGTGCTCGAGACCTCCGACGGCGTCGACATAGAGGCGACGCTTGAGCTTGCGCCCGACCTGTGCATCACGATGACGGCCGATACGGCGCAGCAGCTCGAGGAGAACGGCCTTGCCTGCATCGTGCTCGAATGGGGCGATACCGAAGACGTCAAGACCGCCGTCAGCCTGATGGGCGAGGTGCTGGGCGCCGAGGATCGCGCCGACCAGTACAACCAGTACTTCGACGACATGGTTGCCAAGGCGGAGGAGCGCACCGCTAATCTGTCCGATGACGAGCGCCAGCGCGTCATCTACGGCGATGTGACCACGCTCACCAATCCGCATATCATCTCCGAGTGGTGGATCGAGGCAGCCGGCGGCATCAGCGTGACGGCCGAAGCCCACACCAAGAACTCGCTCGAATACACCATGGAGGACCTGTTGGCATGGCAGCCCGAGGTGATCTTCTCCAGCGGCTCCACCGCCGAGGACATCTCCGCCGATGCCAACTTCGCCAACATCCCCGCAGTCCAGAACGGCGAGATCTACATGGTGCCCACCGTCGCCCATGTGTGGGGCAACCGCACCGTCGAGCAGCCGCTGACGGTGATGTGGGCCATGAACAAGATGTATCCCGATCTGTACTCCGAAGACGAGCTGGCAGAGGACATCAAGTACTTCTACAGCACGTTCTTCGAGTACGACATGTCTGACGAGGAAGTCGACGGCATCATCAACTACCAGTAGGTGCACGGAGCGCGGATGCGCCGCGCGATGAAAAGACGCTGACGGGGTGGGCGGTGGCAAATACCACGGCATCGCCCGCCCGTCGCGATATTCTTGATCAAGGTGCATTCATTCGGAACGAACGCAGGATGGCTGAGGGCAGGGGGGCGCGTGTTTCGGCTTGCGATATACGGCAAAGGCGGGATCGGCAAATCGACAACGGCGAGCAACGTCTCGGTGGCATTGGCGGCAGGCGGACTGCGCGTGATGCAGATCGGCTGCGACCCCAAAGCCGATTCCACGCGCATCCTCATGCGCGGCGAGCGGATCACGACGGTGCTTGACGCGATGCGGGAGGCGGAGGCGGTCGGGCGCGATGTGCGGCTCGAGGAAGTGGTGCGCACCTCGCCCGACGGCGTGCTGTGCGTGGAGTCGGGCGGGCCCATCCCTGGCGTCGGCTGCGCGGGGCGGGGCATCGTCGCCGCATTCGATCTGCTTATGCAGCTGGATGCCTACGCCCTTTACCGACCCGACATCGTCATCTACGACGTCTTGGGCGACGTGGTTTGCGGCGGGTTCGCCATGCCGCTGCGCGGCGAGCACTCCGATGCGGTGATGGTTGTCACGTCCGGCGAGATGATGTCGTTGTATGCCGCCGCGAACATCCTCCATGCGGTCTCGTCGTTCCAGCGCCGCGGGTATGCCAGGTTCGCCGGGCTGATAGCGAACCTCCGCGATGTCGAAGGGGAGGAAAGGCGCATCGAGGAATTCTGCGCTGACGAGGATGCCTGGGTGGCCGGAACGGTCCCGCGTTCCCAGGCCGTCCAGCAGGCGGACGAGAGGTGCGTGCCGGTGGGCGAGATCGCTCCCGAATCAGCCGCGTGGAAGGCGTATCGCGCTCTTGCCGCGCTCGTCGCGGGCATGGCGGACGGGTCGATTCCGCCCGGCTCCGCCCCCGACGATCGGGTTCCGCCCGCCGGATCGGCGGAAGCGGCCAAGGAGGCGTGACGGCATGGCGCGTCTGATGTACCAGATATCCACGGCGTCGCGCAGGAAGCGGACCCTCGCCATACCGGAGAGCCATACGCTCTATCTCTGCCCCAACGCCTGCGCGCGGCGCCGCGGTCTGCGCGCGCTGCGCAACGGGGTGATGGACGACGTGTCGTTTCTTCGCTTCTCGCAAGCCGACATCGTCACAGGCTCCTATGAGCGCCGTGCTATCGAGGCGTGCGGCCGTCTACTTGACGCGCTTCCCAAACGCCCCCGCGTCATCTCCCTCTACGTCAACTGCATCGATGACTTTTTGGGCACCGATGCGCGCGCGTTGGTGGACGAGCTTTCGGGCCTCCATCCCGACGTCCGATTCATCCTGTCGCGCATCAACCCCATTTCGGACGATGTGAACAAGACGAAACTGCAGAGCGTCCATATGCGTCTGTACGAGCCGCTCGAGCCTCAGGCGGAACACGATGGAGGCGTCACGCTGCTGGGCCATTTCGAGGAGATCCCCGCGGCAAGCGAATTCTATCGGATCGTGGCGAGCCTTGGGCTGGGGCCGGTTCGGCAAGTGTTCACGTGTGCGGATTTCGATGAGTACGGGCTGCTGACGAAAAGCCGCCTCGCGCTGTCGCTCTCGCATCTGGGCGATGCCGCGCTCGCCGATTTCGACAGGCGGCTGGGCGTTGCCGGCATGCGCTGGCATGCGAGCTACGCGCTCGACGAAATCGAACGGCGCTATCAGCAGCTTGCCGCGCTTTGCGGAGGATCCGTCGACTGCCGCGAGTTCGCGGCGGATGCGCGCGTTGCGATCGAACGCGCCCGGGCGGCTGTGGGAGATATGCCTATCGCGGTCGACTCGTCGGCGTCCCTGAAGCCGTTCACCTTGGCGCTCGATCTGCTTGCATACGGGTTCAACGTGCGCGCCGTGTTCGCGCTGCATGCGAAAGCCGATGACTCAGAAGCTGCACGCCGTCTCGCCGAGGAATATCCGGAGGTCGACGTCGTACGCGACGGAGGGGCCGGGGCAGTGCGCGGCGCGTCGCATGCTGCGAAAGGCCGCGCCTGGATCGCCGTGGGATCCGACGCGGCGTTTCTTCTGGGGGCCCCGCATACAGTCGACATGTACCACGATGAAGGGTATTTCGGCTTCCAGGGCGTCAAGGCGCTGATGGAGAGGTTGTGCGCAGCCGTCGAGGGCGGCGGGGGAGGGGAGGCGTGATGTCGAAGCTGTCGTTGTTCCTGCCTCCTTTCGCGAGCGACTATTCCGGAGCTTGCTCGGTGCTGTTCCCCTTCGACTGCATGGTCGTCATCCTCGACGCGGGATGCTGCACGAGAAATTACGCGGAATACGACGAGCCGCGCTGGACGAAGGAGCGCAAACCGGCATTCTCCGCCCAGATCCGCACGCTCGACACGGTGATGGGGGACGAGGAGGGCATCATCTCCCAGGTGCTGGATGCGGCGCGCGAGTTGAAGCCGGCGTGCATCGCGTTGGTCGGGACGCCGGTGCCCGCCATCGTCGGCATGGACCTTGAGGGCATGGCTCACGACATCGAGCGGGAGGGCGGCATCCCCTGCATGGGGATCGCCACCAACGGGTTCGACACCTACGAGCGCGGCGTTTCGCGTGCGCTGCGGATGCTGGTGGACAGGTTCGCGCTGCTTGCTGTTTCCGTGCAGTTTGGCGGCGGCGAGGCCTGCGTTGAGCGCAGCGTGTCGGATCGCGCTCTCAAGGTGAACCTGCTCGGCGCCACGCCGCTCGATTTTGCCGATGCCGCCATCGTCGACAAGCAGCGGGCACTACTCGCCGAGGAGGACATCGAAGTCGTTTTCGACGGGACGTCACGCTTCGGCGTGGCGGACATTGCGGCCACGGCGCATGCCGATGCGAGCATCGTTGCCACGTGGGGCGGGCTCGCCTGTGCCCGCGCCCTGCGCGATGGGGCGGGGATCCCCTACGTTGTCGGTGCTCCGATCGATGCGGGGTCGGCCGCCGTCGTCGCGCGAAGGATACGCCGTGCGGTTGGCGGCGTTGAAGCGGATGGGGAGCTGCCTGTTTTCCGAACGGCGCCGCCTATCGCAGCGCACGCCTGCGCGGATGAAGCCGCAGAGGCTCCGTGCGGGAACACGGCGTCCGCCGAGCCCCCATCCCCGAAGGCGGTTCTGGTGGGGGATCAGGTGATGATGGGATCTTTGCGCGATGCCCTCCTCCGGGCGGAAGACTCCTCCTTCGACGAGGGGGATCTTGCGGTGGCGACGTTTTTCTCCAGCGAAAGCGCCCTCGTCCGCGCCGGCGATAAGGACTTCGCCGAGGATTCCGATCTCGATGCCTATCTGAAGCGGCATCCCGACATTCTGGTCGTGGGCGATCCGTTGCTCGCGCGGCTTCCCTCGCTTGAGAAGGAGCGTCTGGTCGAAGCGGCGCATCCCGCTGTATCGGGCCAGCTGTTCGGCGACATCGAAACGAGTGGAAAGGAGTTGCTGGATGAAATTCGACTACGAGCAGGCGCTTGAGAGGGGAGACGCCCTCAAGATGCTCTGCGAGGCGTGGGGAAGGCCCGACCTGGACGTCGAGACGGTTCTGCTGTCGCAGGCACGGGGGCGCGTGAGCGCGCATGACGTGCGGGCGGTATGTTCCATTCCCGTGGTGCGCTCGTCCAAACGCGACGGCATCGCGGTGAAGTCATCTGCTTTCGCCGCGGGCGTTCCCGATGGCAGCGCGTGGGTGCGCGGCATCGATTACGCGCAGGCGGACACCGGCGACGATTTTCCCGATGCGTTCGATGCCGTCGTCGCAGTGGAGGACATCGAGCGGTTGGAAGGCGGCGGGATCCGCTTCGTCAAAGACGATCTGGAAGTGAAACCCGGCGATGGCGTGAACCCCCGCGGGTCCATCGTCAAGGAGGACTCCCTTATCGTGCCTGCTCGCACGATGCTTTCCGCCGAGGCGATCGCCGCTTGCGCGGTGGGCGGGCTTGCGCAGATCGACGTCCTTCGTCGCGTGCGCGTCGCCTTCCTCCCCACCGGCAGCGAGTTGGTTCCCTGGGGCTCTTATCCCGAAAGGGGCAAGAACATCGAAGCGAATGGCCTGCTTGCCGACGGCATGCTGGAATCGTGGGGCGCCGAGGCCGTGGTGTACCCGATGGTGCGCGACGAGCCGGCGCTTTTGGAGAAAGCCCTCGACCGGGCGCTCGCGGCTGCCGATATCGTGCTGGTCAACGGCGGCTCGTCGCGCGGCGAGGAGGATTACAACTCCAAGATGCTCCAGGCGCGCGCGACGTATTTCCGTCATGGAGTGCGCGCGGTTCCGGGAAGGCCGGTGGGCATGGCGGTCGTCGACGGCAAACCGGTGGTCAACGTCCCCGGGCCTCCGCTGGCAGCGTTCCTCGCGCTCGACTGGCTCATCCGCGGCGTGGTCGCGTTCGCCTACGGCATCCCCTTGCCCGAGCGTCAGCGTCTGCGCGTCCGCATGGGCGTCGATGTCTCGAAGCCTGCGAAGTTCGAGCGGTTGATGCGCGTGCGTCTCTCGCCGGATGGAGAGGGCGGGATCACGTGCGCCCCGATGCCGTCCGATTCCGGCGTCGCGGCGCAGCTTGCCGGATCCGACGCCATGCTGTCGCTTCCCATCGGAAGCGAAGGGGCGTATGCGGGAGATGAGGTGGAAGTCGAGCTTCTCCGGCCGCTGGAGGTCATCCGCGCCTCGTGGCGGTAGCCTTTCCGGGATGGGCGGCGAGCATGGCAAGCCGCTCATCCGCTTTTTCGCGGGCGGCGCCTTTCTTCCCTTCCCAGGCGCCTCCCGCATTCGATTCGCCGCAAAGCTAGGGAAGCGGTGCATCCCGCAGAGTGAAGGTGCTTCCTTGAAACGAGATCAGCCCCTCAGCGCGCATCTTTCCGAGCTCGCGCGACAGGGCGCTGCGTTCGATGTAGAGCAGGTCTGCGAGCTCCTGACGGTTGCAGGGCAGCTGGAACGTGCTCGATCCCTGCTCTTTTGCCAGCTTCGAGAGGTAGGACAGCACCTTCTGCCGCGTTGAGCGGTTCGACAGCACGTCAAGCCGGCTCATGAGGTGCGCTGTCGTCTGCGAAAGCGAGGAGATGAGGTTCGCCCTCACCTTGTTGACATGCTTGAGGCAGCAAGGGCACGATTCGATCTCGTTGCTGATGGAGAAGTCGATCGTTTCGCAGGACTCGCTCGCGATCACGCAGATTCCGGTATCGGCGTACAATTGCGGGGATACGTCGCTGGCTACGATCGAGTCAGGGGGGTAGCTGCCCAGGATCGAGCGGTTGCCGCCCTCGTCGTAGCGCACAATCAGCGCCGATCCGGATACCAGGTAACGCGTTCGCGACGGGGCCTCGTCGCCCGATGCCAAGCGCGCGCCCTCCTCGTGCCTTCTGATCGTGGCATCAAGGCATTTTAGGACTGAATGCACCCGGTTCGTCGGTATGCCGTTGAACAGCGCGAGCGAGGAGAAGCGGACATCCATCTCCTCTGGTGACAACTCGGGCATAAGATAACTCCTTCTGGAATATACTCAATCACGCATAATAATACCTCAAATCGCCGCCCGTGCGAACCGGCATGGGCTTATCGTGCCGGAGGGGTGCCGTTCGGATGGGCGCCGGCGCTTTTCGCTATACTCTTGCGCGGAAGGCAACCGCGCTTTGCCCGGGACGGGCGCGCGGAATCGAAGAAGGAGGCGGCCATGCTGCATGCGGTCGAGGTGAAGCCGGGCATCTACTGGGTGGGCGGCATCGATTGGAACGAGCGTAATTTCCACGGGTACACCACCGACCGGGGTTCGACGTACAACGCCTACCTCATCATGGATGAGCACCCCACGCTCATCGACACGTGCAAGCCCGGCTTTGCCGACGAGCTGATCGAGCGCGTTAGCGAGATCATCGACCCGTCCAAGATCGAGTACATCATCGCCAACCATGTGGAGCAGGACCATTCCGGCGCGCTGCCGGCCATCCACGCGCTGGCGTCCGACGCCAAGATCTACTGCAGCGCCCCGCACGGCGTGAAGGGCCTGACCGCCCATTACGGCGACCTGGGCTACGTGCCGGTCAAAACCGGCGACAGCCTGCGCATCGGCCGTCGCACGCTGCAGTTCACCCAGACGGTCATGGTGCACTGGCCCGACAACATGGTCACCTACTGCCCCGAGGACCGCATCCTGTTCTCCAACGACGCGTTCGGCCAGCATTTCGCCTCCTCGAAGCGCTTCGACGACGAGGTGGGACTGCCCGAGGTGCTCGCGCAGGCCAAGAAGTACTACGCCAACATCGTGATGCCCTACTCGCGCCACGTCGTGCGCGCCCTCGACGCGCTCGGCGGGCTCGACATCGACATGATCGCGCCGAGCCACGGCGTCATCTGGCGCAGCCACGTGGCCGAGATCCTCGAGACCTACGCGTGCTGGAGCTCGCTTGAGCCCGAGGACTACGCGATCGTGGTGTACGACTCGATGTGGCACACCACCGAGACGATGGCCCGCGAGATCGTCGAGGCGTTCGTCGAGTGCGGCGTCCCGGCGCGTCTGTTCGACCTCAAGGCCAACCATATCTCCGACATCATGACCGAGATGCTGTCCGCCAAGTACGTGGCGGTGGGCTCGCCGACGCTCAACAACGGCATGATGCCCACGGTCGCGGCGTTCCTGTGCTACCTGAAGGGCCTGTCGCCCAAGGGCGGCTGGGCGGGGCGCGTCGGCATCCCGTTCGGCTCGTACGGCTGGGGAACCAACGGCCCCGACGAGGTGGCCGCGCAGCTCGAGGTCTGCGGGTTCGAGATGCCGCTCGGCACGCTGTCCCACCAGTGGGTCGAGGACGAGGAGCACCTCGGACAGCTGCAGGACGCCATCGTGCGCGCGGTGGGGAGATAGCGGCTCCGATGGACGGCGCGTCCCTCGAAAAGATCCTGCTCATCGCCAATCCCGCCTCGCGTCACGGCGAGGGGATCGTCGATGCGGCGCGCGTGGAGGCGCTGCTGCACGAGCGCGCGGACGCGGAGCTCACGGTGCTGATGACCCAGCGGCGGGGCCATGCCGAGGAGCTCGCCGCGGCGGCGGGAGGGTTCGACCTGGTCGTGGTCGTCGGCGGGGACGGGGCGGCCCACGAGGTCGCCAACGGGCTCATGAGGATCCCGCGCGAGGGGCGTCCGGCGATGGGCGTGGTGCCCGCGGGGTCGGGCAACGACTACGCGTTCTCGCTGGGGATGTCGCGCTCGCTCGAGGAGGCGGCGCGTCAGCTCGTCTCGGCGCCGCGCCGGTGGACCGATCTGGGCGTGTGCAACGGGCGGCGCTTCATCGAGACGCTCTCGTTCGGACTCGACGCCGCCATCGCGCTGGACACCATCGAGCGCCGCAAGCGCACCGGCGCCGCAGGCGTGACGCTGTACATGCAAAGCGGCTTCGACCAGCTGCGCAACCATCTCGCCTACCACGAGATGGAGGCGTGGTTCGACGGGGTGGGGCGTTGCCAGCGGGTCGTGCTGTGCGCGGTGCAGGTGGGCCCCACGTACGGCGGCGGGTTCCGCATCTGCCCCGACGCGCGTTTCGACGACGGCATGCTCGACGTGTGCGTCGCGCATGCGCCGGTGAGCGCGCTCAAAGCCGGGTTCGTGTTCCTGTGCGCCAAGGGCGGCCGCCATCGGCGCTTCCGCGAGATCGAGTCGCTGCGCGCGCGGGAGATCAGCCTGAGGTTCGGCTTCGCCCCCCCCGCCCAGATCGACGGCGAGCCGCTCGACGCCGTCGAGTACGCCGTCTCGATCGAACCCGCCGCACTTCGCGTCGTCGCGCCGAGCGGGTCGGCGTTCTCTCGCTGAACGTTCAGGCGCGCTCGCGCAGGATTTCGGCCCCTCTGCTCCAAAAAAGGCGCATATTGCGTAGATCGAGCACAGGAGCGGCGTTATGCGAAAACGGGCGATCGTCGTCCACCTGGGCATATGCCGCCGAACGGAACGGGAAGCGCCGTCGAGCCCCCTCCGTGGAAGCTCGATCGGATGTCCCACCTATGCAAAACGCGCATTTTGTGGAGCGGGTCGCCTTGTTTCGCGCTTCGGTGCATAGTTGCCCCTACCAAGAACCGCGCCCAGTCGAAAGGCGCGTCCGTCCAAGGAGACCCGCATGCCAAAACGATTCCTTCCCATCAGCCGAGCCGACATGGAGCGGCGCGGATGGGACCGCTGCGATTTCGTGTACGTGTCGGGCGACGCGTACGTCGACCATCCCTCGTTCGGGATGGCCATCATCACGCGCCTGCTCGAGGCGCACGGCTACAAGGTGGGCGTGATCGCGCAGCCCGACTGGAACGACCCCGCCTCCGTCGCCGTGCTCGGCGAGCCGCGCCTGGGGTTCCTCGTGTCGTCGGGCAACATGGACTCGATGGTCAACCACTACACCGTCGCCAAGAAGAAGCGCCGCGGCGACGCGTATTCCCCCGGCGGCAAGGCGGGCCTGCGTCCCAACCACGCGACGGTCGTGTACTCCAACCTCATCCGCCGCACCTTCAAGGAGACGCCCATCATCGTGGGCGGCATCGAGGCGAGCCTGCGGCGCCTGGCGCACTACGACTACTGGTCCGACAAGATGAAGCGCTCGCTTCTGCTCGACGCGGGAGCGGACCTGCTCGTCTACGGCATGGGCGAGCATCCTGTCGTCGAGGTCGCCGACGCGCTGGCGGCGGGGCTCTCGATCCGCGACATCACCTTCGTCGACGGCACGGTGTACCGCGCCTCGTCGCTCGAGCACGTCTACGACGCGGTCGAGCTGCCGGCGTTCCCCGAGCTGCAGGCGGATCGGCTGGCGTACGCGCGCAGCTTCGCCGTGCAGTACCGCAACAGCGACCCGTTCACGGGCAGGCGCCTGGTCGAGCCGTATTCCGACCACGAGTACGTCGTGCAGAATCCGCCCGCCGCGCCGCTTTCCACCGAGGAGATGGACGCCGTCTACGCGCTGCCGTACACGCGGGAGGCGCATCCTTCCTACGACAGGGCGGGCGGCGTCCCGGCGCTTGCGGAAGTGCGCTTCAGCCTGACGAGCAACCGCGGGTGCTTCGGCGAGTGCGCGTTCTGCGCGCTGACGTTCCATCAGGGGCGCATCGTGCAGGCGCGCAGCCATGAGTCGCTTCTGCGCGAGGCCGAGGCGATCGTGCGCGACCCCGCGTTCAAGGGCTACATCACCGACGTGGGCGGTCCGACGGCGGATTTCCGCGCTCCGGCCTGCAAGGCGCAGCTGAAGCGCGGCGCCTGCCCGGGCAAGCGCTGCCTGTCGCCGGAGCCGTGCGCCCAGCTCGAAGCCGACCACTCCGACTACCTGGAGCTGTTGCGCAAGCTGCGCGCGCTGCCCGGCGTGAAGAAGGTGTTCGTGCGCAGCGGCGTGCGTTTCGACTACGTGATGGCCGACGCGGGGCATGGCGCGGAGTTCCTCGACGAGTTGGCGGCGCACCACGTGAGCGGCCAGCTGCGCGTGGCGCCCGAGCACGTGTCCGACGACGTGCTGCGCGTGATGGGCAAGCCGCCCCACGCGGTGTACGACCGCTTCCGCGAGGCGTTCCAGCGGGCAACCGACCGCGCGGGGCTCGAGCAGTACCTCGTGCCGTACCTGATGTCGTCGCATCCCGGATCGACGATGCGCGACGCGGTGAAGCTGGCGGAGTACGTGCGCGACATGGGCTTCAACCCCGAGCAGGTGCAGGATTTCTACCCCACGCCCGGAAGCCTGGCGACGGCGATGTACGCCACCGGCGTCGATCCGCGCACGATGAAGAAGGTCTACGTGCCCCGCAGCGCGCACGAGAAGGCGCTGCAGCGTGCGCTCATCCAATACCGCAACCCCGCCAACCGCGACCTCGTGCGCGAGGCGCTGCGCCGCGCGCACCGCGCCGACCTCATCGGCTACGGGGAGAAGTGCCTCGTCCGTCCCGAGAAGAAGGGCGAGCGCCCGGCGGGGGAGGGCGAGAAGCGCGCCAAACGCGGCGTCGCCGGGGAGAAAAACCGCCTGCGCGACCAGCGCAAGGCATCGCCCAACCGCAAGAACCGCGGCCTGGCGCGCAAGGCGAACGGCCACAAAGGCGGCATCCGCAAAGGCCGCTAGGGCTGGGGCGCCCGCGCCATTCCCTCGCGCACAGGCCGCGGTTCTTGCGGT
>ERZ1034920.845-NODE-845-length-21899-cov-7.646264_pt1 | contig 21899 bp, 18 predicted proteins | sample MGYA00520688_ERZ1034920 | MGnify/ENA primary metagenome ERZ1034920 (study PRJEB33766, sample SAMN09781785) | gut metagenome | biome: gut microbiome | host: Homo sapiens | place: Madagascar | study: EMG produced TPA metagenomics assembly of the PRJNA485056 data set...
TTATGTCTTGCAATCCCGCTTTATTTCTTTGTTTGCGGTGTTTTGCTCAAGGCTATTCATTCTATAAAGGAGGTTGCAAAATGAGTATAAACTTGCAGAAAGGTCAAAAAATCGACCTTACCAAAGGCGGAGGCGGACTTAGCCGTATTATGGTCGGATTAGGTTGGGATGAGGCACAACCTGCACCACAGCAGAGTGGCGGCGGATTCTTTGGACTTTTTAAATCTCAACCACAGCAGCAGACACAGGACATTGATTGTGATGCATCTGCCATCCTTTTGAATGCCAACGGGAAACTGTACGGAAGAGAAGCAAATGATTGCTGTGTATATTTTGGAAACTTGTCGCATTACAGCGGAGCAATTCAACATCAGGGCGATAACCTGACAGGTGCGGGCGATGGTGATGATGAGCAGATCATGGTCGATCTGAACCGTGTTCCTGCTGATGTTGCCAAAATAGTATTTGTTGTAAATATCTACGATGCCAATGTAAGAGGGCAGCACTTTGGAATGATTCAGAATGCATTCATCAGGCTTGTTAATCTTACAAACAACTCGGAAATCTGCAAGTTCAATCTTTCCGAGAACTACTTTGGGATGACCGGCATGGTGGTTGGAGAGATTTATCGATACAACGGTGAGTGGAAGTTCAACGCCATCGGACAACCGGTTAAGGAAGCGAGCAGGTTGCAGTCGCTGCTTAACCTTTATGTCTAAAACAGGAGGTAGGTTATGAGTATCAATTTGCAGAAGGGTCAAAAAATTGATCTTACAAAAGGCGGTACCGGATTAAAGCACATCATGGTAGGCCTTGGATGGGATGAAGCTCAGCAGAGCAGCTCTGGCGGAGGATTCCTGGGACTTTTCAAATCGAAACCGGTCAAATCGAAACCGGCAGATATTGACTGCGATGCCTCAGCCATTCTTTGCAACAGTGATGGTAAATATATTGACTTGGTGTATTATCGCAACCTTCAGACTAGCAATGGATCGATTGTTCATCAAGGCGACAACCTGACAGGTGCAGGAGATGGTGATGATGAGCAGATCATGGTCGATTTAAGTAAGGTAAGCCCATCAGTTGGAAAGATAGTCTTTGTTGTAAATATCTATCAGGCTTCTGATAGAAAGCAGCATTTCGGAATGATCCAGAATGCGTTTATAAGACTGGTTGATATGGATAAGAACAATGAAATCTGTAGATACAATCTTTCGGATAACTACTATGGCATGGAAGGACTCATTGTAGGTGAGATATACCGCTACAACGGAGAGTGGAAGTTTAATGCGATAGGTCAGCCTGTTCAGAGTGCTAGCCATGTGGATAAATTAACCGCAATGTACAAATAAGGAGGTGCTTTATGGCGATTAACTTACAGAAGGGTCAGAGAGTGAGTCTGGATGGCTCGATGAAACTGGCACTTGTAGGTCTTGGCTGGGATGTTAACCAGTTCGAGACAGGCGGAAGCTACGATTTGGACGCATCTGCCTTTTTGTTGGGAGCAAATGACAAATTGCTTTCGGACTCTGATTTTGTCTTTTACAACAACCTCAATGCCAGAAACGGTGCGGTTGTTCATAAAGGCGATAATCGAGACGGAGCCGGAGAAGGAGATGATGAGGTAATTATCATTGATTTCAGCAAGGTTCCGAATGAAGTTCAGAAGATTGCAATTTGTGTAACTATATATGATGAAAGCAACAGGCTGACCTTTGGTCAGGTATCTAATGCTTTCGTGAGGGTTGCGAAGCTGAGTAACGAATTCGATACAGTAGGAGAAGATCAGCTTCGGTTTGATCTGGGCGAGGAGTTTTCGATTGAAACCGCTCTGCTTGTGTGTGAAATCTACAGGTATAACGGCGAATGGAAATTCAACGCAGTTGGCGCAGGCTATTCAGGTGGCTTACAGGCACTGGTAGATAAATATCAATAAAATAGGAGGACGAAAAAATGGCTGTTAATCTGCAAAAGGGACAGAGGGTAACACTCGACAACAGTATGAAACTTGCATTGGTTGGACTGGGATGGCAGACCAATCAGTATGATGGCATGGATTTTGACTTAGATGCTTCGGCATTTCTTATAGGTGCTAATGGAAAGTGCTTGAGAGATGAAGATTTCATATTCTACGGAAATCTGAGCAGTAGAAATAACGCAGTTGTACATCAGGGAGATGAAGTTAAAGGTGGTGACGGAAACAGTGATGATGAGCAGATCATCATTGACTTCACAAAGATCCCTCCTGAAGTTGAGAAGATTGCTGTTTGCGTGTCGATTTATGATGCAGAAAATAATCATCAGAATTTTGGCCAGGTATCAAGCGCATACATCAGAGTTGCAAAACTCGCGAATGAATTTGATACGGTGGGAGAAGACCAGCTTCGTTTTGATCTTGCTGAGGAGTTTTCGATTGAAACAGCACTTGTTATCTGCGAAATATACAGACACAACGGAGAGTGGAAGTTCAATGCAGTTGCTCAGGGTTATCAGGGCGGCCTTGCTACAATTGTAAGGAATTATGGGCTTCAGTGCTAATGTAAATATATTAACAGGAGATGACTTCTGGAAATTTAGAAGAGATTTCCAGGAGTCATACTCCGATTTGTTGGCTATGGGTTTATGAAGATATCACATTACATTGAAAGAACATCGGTTCTCGGGCCGTATTCAAGATCTGCGCTATGGGTTCATGGTTGTTGCTTCTCCTGTGAAGGATGCCTGGCAAAGGAAATGAACATTGGACCGTATAAGGAATGCACGCCGGCAGATCTAAGTGAGCTTTTTCTGAAGGTCGCTGATACAGAAGGAATTACTATTAGTGGTGGAGAGCCATTTCTTCAGTCGGAGGAACTCGCTAAGATGCTCGACAGCATAAAAGCAAAGCGAGATTATGGGGTAATCATTTATACCGGCTTTTTGAAAGAAGAGCTGGAGAATAAAAATGACGCCGGAGTGAAACGGCTGCTGCAACATATAGATATCCTAATTGATGGGCATTATATGCAGGAGCTGGATGATGGCAAGCCTTACAGAGGTTCGTCAAATCAGAAGATACACTTGATGACAGACCGTTACAAGTCCGTCTTTGAAGATTACTACAATGGAACAGACAAAAGGAACATAGAAATAGACGTTGAGAAAGATAATGTTTATATGGTGGGTGTTCCATCCAAGAATGGTATAGAAGTTTGGAAACAGTTCAAAAAGAAAGCAGATGGGAATAGAGATGCAATTTGAGTGGAATTCAAAGGACAGCGTTAGCTTTGGGCTATATAAAGAAGTGATTGAGAGTAAAAATGCCCAATTCCTTATTTGGCTAGAGAGCGACAACAGGGAGGTCAGCCTGGCTGATCTTCGTACAGGTGGCGCTGAATATAGATTTAATAATTTTGTCATTAAAGAGAACAGTGAGAATAACACCATTACGTTTTGCCCAAATATTGCAGGTTGTCCTGCATACTTTAGGATTAATAGTAGTGAGCCTTTTCATATGAGCATTACCAGAAAAGATGGTTCCGCTGGGGATGAATCAACATTTCAGGCAGGCGAGACAAAACTGGAACTGAATCCTGCTGGTATGCGCGTGTATAAAGTTAATGTAGAGGGCAAGGAAGTTTCTGGTCAGGACAATGCTCCCGAGATAAAGAAAGAAGAGCAGAAGGTACAACAGGAAGAAAGTGTTCCGGAGTTCTTTGGAGGATCATTTTCAAGTTCTTCTGAGCCGCCGGCAGATTCATCCGTTTCAAAGCCATCCAGTGTTGTGAATAATCCTATTGATGACGCAAACATCTTTACCGGAGGGTTTAATAGCGAGAGTGAACCCGTTGCCGCCCAGGAACATAAATCAGCACCTCAGCAGGAGAATGTTAGTGAGCAGCAAACCGGGAATGCGTCGGGAAGTGCGATGCCGCTATTTGCTGATATGTTCCCGACAGCCGGATCCAGACAGGAAACATCAAGTCAGAGTGCTCCGAAACCGCAATCACCACCCGAGGAAGTTAAAGAGCAGCCTATTGAACAAAATGCGGGCTTTGGATCTTCGCCTTTTGATTTTCAGCAGAGTCCATCGGCAGAACGGAGCTCACAACCATCTGGTAATGTTTCAGGTTTCTCGGTACCCTATGTTGAAACGGAAGGTATTCGTGAGAGAAGAGAGAATGTTCAAAATCTTCAACAGGATAATGACCGGACAGCTCAGGAAGTTGAAAAGCTGGAAAAACAGATTGCAGAATTGGAAAGCCGTTCGAGACAGCTATCTGATAGTAAAAGCTCGCTTATTTCGCATCTTGAGATTTTACAACGTGAATATGACAAAGACTATTCAAAATTTCAGGCTGACATAGATGAAATAAAGGGTCGATATACGGTGGATCAGTCCATATTGGAGTTTTATAAGGATAAGGATTTAGTCCCGATAGAAGATCTTCTCAGACAGACTGATGAGCTTGTTCAAAGAGTGGAGGAGCAAATCAGGCTATTTGTTACAGCCCAGCAGGATAAGTCTGATGAAATTGAGAAAGCTTTGAAAGTCGGTAAGAAGGAGTAATAGATGGCGACAGATCTTAGAACGCTGGAAAGGCAGATTAATCAGCTACAGAGACAGGTCGAACAGCAGAAAAGAGAAGCTGATCGGATCAGGCAGCAGTTAGTAGCTGATAATCGCAGGCAGCTTGATGAATATCAGGCGCAAATGAGAACGACTCTTGATGCGCATGACGCTAGCGTTCAACAAGAGTATGAAAGGCTTTTAAGACAATATCAGAATAGTGTAGACCAGGAGATTCAAAACGAGCAGTTGCAGATGGACATGCAGTATCAGAATCTTCTTGCAAGTACAAGGGAAAAAGAACAAGAGTGGCTGGAAAAGTCCCGTGAAATGGAAGAGCTTATTACCCAGCTGCGACAGAGTACAGAAAATAAGGCTAAAGTAAGTAAACAAGAGGCAGATAAGTATATGACTGAGACCGCCCTATTATATAAGGAGGTTGAAGGACTACCGCAAGACAAGTTTTATCCAAGAAGACTGAACTCCTTTTATACAGCAATTTGTGAGGGAAGGACTCTTTATAAAGCAAGCCTTTTTGAAGCAACAATCGCCATTGCGATATCAACAAGGACAGGACTAAGCCGACTTAAGTTTGATACAGATGAATCTTATGCAGAGTGGCAAAGGCAATACTATTTGTGGAAAAGCAGGACAGGCCTGCTTCATCTTCAGCTAAAGGATGAAATAAAGGCTTGGTTTGACGAAATAAACGGTTCAGGGAAACCGGATAAGGAACAGGAAAAAAGGATTGGAATAGAAATAAACTATTGGAGCCAGGGGGAATACGGTGACCTCTCAAATCGAATTGCCGAGATGGGTACTGAAATTGGCAAAGTTGAAAAAAACGGGGAGGTGGCTTACCTCAAGACTATAGATAGTGTTGATACAGAAAAGATAGAAGAATACATAAAAGAACTGGATCAGCTTTCAGAACGATTCAATCATATGAAACTGGTTTATAAGAATCGCTACAAAGCATCGTGTCAAAGAAGCGAATGGGGAGAGATAATTATCGATTACTTTGTAGATGAGTTGAATCTTGAATGGCTGGAGGATATTGGAGGCTTTCGTCCTGTTGAAGGAGATAAGCTGGAAAAGATCGACTATAAACAGTATATGGAGATGCAATATGGCTCCGGATATGACTTGGTCGATACAAGAGACTGGTTAGAAATAATCTTTGAAAACTCTATGGGAACGAGGATCATGCTATATATCGTGCCATATGAGAAGAATACGGATGTTGAGAACCGATTTATCCTATACATAGACTTTGAGGGTGCAGAAGACCTTGATTATGCCAGACAGATATTCAATCACATCGTGGAAGCACTGGAATTAGAGGATGCAGAGGAAATTGTCACATTTACAAATAATGTTTCGGATCTTACGTTGAATCCTAATTTGGAGCTTCGTGCGACCGGCAAGTTGATTGAGAGAAGAATTCAAGAAAGAGCAAAATAGGAGGATTTCATTATGAGCGGAGAAGCAGGCGGATTAGTATTATTACCCTTGGCTATATTTGCATTGCCGGTTGTCGGAGCAGTTCTGGTTGGTGGAGCTGTTATTGCAGGTGGGGCTGCAGCAGTTAATGCCGGCGCAAATGCAGCCGCGAGGCGAGCTGAGGCTCGTAGGCGTGAACGCGAGGAAATAATGCGAAGCGGAATTAATGATACCATTGGTTCGTTCAGAAGTACTTTGGCGTCGAACATGAATGAGCAGGTGAGACTTAATCAGCAGGCTTCAAATGAAATGATGTCTGTCATGAATTCTCATCGTGCAGAGATGCAGAGATGGGCTGATCCTAATGACCCTGCGAAATATCAGCAGTACTTAGCCAACATGAGAACTTCCAGAGAGGGAGTGTCAAGGCGGCTGATGGAAATCGAGGATAATTTTGTCCGGAATTACCATGAACAGATTCAGCTTAGCATGGCAACAATCACTGATACGATCAACAGACAGTACGCTACATATCTTAATGAGCTTGAACAATTAAATGCAGATATACAGGCGAAGGAAGCTAAAGCAAGAGAATTTGCTGAACAGTATCTTGAAGAAGCAAAGACTTTAATAGAATCGCTTCAGAAGGATTACGATGGAGCCAGATTCTCAGGCGAAGCTCTTCACGAATTACAAAGAGCTTTGAATGATGCAATTACTCAGTTTAATCATGGACATTATGAAGCAGCCATAGCTTCAGCAAAAGATACTGCATTGCAGACAATAGAAGAGATATACAAGGCTGATTGTAAACAGCAGGAATTTGATAATTACCATGCCCTTGCGATTTCCTTAAGTGCTGAGCTTGAAGCTTTCTTGACTCACCAGGAATTCATTACTGCTGAGGCAAAGGCAGAAGTAGAGAGTAAAACCGGAAAGACTCTTGAAGATGATGTAGTAGGAATTAGAATAGCTGATTACACGGATCGTCTTCAGGATGGAACAAATCAGTTTGATTATTTGTTGAAAAAGGTTCGGGAAATTAAAGCCTTTCTGGAATCTGAACAAGCCGATAGCATATCGATTGAACAGATGAAGGGCTATGTTGACACATTAAGTAATAAACTGTATCCGGCTGCTGCTACAACCTGTTATAAGGGTGTCCTGAACATGAACAATGCATTTTCAAGACAGAATGTCAGCGAGCAGATTGTGGATTTCTTTGAGGAACATAACTTTGAATTCACAGGATACTCATATGATGAAGATCGTCATGATGGGACACTCCACATCGGGTTAGCCAATGAGACAACAGGTGAAGAGATTATTGTAACCTTGGCTCCCGAGCTTATGGAAAACGGAGATGTTCAGACCAGATTAGAAATAGATCAGCTCAAGGGTGATGAAACAAATGAGGATCGTAAACAATATTATCGGGATTCTGTTCAGCAGGTGATTTGTGAAAATACGCCTGGGGCAAGAATCAGCTTGAGTTGCAAGAAACACACTAAAAACAAGCTCTCAACCAAGACAGAGCTTAGAGATAGATTGAAGGTATAGGGATTGCGATGAGTTCTATTCTTGAAAAAAGCAATTTAAATAAAATATTCCTTATATATGGCCATCTGGATGATATGTTTATTTCAAAAAACCTCCAGAAGGATAATTTCCGCATGTTTTTGGATGGTTATCTGAAAAGCCTGGGATACCAGCAGATTGTCTTTTATTCAGGTGCAAAGAATCTTGGAAAATTTGTGCTGGATGACGAAAGCGCAGTTAGAGCCATCAATAAGAACAAGGATATGAGAGAAAGTGTTCTTGGACAGAGCAATTCCGCTCCAGCGAATGGTACCGGAGCAGTTGAGACGCAGCAGGTCGAGAACAAACCTAAAAAGCGTAGGCGAATAATGGCACCTCACTCTGTCGCTGCACAGAAGACGGATACAGCTACGACAGAGACCGCTAACGAACAAGTCACGGCTAACGATGCGAGCGCTTCTCAAAACAACAATGTTGAGAAGACTGACAGTAAACCTCAGACGGGATATGACAGCAAAAAACTCGTATACAAGCAACCTAAGATCACGCCGGTAGAATTTCTTGAGGATGCAAAGAAAATTATGGCTGACGAAAGTGTTAAGTCAGCTGTGGTGTTTGCCTTCTTTCAGGATTTCTTTACTGATCATGCGGCACCGCTTCAGCCATATTTGGAGCTTGTTTCTCATCTCTGGGATGAATACAGCGCTAATGCAAATCAGAACATTTGTATTTTCCTTGCGCCGCAGATGGCCAGAACAGATCTCAATAAGATGTTTGAGGGAATGGAAAACGGCTATGTCCTGAAGAACAGGTTTTTCAATGATGACGGAACTGTTAACAGAGGAACTGCGTTAGAAATCGGATTGCCTAATCTTGATGAGATTCTTCATTTGATGGACTATCTACGTATTATGGGCAACAATGGTAAGTTTCTGACTTTCGAGAGCAAGAAGAGAAAGAAGATAGCTTCCGCAATTATGTATTTGAGCAGAGAGGCGGACAGAGATGTTAATAAGTCTGGCTATCTTCACGCTATTTTTAATTCTATTACTGAGTTTATGTCTGTCTCTCCGGATACCTATGTGGAGTTGACCGAAGAAGATGTAAAGAAGATATACAGCAAATATAAGAAAGTTGATGAGTCTGATCCTCTTAAGAAGCTTAGATCCACAAAGGGGTGGGAGAGCGTAGCTTCAAGGATAGATGAAATAATCAGAGATTATCACATGAAGCATGATGCTGCCGAGAAGAAAGGAAAGATTACTGTAGAGCCAGACAGGAAAGACAGACCTTACTCCAATGAACGTATAGACAGCGTTCCAGATTCGGGATTCCGCTATCCGGTTCCGCATTTTATACTTCGAGGAAATCCCGGAGTTGGTAAAACTACAGTTGCCAGGCTAATTGGACAGATTTTCTACAATGAGGGAATACTCGCAAAAGGAACAACCATTGAAGCAAAGAGGGATGATCTGGTCGATGCGTATGTAGGTGGAACTGCTATTAAGACTACAGAGTGCGTTGAAAGAGCACAGGATGGAGTCTTGTTTATAGATGATGCGTATTCACTTAATGAAAAAGGAGATGACCATAACTATCCTAAGGAAGCAATTGACACATTGGTTCCGATTATGACTAATCCGGATCGCTATAGATTTTGCATGATAATGGCAGGATATCCGGAGCCAATGGATGAGCTTCTTGAAATGAACTCAGGTTTAAGGAGTCGATTCAGTAAGAATAACATTTTAACCATCGAGGATTATAAACCTGAGCTTCTTCAGAAAATATTTGAAAATGATTGCAGAAAAGACGGCTATTCATTTACTGGCGAAGAAGAGGGGCAGGGAACAACTCTGGATTTAGAACTGTTTTTCAAGAATCTTTATAACCAGAGAAATCGTGCTGATTTCGGTAATGCAAGAGATATCGTTGCGTTATCTAAGGAAGTTAAAATGCAATGCAGTCTTCGCGATGATGAGAAAAGAATCATTATTGCGGACGACTTTGGGGATTCGCAGAAATACTTCGTACAGCATGGGGTTTCATCAATCGATGATATTTATGCCCAGATTGACCAGTATGTGGGAATGGGCTTTATAAAGAACCTGTTCCGCAACATCAGATTCGAAGTCCTTGATACGATTGACAGTAAAAAGAGAGGAATCAAGCCCGAACAGTATCCAGATCATTATATCTTTGCAGGAAACCCTGGAACAGGTAAAACCACGGTTGGTAAGATGATAGGACAGTTTTATCATCTGATGGAAGTCCTTGGAGGCTCGGAGACGTTGTTTAAGGATGCCTCTGACCTTATAGGTGAGCATGTCGGGGAATCCAAGAAAAAGACATTGGAGGCTATTCAGGAAGCCATAGACCACAATCAGGTTTTGTATATAGATGAAGCATACCAGATTAGCGAATCTTCATATGGAAACGAAATCATCGGAGCGATGATGACCAAGATGACTGAGAATGCCAATGATTTTAAAATGATTTTTGGTATGTACTCGAATAAGGTCGAAGAGTTTCTGAAGATGAATGCCGGTTTAAAGCGTAGACTGAGGATAGTCAATTTTCCAGACTACACACCGGATCAGCTGTTAGAGATATTTGACAGAACCCTAAAGGGGCAGGGATGTACCATTACAGATGAAGCTCATGACAGGGTTGCGTTGATACTTAAAAGAAAATATGAGGTGCGAGGCGACGATTTCGGCAATGCCGGAGAAGTAAAAAAGATGTTCCAGGACATGAAGCATTTGCATCTTGAAAGGGTATATGCTGATGATGATCCATCGATAGACCGTTATGAATATACGTTGGAAGATATTCCGGAGGATCTTCTTAAATCAGTGGAGGATCAGATTAATCCTAAGACCCTGGAAGATATTATGCAGGGACTGAATGAACAGATAGGAATGTCTGATCTGAAGGATATCATAATACAGAAGCAAGAAGAGATTGTATATGCACAAAGAAGCGGTGGAGATTTTAGCTCGATAAGACCGGGGTACTATTTCTTTGTGGGAAATCCGGGAACCGGAAAATCTACAAGTGCCAAACTTTTTGCCGAATGTCTACACTCGCTGGGGATTGTTAAGACACCGAATTTCTATTCATGCACTGCTAAGGATCTGATTGGGCAGTATGTTGGTGAAACGGACAAGAAAACATATGAGTTGCTGAAAAAGTCAAAAAATAGCGTCCTTTTCATCGATGAAGCTTACAGCCTGTCTTACGCAGAAGGACATTCAGATCATAATTATAAGAAAGAGGCACTAGAACAGATTATTGCCTTTATGGATGTTCCTGAAAACAGAAAGACCTGTTGTCTGATTTTCGCTGGATACGAAAAGGATATGCAAGGCCTTTACAAGTCAAACAGCGGAATGCGTTCGAGAATAGAGGAAGTGCATTTTAGGGATTATACAGCGGAAGAGACCTTTGAGATTTTCAAATTGTTCTGCACAAAGAACGGATTTGAACTTGCAGACGGTATACAAGAGATTTACGTTCCGATATTCGAAAAGCTTAAAGAACTTGAGTACTTTTCAAATGGTAGGACGGCAAGAACTATTTTTGAAAAAACAACTGCAAATCTTAAAAGGCGAATTGTCAGGTCATCAGAGATTAATCCGGGCGATGAGAAGCTGATCATTCCAGAAGATCTGCTTTCAGAAGAAGAAGCGGTAGCCATTATTGGAGTAGACGGTAAATAGTTGGAGGAAAGCATTTGAATGAAACAAGAATTATATCATTGGCTTTACCAAATGGATTTACATAGAGAGCGTTTCTCAAACGACGATGCGTTGAAATCGGCAATGCTAAATACGATAAAGTTCTATGAGATGGTTCATAACAATTGGGCGCACCTCGTGGGGCCAATAAACCTTCATGAGTTATTGATTGACCTTGAAAACGGCCATTTTGAGGTGAAGGCTGGTGGCGACAGGGATGCCTTAATGCAGGATGTTGATAGTATTAAATTTATGCCGCCCGAGATCCTAAATATGAAGTCTCGATGGAGCATGGATGCTGATAAATTTGTCTTGGCTGAGTTGCTGTTTGTCTTAAGATACTGTAAGCATCCTTACGATGGAAGAAGAGTATTGGAACAGCCGATAACAGATGTAAATACGGCAAGACAACTTTATGGTAATTGTCGGTTCATTTTTGATCCGGAGGATTCGGAAAACGGATTGGATTATTATGCTGATCCCGAACCGATGGATACATGGAGACATGATGAAAACTCTCAGCTGAAGGATGCCTTTACACAGGTGTTTACGCAGGGATTTTCAGATATAGGCGTGAGATTTAGCGATAACGTATGGAAACAGTTAATAGAATGAAATGAGGTTTTAGTGTATGCCGTCATTGACACGTAACGAATCTATACAAACGATTAAAGGGGATAATATAACCATACTTGACTATATCGCAGAAGGCGGTCAGGGTGAGGTCTATAAGGTTGACTATAAAGGTCAGAAGTATGCCCTCAAATGGTATAAAGCTCCTGTTCCGCCACAAGTGTTCTATGACAACCTTGCCAAAAATGTGGATAGAGGAGCTCCTAACGAGCATTATCTTTGGCCGATAATGCTAACAAAACCATACAAAAACAGCTATGGTTACATAATGGAGCTCCGTAAACCGGAATTTCACGAGTTTAGCGAGTTCCTTTTGAATCAGGCAAGCTTCTCCAGCTATGAAGTAATGATTTCAGCAGCGTTGAACATTGTTGAAAGCTTCCGTCTCTTACACAGCCTGGGCTTTAGCTATCAGGATGTTAACGAAGGTAGTTTCTTTATTAACCCGACAGACGGAGATGTGCTTATTTGCGATAACGATAACGCGGCTCCCAATCTTGTAAATCTTGGCGTAAGAGGAATGCCGAGATATATGGCTCCTGAAGTTGTAATAGATGCTACGAGACCAAATACACAGACTGACAGATTCTCCCTTGCTGTATTGCTTTTTCGTCTGTTTTATATAGACCATCCTTTGGAGGGCAGATATACAAATAATCTACCAATGACGGATTCTATGGGCGCACATATGTACGGTGTGTCACCGATTTTTTGCTACGATCCGACAAACGAAAAGAACAGACCGGATCCGGAAGCGCAGCCGAACGTCATAAAAAGATGGAAGATGTTTCCGCCGGATCTTCAGATGACCTTTATGAGGGCATTTACCAAAGGATTGAAGAATCCCAACGATCGTATTACTGAGAATGAGTGGGAAGAAGCGCTCATCAGAACTAGGGCAATGCTTGTAAGACTAGGCGGAAGAGAACAGTTTGTAAATTGCTATGCAAAGCAAAAAATACCTGAAGGCTGCAGGATTATAAAGTTTGATGACTATCCGGCTATTGTAGCTGATGGTTCGAAGTTATACTTATGCCAGGTGGATGGAAGAAGCGTAGATCACGATACTGTTGCGGCAGTAATACGTGCCAGCCTAAGCGATAAATCAGTTCTTGGAATCGGTAACCTTACAGATGCTGTTTGGAAGCTTTCTGTTGATGGACATGAGACAGAAATCGGAAAGAACGGGTTTGCCAGATTGGCCCGAGGAGAGACGATAGAATTTAATGGAGTAAAAGCTACAGTGTTGTGATTATTCCGTCATGGTACTGCAGGTAATATGAAAAGCAGGAGGAAGAAAAATGAGTGACGATTTTTGGGATGGTTTTGATTTTCCTACGTTGGATACCCCGACTGGGAGTACCAGCTCGATAACTCAGCCCATTGAACAGACACCAAGCCTTGATACGATAATGCCGGATCTTAAGAAGAGAGCAATGGTTGTTTTCTTTATAATTGACATATCCGGAAGCATGAAGGGAAATCGAATCCAGGCTGTAAATGATGCAATCAGGAATTTGATTCCGGAGCTTAAAAAGCGTGAAGCCTCCAATACAAATGCGGAGATCAGAGTTGCTATCATGGAGTTTTCAAGCAACGCAAACTGGAGGACAACAGAGCCGGTACCGGTATCATCTTTCAATTATAACGAAATCACTTATGTAGGTGGTGGAACAAATTTTGGAAAGGCTTTTGCGGCTTTAAATAAAAAGCTCTCAAGAAATGAGTTCCTTAAATCATCGGCTGGTTCTTACACACCGCTTATTATTCTCATGACCGATGGAAAGCCGTCGGATTTGGCACTTTATAAGGAAGAACTGGATATACTTAAGCAAAACTCATGGTTCCAGTATGCAACCAAGGCAGGAATCGCAATTGAAGAAGGTGCTCTTAGACCTGAATGCCGGAAAGTTCTTCTTGAGTTTACCAGTAATGAATCCATGGTTTTGTTGGCATCGAATACTAATGTTCTTGCAAAACAAATCCAATTAGTTACACTGACCGGCGTTGATTTTGTGACACAAAGAGGTTCTATCCAGAACAACACATCTGGAGCGGCACCATCTAATGGACAGTTTAGAAGCACCGTTAGCAGTCCGCAGACAAGTCCTGTAAACACACCACAGGGTACTAATAATGGACAGATGAGTCCGGTATCAAATCCGGGACAACCTGCTGGAGGAGCATCCCAAGTAAATACTCCTTCTTCAACAGCAACACTTGATCCTACAATCGGAGCTAACCCCGAGATACCAGGACTTCAGGGGATTGACTGGGAAAATGATTTCCCGACATTTAATTAAATCAAATGTAACGAGGGGTATTGATGGAAGGATTTAAAACATATTCCGGATATAAAGTGGGAGCATCTCATATCGCAAAGAATATGGGCTGTGAAGACTATGCGGCAACCTATGATGGCGAAAAGGTTTGCATTGCTGTTATTAGCGATGGACACGGGGATAAGAAGTGTTTTAGAAGCGCACAAGGAGCCAACATAGCCTGTGATGTATCGATAGGTTGTGTGAGAAAACTAATTGAGAGTTCTCCGAGTTCTTGTGATGCTATAAGAAAGTCACCTGATCGAATCATAACCGAGCTGGAAAGAACAATAATTCGGGAATGGAACAATGGTGTCAACAATGATTTAAGCATTAATCCTATAACTGAAAGTGAGTTGAGCGATCTGCCGGAGGATGCTGTCGAGGCTATTCGTTCCTGGCAAAGCTTAAACAAGATTTATGGTTGCACACTTATTATGTGCGTTGTCATAGACAGTTTTTGGTTTGGGATTCATATTGGTGACGGCAAATGCGTCGTTGCTATGAATAATGGGCTTTACACTCAGCCGATCTCTTGGGATGAGGTAGGATGCGTAGGGAACAGATCAACATCCATATGTAATTCAAATTCTTTTGCTGGATTTAGGTACGTATACGGAACAGATATTCCAACAGGCTTATTTGTTGCATCAGATGGCATTGATGAAAGCTTTGATGAGAGCGGTCTTAACAGATGCTATTATACGCTGGGGTATTGGGTTCAAACACTATCCAAGGAAGAACTCGATTCCAAAATGGATGAGTTGCTTACTCAGGTCACTAATAATGGAAGTGGAGATGATGTCTCGATTGCATGCATTCTGAGTACTGCAAATGACATAAAGAAACCATATGCATCCTCAGAACAGGTGGCTGAAAAATTAAAGGAACTGATTGACAATATAAAGGACAAAGAGACTCAGTATGATAGTCTGACAGAATCCAAAAGGGAAACTTCGGAAAGTCTTGCAGAGTATAAGACTGAAATTGAAGATTTAAGAAAGAAAATTGCTTTGTTGGAAGAGCAGGTTAAAGATAAAGAACAGGAATTAGCAAATATCGACAATAATCTCCATGATGTGGCTCTGCAGTTACAAAAGTCTGTAGCACAGCTGCCAAAGGCGAAGGAAACGAAAGAGCGTATAGACCAATACTGGAAGGGAAATGGCGTAGAGATTAAAGAGGATACTGAATTAGAATATTCACCCAGGTATTCAGAAGAACAGCTTGGAAATGTTATAGCTGAGATCGAGGGATTACATAAAGAAGAACAATTAGTAGAAGGAATCAATGATCAGCTGGAGAACGCAGCTAACACAGGCAATTTCGACGATCCGACAGAAGAGGAGAATGACTCTAAAGAAGGTAACGCTCATGCTGTTGTAGCTCAAACGGAGCCGACGAAAAGGGTTGATGTGAGCACTGGAAACATTCGCCCAGTAGAGTCGCCTTCTGATATTGACGTAGAGAGTTACAGGCAAATAGCAGAAAAGAATGCACAGTCAAATTCAGAGACAGATTCAAAGGGACAAAAAAACGGATTCTTTGGAGGCTTGTTTGGAAAAAAAATAAGTGATGTTCGGGAGAAGTGAAAATGGCATCATTGGAACAAAAAACTGCATTAGTTGATAAATACTTTAATGCGCATAGAGAATGGGTGCAGAATGCAGAAATGCATCAGCGGAATTATGATTCTGCCATGAGTGATTATGCGAGTGCTAATCAGAGAGCAAATTCAGCACAGTATGAATTGGAAAGACTCTACGATCAAATGTCAAGTGCTGAAAATGAAATGAGAAGTGTGGAGTCAGATTTGAATTCACTAAATGACGGACAAGAGCATTCTGCTTCAGAGTATCAGTACCTGCGAAGCAGGCTTGAAGCAGCCAGAGATTCTTACAGAAGCGCACAGAGCCAGGTTGGACCGGTTCAAGGAGAATTGCAACAGGCGCAGGGAGAAGCAAGACAGGCTTACCTTGTCGCTCAACAGGAAAGCCAACAGTATGAGCAGGCTCAAGCGAATGTTGAAAAATGCAGTCAAGCATTAGAACAGATGAGTGCTCAACTGTCACAAGAGGCGGACATCCTACAAATGCAGGTTGACTCTGAAAGCTCATATGCATCAACGCTTCAAGGAGCATCCGGTAATATGTTTGCAAACTCAGCCCTTGCTGCGGCGGGGAGACTTCAGGCATCAGCGAGCACAAAACAGGCAGAATTAACTGGAACACAGGCGCTGATAGATCGAATACATCAGGAACTTAATGGAGGCGATTCAACTTCTTCAATGGGGGCAAAGGTTTTACGAAGAAGATAATAGGAGATTAGTAAATGACGATATTTTATTATGCATCATATGGACTTGTTATCATAGGAGCTTTAATTAGTATCATTGCATCTTGGAATGTAAGGAGAACATATAAAAAGTACAGTTCTTATGGTAATTCGCGTGGAATCCGGGCGGAGCAGGTTGCTCAGACCATTTTGAACTCTGCCGGAATATATGATGTGAGAATAGAGAGAATATCAGGAAGTTTAACCGATCATTATTCACCACGAGAAAAAGTGCTTCGCTTGTCGGATAGCGTTTATGGTTCACTTTCTGTTGCGGCAATCGGAGTTGCTGCTCATGAATGTGGACATGCAATTCAGCATGCGAGAGGGTATTTTCCTCTTACTCTGCGATCAATGGTTATTCCCGTGGTAAATATAGGTTCTACACTTTCATGGCCAGTGATCCTGCTGGGTTTGATTTTTGGGTGGACAGGATTGATAGACATAGGAATCATCCTTTTTTCACTGGTTGTGTTTTTCCAGTTTATTACTCTTCCTGTGGAGTTTAATGCTTCGGGAAGGGCATTGTCTATTTTGAGAGAGAGAAACATTCTTTATGGACAAGAGCTTGAAGGCTCAAGGAAAGTATTGATTGCAGCAGCGCTTACATATGTAGCGGCATTGGTTTCATCGATTCTTCAACTTCTCAGACTGATTCTTCTGAGAAGAAGACGATAACAGTGATGGAATTAGAGAATAATCTGAAAGGTGTTGTGTTTAATGGAAAGCATTTTATATCAGATCAAGAGAATACCGGATCTTACATTAAGTAAGTATAGTGCTTTGGACGAAAGCGGAGTGGATGGTGTTTTAAAGAAACACCTTGCTTTCTTACGTCAAATCCATAGGCAGGCACTCGATTCAAATGAGATTATTCATTGGATTTATGAATATAATCCAGCTGAGAATAAGGGGAACAGACTAAAGATATATATCAAGTTTGACTCGGACAAGGTTAATAAATACGCTGATAATTTGATAAAGAATTCTCCGTTGGCTCCGTATTTTGATATTGTAAGGGTCGTTCCGGCAGCGCAGGCTTTGCCGTATATGCAGTGGCTTGGAAAGGTGGACTCCGGATATAGATGGGTCAACACGGTTGAAAGTGATCCCGAAAAAGAGCAGAAAAGACAGAAAAAGTTAAAGAGAGAACAGCAACGACTCTCTTTGCAGATGAATGAAACCATTGAGTACGGGTGCATGTCTTCGCTTATAAAAAGGGAGAAGTTTTCTAAGGCTGACAAGGATGAAAATGGATATTTCTATTCTATAAACGAATGGAAGATGAACGAAGATGCCAGGTTATACGGAATGCTCACAATGATGCAGAAAATGAATGCACCATGTGTTTATTGTGTTGATTTCAAGCCGGTTGATTATACCAACATGATTGAAGACCCTCGTATGCTTGGAAGTGCTATGACAGCACTGAGAAGGATGCTTACTCTTCGGGTAGAGAAGAATAATTCGGGCACCTCTTTTCAAAGAGATGAGAGCGCAGACTACACTTTGAATAGATACAAGGATCTTATTAAAGAACTTGCCGCTAATCCTCATTTCCAGGTGAATGTAAGAGTGTATGCACAAGATAGCATATATGCCGGAATGTTGTTGGATGCAGCGGCATCTGAAGCACTTGATGAGGGAGCACATGATGTTATTCATCAAAAGGGTGCATTTAAGTGTGCTGATATAATCGATGCTAAACTATATGAGTTTTGTAACCAAAAAGCACCACAGGAGCTTAGGTTCTGGCCGACTTTATTTACCTTAAAGGAACTATTACCTTTTGTAACGCTTCCTACCTTATATTCAGGTGAGAGTATTGAAATGCCAAAGGAAACAGCACCAGATCATGATGCGGGTGGGCTGTTCCTTGGCAAAGATAGTGACGATTATGAGGTTTATATACCGCTGAAGAATCTGCCTAAGCATGCTTTCTTGGCAGGTGTTCCGGGATCAGGAAAAACCAACAGCATGCTTCATATAGCGACAACGTTGTATGCGAATTTTAATATTCCATTTTTGATTCTTGAGCCAGCCAAGCAGGAGTACAGAGCACTGGTTAATCGTCCTGAAATGAAGGGGATCACAGTGTTTTCACCATCATCAGGTACGAAGTTTTTGTTACACATCAATCCTTTCCAGTTTCCAAAGAAAATGGCGCTGGCTGAGCATATCAGTAATCTGAAGAATGTTTTTGACGGAGCGTTTTCTATGGATCCACCAATGCCATTTTTGTTGGATAGGGCTATAGAGCGTGTGTACAGAAATAAGGGATGGCTCCCTTATATGCTGAATACCGGCGATTTACCGTATCCTACAATGGGAGAATTATATACAACGCTTGAGAAGATTCTTGATGAAACTGATTACGAGGGGGAAGTTAAAGGAAACCTGAAGTCTGTATTGCAGGTACGAATTGGTAGTTTGCTGTCGAGAGAAATGGGAGATGTATTTGATGTTCCTGAATCTACGATAGCTCCGGATGATTGGCTTAAAAGACCTGCAGTTATTGAATTGGAAGCGATGGGTAGCGGACCGGCAAACTTCTTGACGTTGATGCTATCTACGCTCATCAGAGAGTCATTAAAAGTGAATCCGCAGCCTAAGGAGGAAAAAGAGAAAGGACCAAGACATGTAATCTTCTTTGAAGAGGCGCATAACCTAATCGGACCAAAAGCCCAGAAGGAAGGTGGAGAAGGAGCAGATCCTAAGATTGCTGCCACAGCATTCGTTGTAAAGATGCTTGCCGAAGTACGTGCCTTGAATGAGGCAATCATAATTGCAGATCAGCTTCCTACAGCAATGGCTCCTGAAGTAATAAAGAATACATCCTTAAAGCTGGGGCATAGAATGACATCTCAGGATGACCGGCAGCTTCTTGGTAGTACGATGTCTGCGGACGATGTGCAGCTTGAGCGCATGGCTACATTTACTCAAGGTAAGACATTGTGCATATATGAAGGGCTTTTAAAACCGTTTGAACTTCAGATGGCTCAGTGGTCAAAGGTGAATGGTATTGTTAATGATGAGCTATATGATTCGCCGAATGATGACCAGCTTTATGATATTTTGTGTTATGAAGGATCACCTTTTATCGGAGACATGGAGCAAAGTTATAATATCACTACCAAGAAGATGGAAGATAAATGGGAAGAGATAAAGGATAGATGCGACGACTTTATAAGTGACCTTAACACAATTATTGAACTCTCTGGAGAGATAGAAGAAAGTAAACAAAGATTAGAAAAATACAATTGGTCAAAGGTTTCGCCAGAGAAGAAGAAGGAAGTACTCGACAGAGCGGAAGAAGAAGCTCGTAAGCAAAGAGATAGAATTGAGACAGCAAAAAAAGCGTTTAATAATATATGCGATCAGATGGAAGAAGTGATTTTTAGTCTGTCATCATACAAAAAACAAAACAGATATTTTGCGGATAAGATAAACGAGCTTTCATACAACATGATGATTGAATATAGAGATTTTTCTATTGAAGTCAAGGAAATGTGTGGGTTCGAGAGGACAGAAGCGCAAAGGCAAAGAAGAAAGGACATACTTGCTCAATGGAAGTAAGAAGGTGATCCAGTGGGACAGAGATACGAAAAAAACAAAAACAGTGTCTCAGAGAACAGGGAGACTCGAAGAAGAATCAATGAAGAAGGAAGAACCTTGTCTGAGGAATTTGCATCCTTACAGGAATTATCTGGGATGATTGACTCTTTGGATGACGAGATTGTTGATTCTGTTAGGGAATTGGAAACGGTTCAAACTACAGAAACCGAGAGACTTGAATCTGAACAGGAACAGGCTGATGCAGAAAAAGAGAAAATCACAGCTGATATAAATGCTGAAATAGATAAACTTGATGCAGGTGTGTCGAAACTTGATCAACTCCGAAGCTTCGAATTTGGACAAAAATCTGTAGATGCTGCGGAGAAAACTTATAAATCTGAGATTTCTCAGTTCAAGGAATTACTTGATGAATTAGATGATGATATTGATGGTGCAAGTAATTCGGAAGGTTCAAATGCCAGCAGTTACAGATTTGAATCATTCGAAACAAATACTGATACGATGCACGAACTAAATGAAAATCAAGTAGTTAATTTGAGAGAATCTGTAGGTGGCAATAGTTTGTTCGGAGGAACCTATATGCCATTAAATCAAACTGCTCAAACTTTTACTACAGGAACATTAGGTGATGGTAGACAGGTGAGCATTTTTGATCATCCGTTTTCAGGAAACGCAAGATCGGTTTATTCCCAAGGATCTGCTTTCCCAGACGGACCAACTGGGACGTGTGGGTGCTGTGCAAGCGGGACGATCATCAATAAGGCAGGCGGAAATGCATCCGAATATTCCGTTGTAAGTTATGCCATGAAAGAAAAATTATGTAGTGAAAATGGAGGAACTTCGCCAGACAGTTGGGTTGGAATACTAAAAGGTGCAGGAATCCCTGCTTCAAATGCTACTGGAGCATCATTGGAGGATCTAGCCAAGCAAGTGGAGAGCGGGCATGGTGTAATAATCGGAGTAAGTGCTAGAGCGTATAATTCTGATTGGTATGGAGAGTATATGCCAGGTGCACAAGATGGACATGCGCTAGTTTTGGAAAGCGTCATACGTGATGTTAACACAGGAGAAATTGTTAGCTATGTTGTAACTGATTCAAATGGTAGTAGCCCATCGGAGGCTGTCGTTCAGGTTCCGCGAGAAACACTAGAAAAGGCATATTCTGTTATGGGTGTGCGACGATTCCTTTTTGGACCCAAAGAAGGAATGGCAGTTGTAACTGACGATGTAATTTGGTAAGGAGAGTCACAATGAACATTTTGGAAAAAATAAGAGAGAGCAATGTCGATATTGAGATAGAGGCGGTAGTATCCATGCCAATAGTCAATTCGATAGGAGAGTATATCTTTGTATATTATACTAAATCAAATGGGAGTAAGGATAGCTATTCGCTTGATAAGATAAAATGCATATACGAGCTTCCATTTGACTCCGACAGTATAGAAACTAAGAGTGCAAACGATCTTATTCCGAAATTTATATTGGAAAGGGTGAGTGGTGCTATTATCAAACCTACTGTCTTCGGAACAGAGGCAATGGAAAAGGAGGAACAATGCATTAGATTATACAGCAAGCTAATTGATTTGATGGAAAGCAAGAAAGATGGTTCAGGTCGTGCTGAATTGTTTAATGAGTACGAACACATTCTTTTTGAACTTATCCCGAGCTCTGTTTTGAGAGAAATATACGAATACTTACTACAAATGTAATCTAGATAAGAGCAAAACACCAAGCCACAAAACGAAATCAAACGCACAATAGAAC
>ERZ1034920.847-NODE-847-length-21856-cov-6.489014_pt1 | contig 21856 bp, 20 predicted proteins | sample MGYA00520688_ERZ1034920 | MGnify/ENA primary metagenome ERZ1034920 (study PRJEB33766, sample SAMN09781785) | gut metagenome | biome: gut microbiome | host: Homo sapiens | place: Madagascar | study: EMG produced TPA metagenomics assembly of the PRJNA485056 data set...
GCAGGCGGGAACGCTGGAAAGCTTGGAATTCAGGCTGTGACCCTTGACGGGAAATGCGTCGCTTTTGCAAATAAATCTTTCCAGTGGGATAGCCTTAACGCCCTCAAAGAGAGCGTCAAAGGTATCGGCGTGAAATTCAGCAAGCTTTATCTGCACTCTTTCAGCTGTGGCAAGGCAGATATTTGCACGGGCAAGGATATCATATCCGCCCTCGAATGAGATACGTCCGTCAGTGACGGTGATATTTTCGCCGCCGATCTTCTTTACCTCAAAGTTAAGTACGCTTTCCAGACCAAAATGGCAGGGGCAGCTGAGTGTTATCTTATTATCCATATAAAACTTCCTTTAATTCGATGTGCTTTCATCATTAGCGGCACTTGCGGACGAACCTCCGCACTTTGTGCAGATAGGGGGAACGTTGGTGGACTTGTAGTAGCCCTTGTTGCCTGTGGGGCAGCTTCCGCTGGCGATAAGACCTGTGTTGGAGCAGTAGTAAAGCTCCTTGATGGTCTCGCACTCGGGGAACTCAGTTCTCTCCCCTGCGTCTGCAATGTCGCCGAAGATGTTCTTCCAGAGCTGTGCGGTGTTGTAGTATGTGCCTGACTTTACAGTTCTGTTATCGTCATAGCCGTACCATACGCCGCTGACGTAATCGGGTGTGCAGCCGATGAAGAGGTTATCTCTCCACTCCTGCGATGTACCTGTCTTACCTACAACGGGAACGTTGTTGAGCTTTGCAGCCTTACCTGTACCGTTGGGGCCTTCGATTACCTGCTGCATCAGCTTGTTCATAACATAAGCGGATTCCTCGCTGATGGACTGGATAGGTGTGTAATTGTGCTGGAGGATAGTCTCGCCCGAGGGATCGAGAACATAAGTATATGAAGTGGGAGCAAAATACTTTCCGCCGTTTCCGAAAGGCTGATATGCCGCAACAAGCTCTCTGAGGTAAACGCCCTGAGTAAGCGCACCAACAGACATAGGTGAAAGGTCGGCATCGTAAGCGGTAAGTGTGGATATCTGGAACCTGTTCATTACAAACTCAAACACGTTTGAGGGGCCTGCCGCCTGTACAAGACGTGCGGAAACGGTATTCAGCGAACGCTGGAGTGCCTGGAACGTAAAGTACGATCTTCCGCTCCAAACATTGTTTGCGCCTGTGGAGCTGTAGTTTGTAGGCCATTTTCTTGTCTGACCGGGATTGTTTTCATCGGGTATCTCGATGGGCAGGTCGGGGTAGATGGACGACCACGTGGCAAGGTTATTTTCAATGGAATAAGCATAACCTGCTATGGGCTTGAAGCTTGAACCTGCCTGTCTCTTTGCCATGGTGGCACGGTTAAAGATGTTGGAGCCTGCCTTATCGCCGATTCCGCCTGCTACCGCAAGGATATTTCCTGTGTAGTCCATGCAGATGAATGCGGACTGGGGCGGGTCGCTGAGGACGTTATTGGAGAATGTGCTATAGTCTCTGTACTTGGCTTCTATCGCCTCCTGCATCTCGATATCAATGGGAGTGTAGATGGTGTAGCCGCCGTTGTAGAGCATATCGCTGGCTTCATCGAACTCAACGCCGTAAAGGTTCATAAGGTCAAGGGTAACGTCACGAATGACCATATCAATGTACCAGTTCTGTATTTCGCTGGAATTGGTCTCGCTGTTGGGGTCTCTGAACTGAAGCTCCTCATTTACGGCATCGTCATACTGCTGCTTGGAGATAGCCGCATTATTGTACATTGCCTTGAGCACCAGGAGCTGACGCTCACGGTTTGCTTCCTTATTTGCAAAGGGATTAAGGCTTTCGGGGCTTTTGGGGATAGCCGCAAGGCAGGCAGCCTCTGCAAGATCAAGCTCGGACACGTCCTTGCCGAAGTATTTGAGAGCAGCAGCCTGAACGCCTGAGCAGCTTCCGCCCATACCTACGCAGTTAAGATATGCTTCAAGTATCTCGTCCTTGGTGCGGTATTTTTCAAGGTCAGCCGCACGGAATATCTCACGCATCTTTCTGTCCATGGTCTGCTCATCATCGCCGGAAACATTCTTTATGAGCTGCTGGGTAATGGTGGAACCACCCTGCTTGCTTCCGTAAAGCATACCATGGGTAAGCTCGTTGAGGAATGCACCGAAGGTACGCTTCCAGTCAACGCCTGCGTGCTCGTAGAAACGCTCGTCCTCGATATATACGAAAGCGTCACGGACGTGCTGAGGGATACGGTCGATAGATACGGGGATACGGTTGGCACCACGGCTTATCTTTGCAAGCTCTACCTGGTTGCCGTCCTTGTCATCGCCGTAAATAAAGGTCGTGTAAGCAAGATTAAGGCTGTCCAGGTCGATATCTATGGGCGTGTTCTCTCTGAACTGCATTACATACACGGTAAGAGCTGCCGCAATGATAGACACCGAAATGACAACTATAAGTATAAGCGTAAGAAGCACAGTTCCGATAACGGTAAAGGTCTTTTTAACGGGGCCTGCCTTCTTCTTTTTCCTTTTCTTCTTTTTGGGAGCGGGAGCCGCCTCAGCCATATGCTTGGGGGCTGCTTCGTCAGCGGCTTTTTTGGAGAATTTCTTTTCGTTGCTCAAAATATTTTCCTCCTTATAAGGGATATGCTTGGGCACAAACACGTTATCTTACATTATATCACATAACCGAATTATTTTAAAGTGTTTTTTCGGTTTTTATCAATTTTTCCATATATTGCCGTGAAACGGTTGACGCAGGCGGCAAATTATTATATAATTATACAAACAATTATTACGGAGGCAACGGGAATGGTCAGTTATTATGAGGATGAAAACCTCTGCTCGCAGTATGTAACGGACGTAAAGCTTTCTTTCGGAAGCAAGCGCAAAAAGCTGCTCAAGGAGCTGTGCAAGTTCAAGACTGCCGCAGCAGATGAATTCTGGAGGGAGAAAATACGTGACGAAAGCTATCTGCCTTACATTATGATGTGCCGCAGCAATGAGTTTTCCGATTATCTTGCAAACCGCCTGAACGACCTTCTGGAAAGGCTGATCAGCGGAATGAATCCCTCCGATGCTGTAAACGAGGCATATTTCCTGCTCCACACCTGTCTGTTCAAGGAATCGGACAAGCTTTTTGCCGCATATGGCAGGCTTGCTTCAAAATACAAGCTCATAACCGATATGGGCATAAGCTGGGCTTCGGACGATATCATATCCGAAAAGAGCCAGCCCGATTTTCTTTATGCAAGGTATCTCCTTGAACGTGATATTGATGCGGAAAGCTCGTTTTTCAGCTTCCTCACCGACACGCTTATCCTCACCATGAGCAATGCCATAATGCTTGATAAGGACAGCGAGACCGTCACCGACAAGGTAAAGCGCCTGTATGAAGATTATCCCGATGTGTTTGCCTCGGCAGGATTTTTCGCCTATTTCATCAAGGATAACTATGCGGCGTATGACAAGTTCAGCTATCTTATGAAAGACCCTGTGGATTATCCCAAGCTGATGTGGGTGCTGGACGGTCTGGACTATGCGGACGGCAAGTATGCCCAAGGCTCCCCCACCGCCTTTTTCGCCCCCGATAATGAAAAGGTACACTTTACCATTGATATCGACGATCTGGACATCAGATGGTACGAGTTCCTTGCATACAAGACCCTTTCGGATACAGAAAGCTTCACCGTAAGCGACCCGTTCTTCATTCCCCTGTTCTGCCGCAAATTCTCCGCTCAGCTTTTCGGCATGATAAATCCCGAAAACGAGCAGGCAATGAAGATATGCGCTGACTATTTCAAAAAATCAGCGGTAATAGCTGCAAATCAGGTGGATTTTGCGGGACTTAGGGTGTGCGGCCTTATCGAAAAGGACGGGGACATCATACAGCTCTGCATGGATATAGCAAAGCGCATTTGCGAGGGCAAGCAGAGATACTGCTACATGAGCCTGTTCAAGTTCTTTAGCGACACCGACCCCGACACTGTTGCCGAAGCTCTCAGTCATGTAACGGCATATATTGAGGAAAACGAACATTCAGAGGTTCTGGCAGAGCAGCGTGAAGCTTTCCTGACAGAAGCTCACAACTATCTGAACGGCGAAAGCTCCGCATTTACTCCTGACCCTCACCGCTGATCTTACCCTGCTTTTTCCTGTGTATCCTGTAAGCCACCGCAGATGAAACGGCTATGATGACCTCAATGACGGCGCAGATAATGAACTCGGGCGAAAGCGGCTCGGTTATGGCTGAACCCATAAAGGTAGTAAGTATTATTCCCGGAGCTGTGCCCAGAAACGAGCCGATGATGTAGTCCTTGTAATCAAAGCGCAGGCTTCCCATAACAAGGCTTACGATATCATAAGGCAGGCAGCTGACGATACGGAGAAAGAATGCTCCGAACCGCTGGTGCCTGGTGCTGTATTCACGGACTATGCTTATTTTCTCGTGCTTTGCGGCAAGCTTGTCCACCACTTCTCCCTCGGCATATTTTCCCACAGCATAGGGAATGGACGCCATTATAACTATTCCCAGCAGATTAACGGGAATAGCCGCATATATGGGCAGTACCGCTCCCGCAGCGGCGGCAATGAGCAGCATTGGGAAAAAGTATGACAGGGATTTCAAGGCATACATAAGCAGTATGACAGCCGCAGCAGCCAAGGGAGCTGTGGGCGTATAGTTCAGCACCTGCTCAAAGGTAAGGTCTTTAAGGGCGGTAAAATATATCACAGCCATAAGAACGATCATAAGCACAGGCGCCAGCTGAATAATTCTTTTAATGATTTTTCCCGATCTCATTTTTCATCATTCTTTCCATAGAAAATATATAATTCTCCGCATTTTATATTACACCTGCAATGTGTAATTTTTTCTCACAAAAAATGATATCTTTGTGTTAAAAAGATGAAAGTATGAAATCGTCTTGTTTTTTGGAAAAAAATGTGATATACTATAAGGAACAAACCCAGCCAATGGCAGATCGGAGGAGCATAGTTTGTTTAACTATACAGGATATGAATGCAAGTCCTGCGGTAAAAAATTTACCGATGATGACGATATCGTAGTATGCCCCGAATGCGGCACTCCCTATCACAGGGACTGCTACAAAAAAGAGGGCAGATGTATAAATGACGAGCTGCACAGCAAGCACATGAGCTGGAAGGCAGAGGTCGAGGAAAAAGAGCAGGCAGAAGGGCTTAAATGCTCAGTCTGCGGCAATACTCTGCGAAATGACCAGCTTTTCTGTGACAAGTGCGGCACTCCCACTCCATATTACCTTTCTCAGAAGGACAAGGCGGACGGTGAAGAGCAGGAAAGCTTTTCAAACGGTGATACCTTTTTCAATAACGCCGAGCAGAACGCTATGGAGACCATGTATCCGTATATGCTCAACTACAGCGATCCTCTCTGCGGATTCAGTCCCGATGAAAAGTACGACGAGGATATGACCACCAAGGACATTGCGGATTTTGTAGGCAGCAACACAAGGTTCTATCTCCCCAAGTTCAGGGTGATGAAAACAACAAAATTCAAGCTGAGCTTCAATATCCCCGCAATGCTTTTCCCCGAATTTTACTTTGCTTACAGAAAGATGCCTTTGCTGGCGTTTCTGGTGCTGCTGATAAAGTCAATCATATCCATTCCCTCATCGCTTATGGGCATGAAGATAATGCTCACGGAATACGGCTTCATGGACGCACTTGTTAATATGTATCCCTCGCTTGAAGCGGCGCTTACAAAGGTTGCCGAGTTCAATGTCACAGGCGGAAGCTTCAATATGCTGTACAACATTTCTTCGCTGGTGAGCTGGGTGGTCATATTCATCTTTGCAACGCTTTCAAATTATTTTTACTACAAAAACGTTATCTCCAAGGGAAGCAAAATAAAGAAAAGCGCAGCGGCAAGCGGCATAAATGTTTCGGAGGCTCTTAAAAGCGCAGGCGGAACCTCAGCGGCACTGCTGGTTACATTTATCGTTCTGTACTTCCTTTCCACATACGCTGTAATGGCTGCGATACTGCTTATAGTTTGATAATGCAAAACGTCGGACGCACAAATGTGTATCCGACGTTTTTTTCGTCCGCTTCTCAGCGGACATCAAATTCAGGATTGAATGCGTAGAAATTTCTGGAGTTGAGGTTATCCTGACTTATGCGAAGGGCTTCACCAAACCTCTGGAAATGTACGATCTCACGCTGTCTAAGGAACTTTATGGGGTCACGGACATCGGGATCATCTGCAAAACGCAGGATATTATCGTATGTGGTTCTCGCTTTCTGTTCCGCAGCCATGTTTTCATGGAGGTCGGTGAGGATATCTCCCTTTGACTGGAAGTACGCTGCGGTGAACGGAACGCCTGCTGCCGATGACGGATAGATGCCCAGCGTGTGGTCAACATAGTATGCGTCCAAGCCGCCTGCCTTTATCTGCTCGGGGGTGAGATTCTTGGTCAGCTGATATACTATAGATGAGATCATCTCAACATGAGCAAGCTCCTCGGTGCCGACATCTGTCAGGATTCCCTTTACCTGAGCATAGGGTGCAGTGTATCGCTGGCTCAGATATCTGAGTGATGCGGCAAGCTCGCCATCTGGACCGCCAAGCTGTGAAATTATCATTTTAGCCAGAGCAGGATTCGGATTTTTGATGTTAACGGGATACTCGAGCTTTTTTTCATATATCCACATATCAGTTAGCCTCCTTTTCCCACGGCCAGGGGCCCTTTGCCCATTCAAAGACATTTTCGCAGCCTGACTGGATAGGTGTCAGAGGTCCGAACAGCTCGTTATATGACCGTACTGCCTTTTCACGCAGCTCCTTGTATCGTCTGAACGCAAAAAGACCGTTGCGGCAGGTGGGGTGAGTGTCGAGATAAAGCTGGAGCTCATACAGATAAAAGTCGTACATCTGAATGGCGTACATAAGCTGACGGCGTTTATTTTCCATACTGTGCTACGCCCTCCTTTCCAAGAAAAGGCATATCAAGCGACGGGAATATGGTGCCCTTTGCAAGGGCTACATTCTCGGCGTAGGTGTCCTCCCACTCCTGATAGGGCACATATGCCATGGCAATAGGTGTATCCTGAGGAAAACGTCCCCGGGGTATGGTCAGTCCGTCTGTACTGCATTTGTCGTTTTCGTTCATCTTCCCTCTCCTTTCGGTAATGTATTCGGCGGAGGATCTCAGGGCTGCTGCTCCTGCGATTTCCCGCTTTTTTATATTATGCGGCGGGTGGGGATTGGTGAAAGGAGAAGATTGAAGGTAAGATTTTTTAGCTTCATCTGCTGTTTGTTTGGCTTGTTCCGCAAGTTCCTTTTCAGTAACAATTACCTTATCTAACCATGAAATCAAAGCACTTATACCAGCGGATAATCCCCAAGTTAAAGCAGCATTAAGAGCCATAGTAACAGCTCGAAGACCTATAGTTTTTGCTGTTGTAATCGCTAATTGCGTACCATAACCAACAAGAGATGCTTTAGCTCCGTTAAGACCGCCCAAATAATTACCGAGCTGAGTATTACTCTGACCAACTGCTTTTGCAAATGCCTTTGCATTATCTGCGCCAGACTGTTGTGCCTGATTGAACAAAGTCATTGTTGATTTTACATTGGCAAAGCCCTTTGTGTTACCATCAAGAATTGCGGCATAAACACCCTCAACGCTTGCTTTTGCAGAAGCACCTTTTTCAGCAAGTTCAGAAAACATCAACGATACATTAAGATCTTTGTTAGTTACATCTTTAATAAACTTTTCGTAGTCTTGCCCAAAATTTTGTTTAGAGTTGAAAACATTGAAATCTTTTACAAATTTCTGTACTTCTTCGTTTGTAAGATTAAATCCAGTTTTGATTTTTTCAACTTTGTTAAATATATTAGTTAAATGTCCGTCAACAGTCTTAAATACCAAATTTTCATAATAACGTTTTGAATTATTATGAAATTATATTGACGTGGCATATTATTTATGTTATAATTTAACAGAGGTGATTATATGTCTTTTTATAAGTATTGCCCTAAATGTGGAGATATAACTTTCATTAATGATGTAACAAATTGTGATTTTTGTAATGAACCTTATGTAACTACTGACTATGAATGGAGTCCAGGTGGTAGTGATATATACAAAGAAATCTTTGAGAAATATGTCAAACCCAACCCACTCTTTGACGAAGAACTCTACAACCTGCGAGTAGGGAAGGAGAAAAGACAACAGCAAGCTACCCTTAATCAGATGCGTATGGAGAAACAACAAGCTCAAAGAGCTAATGTCCCCAAGTGTCCTACCTGTGGATCAACTAATGTAGAAAGAATATCTACAGCTCAGAAAGCTTTTGGTTTTGCTTTGGTTGGTTTGTTTAGTAGTAACTTAGGTAAAACTATGCACTGTAAGAATTGCGGATATAAGTGGTAAGAAAAAAGGCATCGTATTTGGTACTAAAGTCTTTTGTTCATATCACTTATAAAACGCTGCGATATTGCGATATATTTTACTTACTTCTCCCCATATAAACACATACATATTCCCCCTTACTGATCTATGTATCAACCATATCAGTAAGGGGGATTTTATTTCATTAAAATCAAATTAAAACTTTCGAAATCTATAGACATCTGTACATATAATATGGTAAAATAAACTCATAAAAGAGGGAAAGCAGGAGATTAGCACTCTTGCACGCAGAGTGCTAAAATTTACTTATTTGTCACAATTCTAACATTGTATTGTCACAATAAGCAGTTATACTGATACTTGTAAAAAGTCAGAAAAAAGAAAACCGCCTGCAAGGAAATCCTTACAGACGGATATCTGGTGGAGATGACGGGAATCGAACCCGTGTCCGAAAACCGATCCACACGACTTTCTACGAGCGTAGTCTGTTATTTACATTCCCTCGTTCAGCCGTGAACAGACACACAGCTGAACTCAGTAGCCTGCGATACATCAGACGGGCGCAGGCACTCCCGAATGACGTTCACCGTTAATCGACGCCTGAGCCGGAACCACGGTACTTTCCGGGCAGACGAGCAGCGCTTACGCAGCTGCTAAAGCAAAATTATCGTTGTCGTCTAATTTTAAAACGTGTGCGGGTTATAGAGATCAGCACAGTCCTCTGCTCGCTTATCATGCTTCACAATCCCCGTCGAAACCTTTACATCCCCATGGTTATGAAGCGGACGTTTTACCTGTTTCTCTCCTTGATGGCTCTGTCAATATCACGCTTGGCAGCCTCGGCAGCCATTGCATCACGCTTATCGTGAAGCTTCTTGCCCTTGCACAGACCGACCTGCATCTTGACCCTTGAACCCTTGAAGTAAAGAGAGATAGGAATGAGAGTAAGCCCCTCCTGCTTGATAGTACCGAAAAGCTTGTTGATCTCCTTTTTATGGAGCAGCAGCCTTCTGACACGCATGGGGTCACGATTGAAAATGTTGCCGTGTTCGTAGGGAGATATGTGCATTCCCTTCACCCACAGCTCGCCGTCTTCAATAGTACACCATGAGTCCTTGAGATTAACGCCGCCCTGGCGGATGGCCTTGACCTCAGTTCCCACAAGCTCGATACCGGCTTCATAGCTTTCGATGACAAAGTAATCGTGCCTTGCCTTTCGGTTTTCGGCAATAGTTTTAAATCCGTTTTTATCGGCGGGCATCACGACACATCCTTTCATCAAAAAAGCTACAAAATAAACTATAGCACATTTTCATTTGATTGTCAAGCATTTTGGTGCCGAAATTTTCGGCGTTAAAATACAAATTTCCCGCAAAAATATCCGTACAAAGGAGCGGTCACATATGAATATTCTTTATGAGGTCATGAGCCGCAACAGGTAGCTGACCGAAGCACTCCCCCACTTGAAAATATAACTCACCGTCTGAAAGGAAGATGAATTTTATGAATATGCAGAAACTTACCAAAAAGACTATAGAAGCCATTCAGGCTGCACAGGATACCGCTATCGAGTATCAGAACACCAACGTTGACCAGCCTCATCTGCTTTATGCGCTGATGACTCAGGAAAACGGTCTTATCCCTCAGCTGATGAAGAAGCTGGGCAAGGACGCAACCGTAATTGCAGGCAGCCTTGAGCGTGTTATGGCAAATATTCCCAAGGTAACGGGCAGCGGACGTGATATGAACACCGTTTATATCTCCCAGTCCCTTGACAGACTGCTCAATGCCTCCGAGGCCATTGCCAAGAACATGGGCGATGAATTTGTGTCCGTAGAGCACGTTATGCTCTCCTACTTTGACAACGCTGACAAGGACATCAAGCAGATATTCAAGGACTTTGCCATTGACAAGGACAGCTTCCTGAAAGCCCTTCAGGAGGTTAGAGGCAACCAGCGTGTTACCACCGATACTCCCGAGGACACCTATGATGTGCTTAAAAAGTACGGTCAGGACCTTGTGGAGCTTGCCCGTCAGAACAAGCTTGACCCTGTTATCGGCCGTGACAGCGAGATAAGAAACACTATCCGTATCCTGTCCCGTAAGTCAAAGAATAACCCCGTTCTTATCGGTGAACCCGGTGTCGGTAAAACTGCCATTGCAGAGGGTCTGGCACAGCGTATCGTCCGTGGAGATGTTCCCGACAACTTAAAGGACAGAAAGCTCTTCTCCCTTGATATGGGTGCTCTTATTTCGGGCGCTAAGTTCAGGGGCGAATTTGAGGAGCGTCTGAAAGCCGTTCTGAACGAAGTTAAAAAGTCCGACGGCAAGATAATCCTCTTCATTGATGAGCTGCACACCATTGTCGGTGCAGGCAAGACCGACGGCGCTATGGACGCAGGCAACCTCTTAAAGCCTATGCTTGCAAGAGGCGAGCTTCACTGCATCGGTGCGACCACTCTTAACGAGTACCGTCAGTACATCGAAAAAGACCCCGCACTTGAAAGACGTTTCCAGCCTGTACGTGTTGATGAGCCTACCGTTGAGGATACCATTTCTATCCTCCGTGGACTTAAAGAGCGTTACGAGGTATTCCACGGCGTAAAGATCCAGGACAGCGCACTTATCACCGCCGCTGTTCTTTCAAACCGTTACATTACCGACAGATTTCTCCCCGATAAGGCTATTGACCTTGTTGATGAAGCCTGCGCTACCATCCGCACGGAAATGAACTCCATGCCTACCGAGCTTGATGATATCGCAAGAAAGATCATGCAGAAGGAGATCGCCGAGACAGCCCTCAAAAAGGAAGAGGACAAGATATCTCAGGAGAAGCTGGCAGAGGTAAGAAAAGAGCTTTCCGAGCTGCGTGACGAGTTCAACTCCATGAAAACACGCTGGGAAAACGAGAAGAACTCTATCTCCCGTCTCCAGAAGCTCCGTGAGGACATCGAGCACACCAATGCCGATATTGCCAAGGCTGAGCGCAGCTACGACCTTAACAAGGCTGCCGAGCTGAAGTACGGCAAGCTCCCTGCTCTGAAAAAAGAGCTGGAAGAGGCTGAGGCTGCTGCTGATGACTATGAAAAGCACACTCTGCTCCGTGACAAGGTAACAGATGAAGAGATCGCCAAGATCGTTGGCAGATGGACAGGCATACCCGTATCCAAGCTTATGGAGGGCGAGCGTGAAAAGCTGCTGCATCTGGACGAAGTTCTCCACAAGAGAGTTATCGGTCAGGACGAGGCTGTTCAGAAGGTCAGCGAGGCAATACTCCGTTCAAGAGCGGGAATACAGGACCCCAACCGTCCTATCGGTTCCTTCCTCTTCATGGGTCCTACCGGTGTTGGTAAGACCGAGCTTGCAAAGGCTCTGGCACAGGCACTGTTTGACGATGAAAAGAACATTGTCCGTATCGACATGACCGAATACATGGAGAAGCACTCCGTGAGCCGTCTTATCGGAGCGCCTCCGGGATATGTTGGTTATGAGGAGGGCGGTCAGCTGACTGAGGCTGTTCGCCGCAAGCCTTACTCCGTAGTCCTCTTCGATGAGGTCGAGAAGGCTCACCCCGATGTATTCAACATTCTGCTCCAGGTACTTGATGACGGCCGTATCACCGACTCTCAGGGCAGAACGGTAGATTTCAAGAACACAATAATCATACTGACCTCCAACCTTGGCTCCGAGTATATCCTTGAAGGTATCGATGAGAACAACGAGATAACTCCCGAGGCAAGAGCACAGGTTGATAAGCTCCTGAAAACTCACTTCCGTCCCGAGTTCCTGAACCGTTTGGACGAGATAGTATTCTACAAGCCCCTTTCCAAGAAGGAGATATATCCTATCATCGACCTTATGCTGGACGGTTTGAGAAAGCGTCTGGAGGACAAGCAGCTTGAGCTTGAAGTCACTGACGAGGCTAAGGAATTTATCGCTAAGGAGGGCTATGACCCCATTTACGGCGCACGTCCTCTTAAGAGATATATCCAGAGCAAGCTTGAAACTCTTATCGCCCGCACCATGATTGCAAACGACCTTGACCCCTTTACTACTATCAAGGTTGACAGCGACGGCGAGAAGCTCTCGCTTACGACTATCGCACCTGAAAAGGACAGCTGATGGCAAAATAAACCAAAGCTCCCCCGAGATAATTTCTCGGAGGAGCTTTTTGTTTGCGCATATGTATTATCAGCTCTGCGGCAGAAGCTTGTCACGGTATCTGCCGAAAAGCTTTGTTATAAGCTTCAGTTCAAGTCCCACAAGCACTGCGGCGAATATGGTTCCTGCGCCTACGCTTCCCAGGCTGCCGATACATATCATGCAGACCGCAAAGGATATGATGACCATGGAGATATCAAATATCACCTTTACGGTGGAAAATTCTATGCCCGCTGCCTGGGATATGGCGAGCATTGCGCCCTCGCCTGCCAGCGGCATTATATTTGCCGGCACGTAGAAGAAAATCCCAACTGCTATGAGCAGGGTGCTGACCAGCATCATACACAGGCGGATCACGATATTCTCAGGAGTGGGAAGAAAGGTCATCAGGTGGTTGCAGAACGTGGTGAATGCGCCGAACATTACTCCCACAGGGACCTGCAGAAGATTTATGTGCTTGAATTTTCTGCGCAGCACTGCTATCTGCAGCAGCACCAGTGCGATGTGGAATATTATGGTGGCTCTGCCCATCTCTATCCCCCATACGCAGGTCATTGTGTATGGTATTGAGCTTACGGGGGATACGCCAAGATTGGATTTTACGGATATGGATACACCCAATGTCATTATAAACAGTCCCATAACATAGATAACTGATCTTTTTGCCAGATCTTTTTTCAACAGATCATCTCCGCACATCAAAAATAACACCGCCGACATTGCCTGCCGACGGTGTTTGTATATCTGTCAGTTATTGTGTCGATCAGAAACCGAGGATCTTTGCAAAATCATCGGAAATGGTCTTTTCAAGAGCAGAAGCTTCTGCCTTGGTAGTGCCTGTGGTGGTGTAGTAAGCCTTGATCTTAGGCTCTGTGCCGGAGGGACGAATGATAACGCTTGCGCCGTCAGTGAGCTTGAATGTAAGCACATCGGACTTGGGCAGTGTAAGCATTGTCTTTGCGCCTGTTGCGGTATCAACAGAGGTGCTTGCAAGGTAATCCTCGAAGCGTGTTACGGTAAGACCGCCAATGGTCTTGGGAGTGTTGGTTCTGAGGTCGGACATGATCTCCTTCATTCTCTCCATACCGGTCACACCCTCGCAAACGAAAGAGGACTGGCTGTGAACATATACGCCGTACTTCTTGTACATATTCTCTCTTGCCTGAATGAGGGAAATGCCCTTGGTGCGGTAGAATGCAGCCATTTCGCAGATGAGCATGGAAGCAACGACAGCGTCCTTGTCTCTTACATAGGAGCCTGCCAGATAGCCGTAGCTCTCCTCGAAGCCGAAGATGTATCTGTCTTCCTGACCCTTATCCTCCAGGAAGCCGATCTGCTCGCCGATGAACTTGAAGCCTGTGAGAACTTCGATAAGCTTAACGCCGTATTCCTTAGCGATCTTAGCTGCGATATCGGTTGTAACGATTGTCTTTACTGCAACGGGATCGGCAGGCATTGTTCCCATCTTTGTTCTCTCGGAGCAGATGTATTCGAGAAGCATTGCGCCTACTTCGTTACCTGTGAACAGCTCATAGCCGTTGTCGGAAGGAACTGCGATACCAACTCTGTCGCAGTCGGGGTCGGTAGCGAGGAGAAGGTCAGGCTTTACAACGTTGCAAAGCTCCAGTCCCTTTGCAAGTGCTTCCTTGATCTCAGGGTTGGGGAAGGGGCAGGTGGGGAAGTTTCCGTCGGGATATTCCTGCTCGGGAACTACGGTAACGTCCTCAACGCCGATCTTCTTGAGGATAGCTCTTACGGGCTTGTTTCCTGTGCCGTTAAGAGGAGTGTAAACTACCTTGAGTCCGCTGGACTTTACCAGATCGGTGTGGATACCCTGCTTGGATACCTCGTCAAGATAGCTGTCGATTACGGACTGGGGAATGTAGTTTATTCTGCCGTCTGCAACGCCGTCATCATAAGAGATGGTCTTTGCGCCGTCAAACATGGGAACGCTTTCGATATTCTTGAGCACGATCTCAGCTGCGTCAAGTGTGAGCTGGCAGCCGTCGGAACCGTAAACCTTGTAGCCGTTGTACTTGGCAGGGTTATGGGAAGCTGTGATCATGATACCTGCGCTGCACTTAAGGTTTCTTACTGCGTAGGAAAGCATGGGAGTGGGCATAAGCTCGGTATAGATATGTACCTTGATGCCGTTTGCAGCCAGAACTGCTGCTGCTTCCTTAGCGAAAACGGTGGACTTGATACGGCTGTCGTAGGAAATTGCAACGGAGGGAGATGTGAAAGCCTTGTTAACATAGTCTGCAAGACCCTGAGTTGCTCTTCTTACTGTATAAACGTTCATTCTGTATGAACCTGCACCGATAACACCACGGAGACCGCCTGTACCGAATTCCAGATCACGGTAGAATCTGTCCTTGATAGCGTCGCTGTCGCCTGCGATAGACTTAAGTTCAGTCTGAAGGTCAGGGTCATCAACAGCCTTTTCGCACCAGAGTGAGTAAAGTTCCATTTCGTTCATTGTGATCACCTCATAATTTATTTCGTCTGAAAACAGCGTGGCTGAATGCCCGCCTGAATTTTCACATTCAACTCATTATACCACATTTATTCGGTATTGCCAATAGGATTTTTGCGATTTATCATATTTTTAACATTTGAACAGCAAAGCTAACTTTCTCAAACGTTTTCATAGTACATTCTATATATCCCATGTCAAAATGTCTGATTTGCTGTCCGATTTTCCGACCAGATCGTGTGCTATAATGTAAGTATGATGAACAGCAGAAAAGCTCATTCAAATCAAAGAGAGGATATGATAATATGAAAAAAATAATGTCAATAATCAGAGAATATCCCGCTGCCGCAGCCCTTTGCGTTGCCGCCGACGCACTTGTGACAATAAGGTTCACCAGGCTGTCAGCCGCCAGCGACCCCACTGCAATGACATATTTTATTGCGCTTTACGGCGCTTTCATGGGCGTTCTCATCTTCTCCGCAGGACTTGCAAGAGCTTCCGCAAAGGCTGAGGAAAAGGCTGCACAGAAGCGCAGAGAGCGCCGCAGAAATGCCATTTACGCCATGCGTGAAAGGGAGTTCTACAACATCAGGACAAACCCCTGACCTTCACATCAGTTGAACATATTGTTGCGTATCTCCTTGGCTGCATACATTCCCTCGAGGGTCTGACCGGGAACATCGGGGTGAAGTCCGTCACGGAGATATTTTCCTGTGCCGCCTATCACCTCGAACTTCTCGCAGATACCGCTGTTGTGGAAGCAGTCGATGACCTGTGCGCTCATTCCGCCCGCTACCTTGCGAAGCACCTCGATAGTCTTTTCAATCTTTTTGTTATGCTCGGGTGTTGCGGTCTGGATAGGTGTGAGCACGAACACACGGCAGAGAGGGAACTCCTCCATAATGCGCTGTATGCACCATCTTGCTGCGCCTGCCTCGGTGAAAAGATCAACGCTCTCATTGCCTTCAAGGGTCTTGCCCTCCAGAGCCTTATCGGGGCAGCCAAGGCAGTCCTCAGCGTCATTTGTGCCCATTGCAAAGGCGAACACATCGGGCTCGGGAGCCTTTCCACTCTTTACATCTTCAATAAAGCGCTGGGTATGTACGACAGCGCAGTTGTTGGCTCTCTTCTGAAGCTCAACAGGGTCGTCAGTTTCCTCCCAGCCGTCGCTGATGCCCGCAAAATCGGGAGAAGTATAATCCTGAGTGGTAACGCTTCCGCCGCTGTATGCGATAGTGCGCTTGTACCAGACTGAGCTGCCTACTGCAACATTGTGATGGGAAGCCATTCCCAGCTCTTTATATACGTGATACGACCACTGCTCCCCTGCTGTGATGCTGTCGCCGTCCACGCCGAAATTCAGCTTTGAAAAATCCATATGAACACCCTTTCATACATATATAATATGGATATATCTTACCACTTTTATCGGCGAATGTCAAGGCAGGGGCGGTTCTCATACGGTACAGGGCCATTTTATCTGCTTGACAAAAGAGCGTGAAAATCGTATAATCATTGTAATACATATTTATGGGAGACATATTGCCAGATGCACGAAAAGCTGTTTATTTTATTTGAAAGGAGCGTGGGTCAGTCTGTCTGACCGCACATAAAGCCATGTCCGAAAAAGCCAAAACAATCCGAGAGCCATTTTTCACGCCTAAGCGCAAAAAAATCTCCGCAATATGCTCCGCAGCCGCTGTAGTGCTGTGGCTGATACTGTGGAATATCTTCCCCATGGAATTCTACTCGCTTTTCTTTGCATCGCTTGTGGGAAGCAATCTGCTGCTGGCGGTCCTGGCGGCAGTCATAACATTTCCATCAAATCTTCTTTGCAGCAAAATAACAAGGCGTGACATTTCCGCAGGCATACATCTTATCATCAACATTGTGTTTATGGTAGGCTGCATTTATCTGTATTCTATTTTCAGATACGACGCCGTTTGGCTGCTGATTGTCGGCATTGCGGCGCATATTGCGGCGACTGCTCTGCTGTTTGCCAAAAGCAAGCCTCCGCAGGTAAGTCACATCAAAGAGCCGCTGTTAGGCACGGCTAAAATGATAGCTGCGGGTGCTATCTGCACGGTTCTTTCAGACTGTATTTATTATCTGCTGTTTTCGGCTTTGCTTAATATTTTTAGGGAATAATGTTCGGCGCAGAAACGAAGGTTTCTGCGCTGTTTTTATTTATTAAGATATGATTGTGGTTGGCTTTAGATTTGTATTTTGGGCGTAATGGGTGTAAATCAGCTATCTGGAAATCGTCATAATTTTCAGTACACACCCGTGAGGGTGTGACAATTAGCAGCAATCTTATATGCTTCACGCACCTATTTCAACTCACACACCCGTGAGGGTGTGACTTGATGTGCCGCAGAGCAGCGGATTTCTGACATTGATTTCAACTCACACACCCGTGAGGGTGTGACCTATGTATTTTTCGTTGCTGAGCATTGTGTAAATTTCAACTCACACACCCGTGAGGGTGTGACAGTTGCTGTGAGAGCAGAGAAATCCACTGCCTTATTTCAACTCACACACCCGTGAGGGTGTGACTGATACTCAGAATCAGTATGCAAGGGACAGAGATTTCAACTCACACACCCGTGAGGGTGTGACTGATATTCCGTCAGCAGCAGCAACTAAAAATACAATTTCAACTCACACACCCGTGAGGGTGTGACGAAATTGATGAGACAGAGTTTGCAAGAGTTTCCAATTTCAACTCACACACCCGTGAGGGTGTGACGTAAATTCCGTTGATTTGTACGAGAGACAAACAATTTCAACTCACACACCCGTGAGGGTGTGACAGTATTGCGATGCTATTATCGGCTCGGTAGATAAAATTTCAACTCACACACCCGTGAGGGTGTGACTTGTTTCATCTGTCAAGTGTTTTGAAACAAAAAATTTCAACTCACACACCCGTGAGGGTGTGACACTGTTAGCCTTATCTATATCAATGTCATAAAAATATTTCAACTCACACACCCGTGAGGGTGTGACTTTACAGACAGTACGGTTATGATATTTTCAGGGATTTCAACTCACACACCCGTGAGGGTGTGACGCTGCTCGCATTACCATTGCCGCTCACAGACGCAATTTCAACTCACACACCCGTGAGGGTGTGACCAAAGGGCAGGCTCGGCGGACAGCTGGTCGTACTGATTTCAACTCACACACCCGTGAGGGTGTGACTATTGACGGCGGATTATGTCAACGCTGCCGCAAATTTCAACTCACACACCCGTGAGGGTGTGACTGAACGCCCTCACTGACACCTTGACTGGATACAATGATTTCAACTCACACACCCGTGAGGGTGTGACGGCAGCATATGCGGCATGGTACACAGATATGCACATTTCAACTCACACACCCGTGAGGGTGTGACTTGAAAAGAAGTCCAAAAAGCTTGCTTCCGAAATGAATTTCAACTCACACACCCGTGAGGGTGTGACGATCGCAAAGGGTCTCTGCAAGGTGGCTGCATTTATTTCAACTCACACACCCGTGAGGGTGTGACCCTTATACTTTATCTTGTTCTGTAGGTCATAATATTTCAACTCACACACCCGTGAGGGTGTGACCGTAACTTGAATTTTACCCTTGTGCCCGTTTTAATTTCAACTCACACACCCGTGAGGGTGTGACATTTCTCGCTGATATATACCGCAAACGGTCAGAATTTCAACTCACACACCCGTGAGGGTGTGACAATCTGTCCGTTTGTCAGCTTGATGTTAGTACCTGCATTTCAACTCACACACCCGTGAGGGTGTGACCCTACATATAGACATAAAAAGGGGTCACACACACTACATGGGGGACTATTGTGTCTCTATTCAAAAAATGTCAATCGATTATTTGCTGTATATTGGCATTTGCGCAGTGTTTTTTCTGCGAAGTGTACGGGAATTTCAGAGCATTTGAGGTTCGCTAAACTATCAGGACACCCTCGGGATTATATGTCTCCTTGATGCCGAAATGCTCAATGCGGCGCTCCCAGTTGTTGCCAAGATAATATATCCGCAGGCTGTCTTTATTTTCGTCGATTATCTTCAGTAACTTATCCTTGACTTTAAGGAAAGTGCCGTAGTCCACGTCGATCTCAAAAACTGAATTCTGGACACGCTGACCGTAGTTCCGGCATTCTTTTGCCACCTTGCGGAGCCTTGTTTTTCCGCCTCTGTCCTCAGTGCAGACATCATAGCACACAAGTGTCATCATTATGACCGCCTCATTTCATCAGAAAGCACGGATACTCATCTATCTCGCCTCGTATATACTTTGCGAGCAGTGTACTCTGTGCATAGGGTATAAGTCCCACGGGTATCTTTTCCTTTAGATATGGGTGAACTATCACGGTGCGCTTCTTTTCCTGCCACTGGGTTATGACCTTGCGTTTGCCGTCCTTACTGAGATATACCGCTCCCCCGGGCTGTACTTCAAAGTCATCTGCATTTACCATTTTGAGATTTATCATTGTCAGCACCAGGCGTTCGATTATACATCTTATCTCCTCGACCATATCACAGGCAAGGCTGTTGCGTCCGGGACGAAGAGCATGATAAAATCCCGCATAGCTGTCAAGTCCCACCGCTGCCAATGCTGATGCGCATGTACAGGTCGCTATGGTATAAAGATACGACAGCATTGCATTTACCCTGTCAAGAGGCGGACGCTTTGTTCGGGAAGTCATGACAAAATCTTTCTTCTGCCTGAGTATCAGCCTGTCAAAGATATCAAAATATGCTTTGGCGGCACTGCCCTCTATGCCCATAAGAGCATCTCTGTCATCGGTTTCATATGCGCTGTCGATGCTGCTTTCAAGATATGCAATACAACGTGATACTGCGCCGTCATCGTCTATCTGCGGATTATCCCTCAGCGAACGCTTTATGACATATCGGGTGTTTGCAAGCTTTGCTGCCACTGTGTTCTGCATAAGCAGTGCGGGCGGGTCGGCAAACATATCAAACTGAGCCTTGCGCAGATAGACATTGCCCTTGACCTCGCCCTCTACTCTTGCAAGGAACTCGCCCTGCGGAGAGATGAAATTCAGCGGTATCTTATATTCCACGCACTTGCCCATAAGCGCAGGAGAGCAGCCACGGTAGCTGAAGCAATAGATATCCTCAACATTTGAAAAAGGTATCCTGAATTTTTCAATTTCATCTGTACGGCAGACGATATTCTCGCCGTCAAGCGAAAGATATGCCGTTTCATCAAGCACGTACAGTGAATTAAGCAGCTTTCTTATGACATCTCCCCCTTTATCCCGCTCATTATTTCATCTCGGACATTATAGTGCACCGTTTTCGGGAAGCACACATCGTACAGCGAACAACCCGAACATTTTACGCCTCTTGCCTTTTGGGGAATAACGCCGTCAGCAAGTATCTTTTTCATTCCCGAAAGATATTCTTTAAGCATTTTATCCCACTTTTCATACTCCGTATCGAATGGAAGCTTTACACGCCGTCTTGTTTCGGAGTAATAGATATATGCTTCACTGTCGCACTTCCACATACTGTCGGCACATATCTTCTGAGCAAATACCTGTATGGCATCGCTGTCATGAAAATCCGCTCCCTTAGGCGGCTTCGGCTTGTATTCCACTATGCGCACCTTGTACTTGTCATCACTTCCGTCAATGCTCACGCCGTTCCTGCTTTTCACAAACTCCATGCAGTCCGTAACGCCGAAAATATCGTACTCATCGTTATACACCGCAACAGAGCTTCTTACCAGCATTCTGTCATTGGAAAACTTATGGTCTCCGCCGTGGACGTTTTCGTGCATAAGGTTTGCTTTTACCACAAAGGCATTTTCAGCCCAGTCGCAGTTAAGCTCAAGCAAAGCAAACCTTCTCGGGCAATACATATAATGCTGTATTGCCCGAATGTTTATGGTCTGCTCTTCGCTCATATCTTCTCGATAAGCTCAACGCCTGCGGGCATTGTTCTGTCAACACTTATCTCATAGTCGGAAAACTTTCTGGGTGCTCCGTCGCACTTGCTTTCTGCGGTTATCTTATCAAAAAGGACAGCTGCGGGAGCATTGCCGAGAGCGCTTTCATGCTTGAAAACATAAAGCTTTCTCAGGCACATTTTTCCTCTTGCGGCACTTCTGTCGTTTTCAAACATATTGATAATGGCAGTCCAGAGCAGCTCCAGATCCTCCTCGCTGAACTGTGTCACATTCTGCGCCAGCATTGCGGAAACATAACCCTCGGCACGGTAGAGAGCATATGGGATTATGCTCTTCCTGCCGATCTCAGAATTTCCTGACTTGTTCTGGCGCTCTTCGGTCGTCTTTGCCTGTCTTGTAATGGTGATATCCTGGATAAGCACGGGATCTATACTGCGTGCAAAGTTTATCTGAACAGGTCCCCTTACTATTCCGCAGGGGTTGTCGCCTGTGCTCATCACTGCGCCGAATGTTCTGACATCATAGTAATTCTTGCAGATATATTCCTGCGCCCTCTTTTCGGCATCGGCAGGCTTATCGTCCTTCTTGCCTGTAGGCATTCCAAGCTTTTCATAAGCTTCGGTGAATTTGGAGTTGAGGGAACGGTCACCCTTGATAAGAATGTTGTAGCCTTCCTTGCCGTTCATGGTAAGCTCCACAAAGTTTCTTATCTTTCTCTTGATGCAAACATCGGTAACGATGCCGAAATTGGTTTCGGGGTCGATCCTGGGAGTATTGCCCGCATCGGGGTCGCCGTTGGGGTTGCCGTTTTCTACGTCAAAATACATTACAAATTCATAGCGATTCTTGATAGCTTCCATAGTTTTCTTTCTCCTGTTACAATAAAATTAGTCGGTAAATCCACAGCAAGCCAGCTATGGTT
>ERZ1034920.849-NODE-849-length-21849-cov-38.097458_pt1 | contig 21849 bp, 32 predicted proteins | sample MGYA00520688_ERZ1034920 | MGnify/ENA primary metagenome ERZ1034920 (study PRJEB33766, sample SAMN09781785) | gut metagenome | biome: gut microbiome | host: Homo sapiens | place: Madagascar | study: EMG produced TPA metagenomics assembly of the PRJNA485056 data...
TTATTTGTTGTTTGTTTTTGATTTACCATTACATTTGTTTGTGAGTTAATTATAACACAACTAACTCACAAACACAATACATTTCTTACATATTCTTTAATTCTTCTACCTGTTTATCAACTTCGCCGTTTAACTTAGCCCACAACTTATCTCTTGCGTCCTGCACCTCGTTAGATGGGATCTGTGATACATCCCATGTTTCCTCCGCACCAAACTTAAAATAGTTGTTTTCTCCGCGCTGGATCGTGACACCAGAGAAGTATTTTAATGCTACAACCTTGATGCCGCTCTCATCTGTTGTCTCCTCGGCTTCTTTTTCTTGTTTGACAACTGCTGTCTTTGCTGTTTCTTTATTCAACTTTTTAGCCGCTTCCTCTACAACCCTTTTATCATCCTCTGTAGGTGTCATATCAACATCGGGTGTAGTATTTGTTGCATCTGACTTGTTAGGCGTGTTCTCGGGCTTGTTAGTGGCCTTCTCAGCCGTTTCGTCAAACGGAGGGTTCATTGCTTCTGCATCTTCTGTTTTTTCTGACACAGTATTTTCTGTTCCCGGCTCATACCCAGCGCACTCAGAACATGGGATGCTTTTCCCATCGACTTCCATTTTAATACCATCACAACTCTTGCAGTATTCATCCTCTGGATCTCCTGTCCACTTGCATTTTTTCATAGTATAATCCTCCTTGTTATTTCTTTTTGCTGATTCTTAATGTTGTCACTAATTTAGTGATCTTGGCCTTGGAAAGTTTTATAATGTCGAAATCGCCATTATAAACAAGTTTCTCAAGTGCATCTTCATCAATGTACTCTTTTTGCTTGATAACAGATTTTAATAAATCATCACCAAGATTCTTCTTGATGATCTCAATGGCCAGTTCCTCGTTCAAAGATTCTTTTTTCTGTGTGGTCACAACAGCAACATAGTTATCAGAACTAGCGCGTTCCATATCATGCTCATACATATAAGCCTTGATGTTTTCATTCAAAGCGGAGTTTGCCTTTTTTAAGGCGTTTTCTTTGTCTTTTCCTGCTTTGTACTCATCAATCCATTCTGACAACTCCGAAGTGTCTTTTGTCCCATCTCGTCTACTCATCGTCTTCTCCTTTCTTCTTTCTGAACTGTTTTCCAATGTCTTTTACAGTTCCTTTCTGCCAACAATACCTGGAATTAAAATCTGCCATGCATCCCCGGTATTTGTCTTGTAAGTCAAGTTTGAACTGTTCTAAAACCTGCACTTGTTTGATAGTGAAAAACATTGTTCCTTTACTATCAAATGTTGGATCTGGAAATTTTAATTCTGGTGGTTTCTCATATTCATCGCTGTTATACCACTTGTACCATCTTTTTAATGTTTGCGTGGAAATGTCAAGAATCTGTGCGGTACGTGACGTAGAAAATGTCTTACTCAATTTTCATCCCTCCTTTCTTCTATTCTTTGTTTTATTATATACAATAAAAATGTATTTGTCAATAGTTTTATGATAACAAATAATTAATATCCTCAATGGATATCTTTCCATCAATTAAGGAATCACTAATCATTCCCTTTTTCTCTACCAGATCATGAATTTTCTCATCAATCGTGTCTTTACAACAAAGGAATGTGATATTTACAGTTCCTTTTGTTCCGATTCGGTGCGCTCTGTCCTCTGCTTGATCCCTCAATGCTCTGTTCCAGGGTTCATCTAAGAAAATTACATTCTGCGCGGCGGTAAGTGTAAGTCCAGTTCCAGCCGCCCCGATTGTTCCTACTAAAACCTTACAACTGTTATCGTTCTGCAACTTGTCAACTTCTGTCATTCTTTCTTCTGATTTTGTAGCACCTGTGATGTATGCTGGATTGTAAGAAGCAAGTCTTTCTTTTGCAATCTCGGTCATAGATTCCCAGTTGCTAAAGATGATTGCTTTCTGTCCAGAATGAACGATTTCTTCCACCAGTTCTACCATACGATCCATTTTTGCTGATTCCTGCACAAGATCTGAAACAATCCCTGTCCATCCTGTTGCTTGCCTCAATCGGATCATCATAGATAATGGGTTGTTAGAAAACTTCACTTTCTGCAAGTTACACATAATACCATTGTGTATCTCTTTATAGATCTGTTTCTGTTTTGGTGTCATATCAACATACTCCACTTTTCGGATCTTGTCCGGGAGATCAAGAACCTCTGATTTTAGTCTTCGTATCATGATCTCATCACATAAAGCGCGGATCTCTTCCAAGTTCTTATACCCCACAACCTCTGATCCACCCCAGCCACCAAAAGTGCAGTAATGCTTTTTGAACTGGTATAAAGAATGCTGTTCATACCCTAACCAATGCATCGGCATGTATAGGTCAAGTGGATTATTCATAAGTGGTGTACCACTCATTCCCGCCATATATTTAGAAGACAGATTTAAGAAGGCTCTTCCTTGCAAGGAAGTAGAGTTTTTCATTTTGTGGATCTCATCTGTAGCAATGACAGAGATTGTACTGTTGTTACACAACTCTTTTAACTTCTCTGCGATCGGGAAGTGATATTTTGTTTTAGAGATCTTCTCTGCACCGCCTCTTAATGTCTCAATGTTTGTAATGATGTACTTACAATCTGGTAAGTTTTCCAGATCTTCAAGTTTGTCCTTCGTGCTTCCCTCATATGGTTTCCCTGTTCTTTTTCTAAAACGTGTACCAAGAACCCATGCTTTATCATCCGAATACTTTTCAATCTCACTCTGCCAGTTGTACTTAAGTGAATTGACACCACATACAATGAGAACCCTATTGATTGTATCAATCTTACTTAAACATCCTACCCAGTTAATGATCTGAAATGTCTTGCCAAGTCCTTGATCGTCACACAGTAAGAATTTCTTCTTATTTAGACCAAATTGAATACCCTCAATCTGATGTTGAAATGGTTTTGCCTTGAACTGATAATCCTCTGGAATGTCAATTTCTAATGTCTTTTTGTGTAAATCTTCATACACCCCAGAGATTGAGATTTCTTCACCCTCAAACTTGTTACAAAGGGAAATAATATTGCTTAATGGCATTTCCCATGCTTTTGTATTAGCGTTATACACTCTTGTATTCATTCTCTTAATGAATGACACAATATCTGGGTTATAATCAAAACTGACATAAGCACTTTTTTTAATAAGAATGTTGTTAGATAACTTGTCTGGATAACCGATTCTAATTCTAATCATTTACTAATTCCTCCACTCTTTCATAATGAATATTATCCGACAATTTTCTCATATAAGTTTTTCTTAAAATTCCTTTTTTCGTATCTTCAAGTTCGCATTTTCTTGTCCACATTCTCATCTCATTATATCTTCTCAGTGCTTCAAAATATGTATCAAAACAGGTTGAAATCTCTGTTCCATTTGATACCCAACTAACTCTAAATCTACTCATTTAACACCACTCCTTATCTCTTATCGTATTTTTATTATATACAATAAAAATGTACTTGTCAATATGTTTATTAAAAATTCCCAATAAAAAAGAGGGAGAATAATCTCCCTCATACAATAGTAGGTTCTACGATGTTCTGTAATGTGGATAAGTGCTTTTTGAAAATCTCCTTTTCTTGTACATCACACGTCATGTACAACTCTGATATCATTTTGTGTATAGTGGATAAAAGAATATTCAGATTATTTTCTGTCCTATCCTTCATGTACGATACAAACAGACCTTGTATGTCTGTGATCGTTTCATCCACATTACTTTCTGGCACAAGATCCACTTTAGGGTCTTTACCGTCCAGCAGGCATAAAATTAAAAATGCATCTACATCAAAATGTCTTTTCAATTCATTCTCGGCCAGTTCCTTTGCTATAGGAATGCTTTCTTTGAATGTCATATAATCACCCTTTACATTGTAAGCATCTGTTTAACCCATGCGGTACGCTCCACATATTCCTTGTGACATTTTTCCCACTTTTCACGCATTTCCTCTGTAGGTTGGAATACTTTGGAAAGTTCCTCAATTTCCTGAGTAGCCTTCTCATGCAAGTAACCAGCGTGTTTTAATTCATCATTTGCCATTTCTTTGAAACGATTAGCCCACTGTGTATTTCCTTTAGCCTTGCACTCAATATACTTCTCAGCGTATTCCTTAGCACCTTCTACCTCGTCTGCTATATGATCCGCATACTTCTTAATCTTTGTCATAAGAACACCCCCCCCCTAGCAGATTTTTGTTACAACAACATCCACATCACCAACAAAGGCAACTCCAGTATTTACGAACTGAATGATTGTAGGTGCGTCACAACACTTACAAGAATCGTTATCCTTAACCTGAACCAGTGTTGTAATCGGAAGACTAAAAGCTGTATCAACAGTCTGTCCTACAAGTGTTCTTGTAGCCTGTGGCTGTGGAACTCCGTTCTTGGTCATAGACACTGTTACTGCCCCGGCTGTTGATGCAAGTCCTGTTACTCCCAAAGAAATCTCATATACACCACATTTATTAAGCTGGATAGATGATACACCATTCAACTCTGCGGTACATCCCTTTTTAAGTGTTATAGAATTAAAAGGTAAAATTCCTGTAGTTGCAGGAATTGTCTGATTTTTTGAATATGCTTCTAACATAATTATATCTCCTTTCATTGAAAAAAGAGGATACTATATTAGTAGTACCCCCTTAATATTGGCATACTAATATGCTCAGTTACAATATTTGATTTAGACGTTTGCACATCCACAGCCGTTAGCAAATGCTGGGCTGTATCCTGCTGTATATGTGGTTGCGTTTGGGTAACGGATCACTCCACACATAGCTGACTGGAGCTGGAGCTGATTTACCTGCGCCTGCAAGCTCTCAATCTTGTTCTGTGCCATAGCATCCAGAATCTTCTGGGTCTGTGCAGTCGTATTGGCATTGATAGCCGCTGTATTGATTGCACCATTGTAGTTCACACCGTCAATGGCTCTCTGCGTTGTGCAACAACAATCGGCAACCTGCTGTTGAACTGTATTGAAGTTTCTCAGCGTTTCATATCCAAGATTACAGATTCCATTCTGCAACCCTTGATAGTCATGTTGAAGATTGTCGTTCAGTCTTCCAACTGAGTTCTGCAGGTCATTGAAATTCATTGCGTTGCACAGTCCTGCTTCTGTGACTGGTTCGCCGTTTGCTCCTCTACCTGCTCCGAAGAAACCACCGCCTCCGATCAGAAGAAGAATTAAAAGTGCGAAAATCCACATTCCGCCGCCACCTGCTCCGCCAAACATATTATTATCGGCTTTATCTGTGACTGCGGCAATGTCTGCTAAAGATACACCATCTGTCATAGTTGTATCCTCCTTTCATTTTAATATTTATGTGATTCTGCAAAATCCTTATTTAATCATAGACATAAATTCATCTACATTTATGCCACGCTGTTGGCAAATAGAACGTACTGCCTGTTCTGGACTCATTCCCTTACCGCTCAGCATTGACATGATCCCCCTTACTTGGTTCATGTTATTCATCATCGCTCTCGCTTGATTAATCATCTGCGGGTTTATCTGGTTTAAGTGATTTTGACCTTTGAATAGACTGCTTGCCATTTGACAACACCTCTCTCTTAAATTCTTCAAATTCCTGTCGGGAAATGAAATTGTTATTTAATTCAGCAACTTTTGTTTCCGGCTCTGTCTGTGTTCTTTCCACAAAATCGAATACCCGGATAGATGGAAATCCAGCACCGTCTGTTGATTTAATGTACATCACATCTTCATTGTTTGCGAAAAGTGCAACAGTGCTGTTAGCTGGCATCTGATAGGCCTTAGCACCATCCATTCCGCTAACACGTATTAAGTTTTGTGGATTACTTTGCTGGAACTGGTTTTGAAAGTTCTGGTTTTGTTGCATATTGTAATACTGATTCTGTCCCATCAGACTTGCATATGGATTTTGAAACATTATAATTCCTCCTCACATAATCGTTCATGTTTAGTAAGATCTGTGTAAGTTGTAAGCCATTAAGACTGCTCAATTCTTTCATTCTCTTCACTCTCTATTATTGCAATAATGTCTAATATTTTGATGATATGTAATATAGGAACGTCTTGTAATCGTTCATCGTTTAATACTTTGTCATACAATGGTTTTGTCATACAAGCACCCCTCCTTTATTTGTAATTATTATAAATAAAAAAGACTACATATTACATGTAGTCTTAATGTATTAAAAATGTACTTTACAAAATTTTGATTATTTTCTTGTTAACTTTCTGACTTATCTTACCAGCCCAATCTCTGGATATATTCAGTTCTTCTGAAATGGCATCTAATGTAATTCCTCTGGATCTTCTTAAGAACAGTTCTCTTTCAATGTCTGTGAAATTACACCTCTCCAAGATCCAGTTAATTTCTGGCGTAGTAAATTCAGAAATTATCATCTTTTCTTTCTCCTTGTTGGCCGTGAGTTTGTCGGCCTACGTCCTCCGCGTGTACCATTTCTGTTACCACGAATTGTTCTTGTTTTAGTTATCTTTATACTCGCCATTTACGTTGATTTCCCCACTTTCATTATATACAGCGTTTCCATTATCTTCTGACTGAATTTGATAAGATTCTGTGGTTGTGTTGGTAGGCAAGTTCCAATAGTATAACCATGCAAGGTTAGTTACAATCAAAGCGATCAATAAAATCACAATGACTGCAAATAATCTTTTAATGGTCGATTTCAGTTGCATTAAGAGTTCTAAAGCAAGATTATCCTTTTCCATGTTCTTCCTCCAAATCTCGGATGCGGTTATCTGCAACTTTTCTTTTTTCATCTAAAATATCAACAGCCTTTTCCACTTCATACATTCTTGTAATCACGCTGTTATGCAAGTCTTGTTTCTTCTCCAACTGTTCGATTCGGTACATAGTTTTGGAATGCGCAGATAAATTAGAAATTACTGTTCCCGCTAATGCAAGCCCCCCTGTAATGATGGCTACAATAATGCTATCTGTTAACATTTAACCTCTCCTTATTACCTACTCAGTACCATGATTGTATGATGCCCTTCTTTAATCGGTGCATCAGCAACTCTAAGATCTTTTGACAGATTCTTAATCGTTCTGATTTCCACCCACTGAAAGAATCTCGGGAACGCTTGTACGGTACATCTTCTCAGATTCCCTGTATATACTGTGCTTGGGATCATTGATTTTCCATACGCAAAATTATAAGCACAAGCAACTGTCATGCTACAATCTGTATTGCATTTTCTAATTTCTGAAATCCGTGATACTTTCCATCCGATTCTCTCACACTCGTTATAGAGGGATGCGCGGTCATTTTGACCATACCCAATATTGTTGTTGTTACACATTTTTAACATGGCCTTAGCCGCAATCTGTCTTTTCTTTTTGTTTTTCATACGGATGATCCCGGTTTGACCAAACTGGTAGTAATAACCAGTCTTCACTTCTTTTCCGGTCTGATCTCCCTTTTTTCCATTGGCTGTCCCATTCTCTGATTGGCTTGCCCAACCGCATACAATGCTACTCATAAATATCGTCCTCCTTATTATACTGCGTTGTAGAAATTTGAAGGACTGCACCTAAAAATACATCAATCGCCGAGATTGTTCCTACAATCTGTTCAGCATAGGGGAATCCCCAAATTGATGCAAGCGCGAAATACAGGGTAGAGAGCGCAGGCAACAGAATCAAAGCAATAAATTTCATCACGTCATAAACTTTATCTGGTAAATGCATATGATAGATCTCCTTTCTTCTTTGTTATATTATAACACGTTTTATTTGTCGTGTAAAACATTTTCAAGGTTTTTAATTCGTTTTTCTTGATCTTGGATCACCCCAACAAGATAAGGAATCAACTGTTCATAGTCAATACCACAAGGAACTTTCTCACTCATGCCACTAACAACTTGCGGGATAACTTCTTTCACATCCTCTGCAATAAATCCTCTCTGATCTTTTCGAGAGGAATAAGATTTCTTAAAATCATAACTAACAGGTGTTATGTCTAAAATCTTACGGCACTCTTTGAGAGACATTCTCTTGATATTCTTTTTGATCCTTCGTGATGATGCTGTTACTGATCCACCATGATAGATTTTAGCATAAACATCGTCTGATCCCTTAAAATTAAATCCTGTGTCATTGTCTCCATATGGGGCTATTACAAGCCTATAATCATAATCAGAATCAGAATCTGCACCAATGTGAAAATCAATGTATGGTGATAGTTCATTATATACCTCTAATCCTTCATATGCCGTGAGTGAGTTTCCAGAAACATCACCTGTGGCTGTTACTGGGCCGTCAACAGAAAATTCAGCCGGAATAGTAGAACTTCCAGACCCTGTAACATTTTCACCCTCAACAACACTGAGTCCACCTTTAACTACCACGTTTCCATCTAATGTTGAATCACCCGTTGTTTCTACTCCTGAACCAAATGTGTTAGTCACTTTACTGTTTCTTCCACGTGGTTTGGAGCATATGAATGCCATGTTTATAAAGTCCATCTGAATTTCTCTGGTCATGTAATTATGGTATTGACTAAGGGTTAAGTCCTCATCAACATTTGGAGATTCTATCTTAATTCCACTAAAACCAATAGAGACTGTCCACGTTGCAACTCCTTGGGTGTTATCAGAATAACTATAATAGTCCCTATATTCAGTTAATCGCATTTCTCCCTCAGACAAAGAATAGGATTTTATGTCTTTATGAGTATTTTGCGTACCCGTGTTAGTCCAAGAAGAACCAGTCCAGACATAAATATAGCCCGTTTTATTGTCATGATAAAAATGTTGTCCTGCTTCTCCCGTATAAGATGAAGTTGGTTCTCCGTCCCCACTCTCTGTTACTAATGGAGTTTTGTTTAATACTGTTTGTTGAGCATTCCACGCTGTCGGATCAAATGATTCATGTTGCCATGACAAAACGCCGTCCTCCGTCACGTTAAAATTATTTGCAATATTAATTGTACCACCTGTTATCTTTCCACTAAAAACAGCATTTCCATCTTCATCCAAACTAAAGTTATCAGCACTTACAACAAACTTGTTACCAACAAACGCACACCCGTTTTCCGTTATCTCTAATTGAGATACAATGTTCCCATCTTTATCTAATTTCAGCACAATATTTTCTGATGTTTTTTCGATAATAGATTTTAACTTAGAAATTTTACTTTCAGTGCTGTTTGTATCTGTCTCATTTTGTACCCATTTTGTACCCACACACTCGATTGTATCAGCCAAAGATACACAACCCTTAGTTGTCTTTTTTGTGACATAAAATACTGTATCATTGAGTTTTAATTTATCCCCAACCTCAACGCCTAAAGATCCAAGCATTTCAAGCGTTTTAACTGGTGTATATGTCATGTCTATATCACAAGTATACTTACCACACATTTTAGCAACAGCATTTTTTTGATCTTCTTTTTGTCCATACGACAAAAAGTTATCAATGATCTTATATTGATTGTCACCTGTTGTTCCAGACTTTGTATATGTCCCACCAACATCTCCGTCACTGTCAGCGACATAAATAGAATTGATCTGTTGTACCATTTCATCTTGAGGATAAAAGGTATAAACTGGGACAGAGGAAATGTCTGTTGCTGTTTGATCCAGTGTGATAAGGCACGTACAATATTTCTTCGCACTTTCGACATATCTTTCGTGGATAAATCCACCAAAAAATTCAGCAAGTGATGATAAGAATGTTCCTCCTAAAAGTTTTGTTACCTCACTTTTTTGAATAATAATATTTGTTGGGAGTTCGACAGTTGAGTAATATTCCAACTCAAAATGCGTATAAAATGACTGAACAAGGTATCTAAGTGGTATCGGAAAACTTACAGAATTATACCAATCTGTAACATCCATATTAACAAGTTTATACAATTTATCATAAGCCACAATTTCTGCTTGTGACTTATCATCAGAATACGTGACTGTGTCAATGTAGAATCTCCTGCATTGCACAAGATGTTCTGTGTCACCATCGTCATAAACATACGCTATATCAAGAACTTTTCCTTTTGTCGTGCCAATTTTTTCAATGACTTCTGGGAGTACAGATAGTTTCAAACTGCTAGATTCACAACTCCCAAATTTTAAGGATTCAGTGGAAAACAAAGATTCTGTAATCTCCATAGATTCTTGAATAAGTTTATCTGGGGTAATGTGAACTGCATTTCCAGAATCATCCTCAGAATATAAGTGTGGTTCTCCTAAAAATGTTTCATCCCACGCATATAAATTTACTGCGTTTAACATAATAAGTCCTCCTTAATATCCGACAAATTCAAAGGTTATTGTATCGTAGTATACTTTGTTTGAACTCAGATCAATTTCCTCTATCGGAAATTCTGTGCTAGCCGCAAGATATACTTTTTGTTGCTTTAAGTAACTATTTGTTTCAGGACACCAAACATCCATATACATACTTTTTTCATCCTCATTTATATAGTGATTCTGCATTCTGGTGAGGATGTTTCCGAGGTACTCATCATCTGTCCCAGCCATCAAATCAAATGAGATTGATAATGGCTTGTGGGACAGTGCTTTTCTCTGCAAGACACCCTTTACAGTTCGCTTAGAATCAAGATCTTGTGTGTTACGGGTCACGCTGAATGTATTATACTCAATGCGATCCATAGGGAATGTGAATTGTGATGATCCGCTAGACCCTATTTTTATAAGATAACCCTTAAAATTACCCATCTTATCACCTCTGATTAGATATTAAATGCTGGCTTTCCTGTTCTTTTATATTCCTCGTTTGCTCTTTGCTGAACAACTCGGAATACCTCTCTGCCGTCAATGTTGATAACGATATCTCCACCAGTTGACCCCATGTTCCCAGCAACTTTCTGAAATGCTTGAACGATTGTGTCAAGTGGTGCTTCGATATTCGTTCCACGCTTCTGATCTCCGAGAACTGCTAAGAACTCTTTGTTTGGTGGGATAACTGCACCAGTGGCAAGTTTTGGAATTTGAGGAATGTCAAACTCTTTCACATTCTTCATCACTCCACTGAGGATCTTAACACCTTTCAGAGTTTTAATCATCTTATTAATGCCCTTAAATGGCTTTTCAATGATCTTGTTAATGCCATCAATCAGTGCATTAACAACAACTTTTAATCCATTAAGGATTCCGTCTTTGATGCCATCAAATACCTTGCCACCTTTGCTAAATACATCTTTCACGGCTTGCCATGCCTTTGAGAATGTAGTTTCAAACCAAGTAGAAACGCTACTGAACGGCTTCTTAATTCCAGCCCAAACTCCGCTGAAAAACTCAGAGATTTTGTCAAATGCTCCCTTGATCTTCTTAACACCACCAGTGAACTTGTTACTGAAGAATGTTCCCACGTTAGCAAAAACATTTTTAATTGGTGTCCAAACATTATCCGTGAACCATGTTCCGATCCCCTTGAAAGCGGCTTTAATGGTAGTAACAACAGCACTAAAGGCACTCCCTATAGAGATTGCTACCGTTGCAATAACTGTTATAATGGCTTCAAGCGCGGTTTGAGCAATGTTACCTACTGTGTTAAAGATTCCCTTGAATGTGGCAACAATTCCTTTCCATGCCTTTTTCCAGTCACCAGAAAGTACACCAGTGATGAATGTCACGATTCCTTTTAAGGTGTCTATTACACTGCTTATGATCTTCGTCACGTTTTTAGCAAAACGGATCATTGTAGCATAAACGGCCTGCACAATAGGAAGGATCTTAGGAACTATATTTTTGATGATCCATTTGATAAGTGGTACAAGTACATTTTCCCACAAGGCCTTTAGCATATCGGCAACAGATCCCACTAAACTAAGTGCTTTACTAAGCATAGGTTGTATGCCAGTTGTCAAAAGATCTGCAAGTTTCGTACTCAGTATATCGAGGACAGGTGCTACCTTCTCATTATACACATCAAGCAGAGTTGAGAGAATCTCAGATAAGCCTTGGCCTAAACTCTCAAACAGTGGGCTTATATGAGTGTCATACATCTGTTTAGCCTGCGTCATTGTGTTAGTGACAGTTGAGGCTATTGCATCTAACACCGTTTTAACAGGTGCTAATGTTTTGTCAAGCGCAGTCTTAATCTTTTCTTGATTATCCACAATCGGAGTTACAACCATGTCAGTAAAGTCCGCACGGATACTTGAGAAGATATCAGCAATTCCGAGTGCTGAATTTGCAAAAATGGTTACTAAATCTTGTGTAATTCCTGTTGCGTTCTCCCCACGAAATACTGTGAAGATATTAGCAATAGCGGCATACAAAGATCCCAAAGATGCATACGTGCTTGACACATTAGCCATTATGTCAACCAGTGTGCTGGATATAAGGGTTTTGTTTTGGCTCAAATATCCTGCAATTCCACCAGTAAGATTCTGTCCGATTGTAAGACCCATGCTTAGCGCAGATCCAGATAAACTTCCCAGCCAACCAACAAAGGTTGCAGACATTCCAGCCAAACCAGAAGTAACTTCCGGGTTGGTAAAGATAGAAGACAAGGAAGTTTTAATACTCTGTATATTTTTCTTTATGTTAGATAAAGGAGTTTGCCAATCCCCCAAAGAGAATTGAAATTGTTCCTCAAAAATGGATTTTAACAATTTAGCCTTTGACAGAATACTGCTTAACTTTTTATTGTACGTGTCAGCGTTAGTGACAGCATTGTCAGATATGCCACCTACATCTGGTGTACCCACTCCGCCGCCTCCACTAGATCCTGTTCCCTTTGAACTATCATCTTGCGTTGTGATGATGTTCAATTTATCGAATGATCCTACTGCACCCTTTGCTGTTTTTGCCGCTTTCTTTGTGGCTTTTTCATTTTTCTTTGTAGCAGTAGTGGCTTTGTCTGTGGCTTTTGCTTGTTTTCCCAAAGAAGATGCAATTTTCTTTGTGCCATCAGCCTGCTTATTCGGATCCCATCCGAACAGATCAGAAACAGCATTTGCAATTTCTAATACTTGACCGAGTATGGTATTTAACAGTTTCACGATCGGGGTTAAAACAGCAAGTAAACCACTACCTAAAACTCCGACAAATTCTTTCCAAGTCTCGGATAAAATTCTTGTCTGGTTCGCCCAGCTATCCTGTGTTCTTGCAAAATCCCCCTGTGCAAGTTTTGTCTGCTCCATGACATACGCATAACGTAACTGTGTTTGTTCTGCCTGTGTCATTTTTTGGACACTCTTAGTAATCCCTTGTTGATATGCGAACTGCTGTAAGTTTGTTTGTGTCATGACAATACCGAACTGTTTCAGTGTCTCCGTCTCACCTGTGAAGACAGATTTCAGCGCGGTTGATGTAACATCTTGTCGCACGTTGTAAAAAGATGCCATGTCTGCTGACAATCCGGTAAGATTAACAGCCATGTTACTTGCCGCTTCATCAGCAATTCCCATACCATTAGCCATAGCCATGTATGTTGATCCTGTTTGCTTTGCGGTCAATTTAGAGATACCGTATGTCTTAATGGCCGTATCTGCAAAATTCTCCATCTTATAAGACATACTGCCAAATGCAACATCAACCACGTTCTGTACCTCTTGTAAGTCAGATGCGGTGTCAATAGCCTGTTTTCCAAAATTCACCAATGCGCGCACACTAAAAGCGGCCGCCACTGTCGCACCCACTTTTTTAATAACAGGTGAAATAGATCCCATACTAGATTTAACAGAAGATGCTGTGTTTCCGGCAGATCTGCTAATTCCTTGAAGTCCTCTCTGTAATCCAGAACTGTCAAGTCCTGTCTCAATAGTTACTCTTCCGTCTGCCATGTATTAATACACCTCTTTTCTAGTTTACTAAATCATCCAACTGTTTCAAAAATTCCAGATCATCTTGGGAATACTTTCTTTTAAGATTAACAACATCTGGATTATCTCGGATAAAGTCTCTTTCCGCCTTTTCCAATTTCTTGTGCTTCCTTTGTTTCTCGCGAATTGAGACTACTGTGGCAAATGTCCCCATTCCAATCTCGCTAAAATATCCCATAAATGTCCAGAAGTGGATATACTCACAAGAACGAACTTCTTCTCCTGCAACTTTATTTACTGCAGAAAAGATGATCTGCTCATCTTGTTCAAAGTCGTATAAAGGCTTCTTGTTTGTAACGTGTTCTGTTGTTTTTCCACAATCCAAGAACCAAATACCCTTATTGATGGCTTCTGCAACGTCAGTATCCGGGATGGATTCATAGTCCTCATAGAGGCACATCAACAGAACTAAAGACTTTTCAACATTGGATAAATCTGGATCTGTATAAGCCTGTATGATATTAAGTCCAACTCTAAAGTCAGACCTAATATCATAGGATTTCCCGTTTACTTCTAATGTGGTCGGTAACTGCCCGATTGCCATTACTTAATCACCTTCATATACTTCTCAATTCGCTTGTCAGATTTCTTTTTCTCTTTCGCAAATTCATCTTTGATGATTGGCATAAAAGCATTTAAGAAACGCTCAACAAACGTGATCCCATTTAACGTATTAAAACAATTCTGATTTCCAAACACAACAGCACTTGCGTTAGGATCATCAAATAACTCATTCAGTCTTTCTTTCATGCGCTTGTCAGCCTCAATGACCTTATCCGCTTCCTGCAAACTCTCATCATTTTCAATGGAGTCAATGAGTGTCTGCATTTCGTCGTAGAAGTTTCTAGCACGTTCATAGAATCCCATGTCTGCCGGGTTAAAAGAAACTTGCCCTCTCACATTTCCATGTTCATCTTCAATATCGTACACCTTTAATCCAGTAGAAATTTTAATGCTTGCCATAGTTAATATCCTCCTTGATTTCTAAAATAGGGTAAGTCATAGAAACTTACCCTAGATTGTTACTCTACTGATTTATTGTTCATAAAATCTGTGCTATCTTCATCGACAAGAAATGATTGTGCGTTTACTTCATCAGATTCTGATGCACTCTGTTTAGTGCTGGCTTCCTGGCCAGCTTTAGTTGGGCGTGAATGTTGGTGTCTTATCCACAATAGTAACAGTTCCGGCCTGTCTGTTCCCGTCAAAGGAAACATCAAACGGAATAGAGACACCAGAAGTATCACCACCGTATGACTGTGGCTTAACGATAACATCCTCTGTCCATGCGCTGTATGGGGATTCTCCATCAATCAGAACCTCAAGGATCTTTGTCTTACAAGCGTCACCCTTTAATCTGTCCATAGCGATAGATTTTAACTTTGTGTAGAAATCACCGTCACTTGGGTTAGCATAATAAGGATCTGCACTCATGCTCGGTTCATAACCATTATCCTTAACGGATGTTTCACCTAAGATGTTCTTGGTTGTCTCGGTATCTGGATTTAACTCAACAGACATATCCTCAATGTCTTTACCAACAAGAAACCACTTAGGCTGTGCGCCACCAAATGTAGCGTCTAAAAAAGTCATATAGGCTTTTCTCTCTAACTTACCTAAAGTATCTGCCATTGTTTATTCCTCTCTTTCTTAGTCTTGATAATATGTGATTTTCGCTTGAAACTGGTATTTCGCTAACTGATTTGTTGGATCAATCAGCATTGATGGTACATTGGTAAGTACCTCAATTTTATCAATCTTACAATCATCCCCAAAATCTGGGAAATCCTTGTTTGTTGCTTTTTCCTCAACCCAAGATGAAAACATTAAAATCTCATCTACGGCTTGTAAATTGACTTCCGATGTTCCCGCAGGATCATACGTTGTTACCATGTCGATGGAAAACGTCAATTCTCTCTGTGTTGATCCATCTATAAATTCCTTTGATACTCGATCTCCCGGAATCATATTCATTGCCACTGTTCCTGATATAATCGGGGTGGCATTAAAGTATATCCAGTGATTAAATGGTGTGTAGTCTAACAGCCAGTCATTTACTTTTCTGTACAAGTTAATCTTCATTTTTTAGCCCTCAGATATTGTGTCAGTTGATTAGCAACAGATCCAGCAAATGCTTGATATGCTGGGATGTCCCAGTGTGACGATGCAAGTGGGTTTTTCTCTGTGCTATACTTCAGTGGTTCACCGCTAGGTATTTTTGTAACACCTGGCCTACTCCACCACTGACTAAAGTCAGCATTGTGAAATCCACCAACATTATATACAGGATCAACATACTTCTCACCGTAATACTGATACCTTGCATATATGGATTCGTACGTTACAAGGAACGGATCAATAGTAACATCAGATTTCAAGATTCCTGTATCCTCTGGCACATATTTGGCAAAGTACTTATCCCATGTAGCCGCAAGGAATACTCCTACATCATCAGAGCCTAAAATCCTTTGTACAGTTTTCTGTGGGGCATATAGTTCCAAAGTAACCTTAGATGTACTCATATACCGCTCACCTTCAATCTGTACTTAGCATCAAATTTCTTTGGTACTTCAAAGATTGTTTGAACCTCACAAACGCTTTGACTATATTGATCCTTGAGTTTCTGCACATTGTTGGGAGTGATCTCATCCTCAATCTCTACACCTATAAAGATGTAATCTCCTTGTGACATTGTAAAGCCAATGTCTGGTGCTTCTTTCCAAGTTCTATAGTCTTTATACTCAGACAAAAACGGGATCAAAATGTTGAAAGATTGACCCATTCTTAATCTTGTATCTGTCATTGTGGTAACTTTCTCTACAGTATAGGGAATGTCATGTAGAATCGTTTTATACCACACGTCAAGTCCTGTTACACTGTCTTTTCTGTGCAAGCGGTTTAGGATGGTTATAACTCGCGCTTCCATTGTACCCTCCCTCTGTATAACAGTTCTGGATTTTCTGATAAAAATTCTTTTATCATTTGATACAAAACATTGTCTATTCCCGTAGAGCCACCTGCCGAATTTGATACACCTGCCGAATAGCCAAATGATTCAATCCCGTTGTTATAGGAAGAGAGGCTTACGTCTTTCTGACCAACTTGCGCATTGTTGCAAGTATCAACCAGCTTGGTACATAGCATCTTCACATTGCGAGGGATTTCATCAAGTCGGTTTAATCGGTTGTTGGTGTAGTAGTTCAGCTTGGCTTCTACGGTATAGATCAAGGAGGAAAAGGTGGTTTGATCTGCACTACCGCCTAATTCAACATACTCGGAATAAGTGATATATGGCATGATCTCCGCCTCCTTTTCAAAAATTACTCAGACTTTTCTGCTGTCTTTTTTGGAGTTTTCTTCACGGGTGCTTTTTTAGCACCATGCTTAATAAACTGCTCCGCAACATCTGGATCTGGTGTACTTAAAACCGTACCATTCGGAAATAAAATATCCATTATAGATTACCCCCCATTCATTACTCGGCGAATGTTCCATCAAACCACAGGACAGTCTCCGGGGTAACTGCCTTAACGCCGTACCAGTAGAATAACTCGATCGCAAATGCCTCAGACATAGGGATCTTTTCTGCTGAATAAGCGTTTGTTCTAAGCGGCTGTGCAATAGATCCCGCCATCATGGTAATGAACTTGACACCAAACGGAAGTCTGTTAGAATTGATGATTCTAACACCATGATACATACCAAACTCATAAGGTGCTGTGTTAACGCTAGAGTTCTGTACAGTGTCCAGATACTTTCTCATTTCTGAGTATGTCTCCGGGCTACATACAACAGTCAGCATATCACGGTCGATACCGTCAATGTAATCTGTTTTCATGGTCTCAAATGTGACAAATGATGCCTCAATCTGATCCTGTAAAGCAGTTACAGTAGCCGCTGGCTTAAACTGTGTACCCTCTGTCTTAGCACACTCAAAGAATGCCTTATCCAGTTCTGCCTCAAGGCGGCGTAAATGGTTTGCTGATCTCTTGGCAATCAGTCCGTCAACACCGATTAGGGAAACATCCTTCTGCTCAACTTCCTCAACAAACTCTTTGTTAATGTCGATCGGAATGGTTACGGTCTTGCCCTTAACCTTGTTACCAGAGCCAGCTGTTCTTGCTGTTCCGTAATCCTGTGAAGTTGCGTTTGCAAATCTCTTAGCCTCTACAGTACCAGCAGTTGGATCACCACTAAGATCAGTGTTCTTTAACTCCATAGATACTGCGTTCTTCTGGATGTTCTCAATGAGTCCGTCATATGCCTCCTGTAAAAGCATTTCTCCGGTCGGATCTAACAGAATCTCCAGTGATTTAAGTCTACCATCAGTAGACTGTGCATTACTAGCCTTACCTGCCATAGGTTATGTCCTCTCTTTCTTCTTAAATGATGATTGGCCTTGTTTTCGGTTTCTCTTTTGGATCATCAGTATCAAGTACAGATGTTTTCCCCGAAAAGATAGGCGGTTTTGGTTTATCTTCATCCTCAGAAACAAATGCACTCGCATCCTGTTCCTTGTAAGCCGTTACAAAATCTTGGAAACCAAGAACAGAATCACCCTCCATTGACAAGTTCTTAGCAATAGCATCTGTTAAAAATGCTTTCTTTGCGGATGCAGATGTAAACTTAATGCTGTTTGTGAGTTCCTTGATAGCGAACTCATACTTCTGCTTTGCAAGATCCTGCTGATACTTTGTCTTGGCGGTGTCATAATCTGTCTGTAAGTTTGTGAGTTTCGTGGTAAGGTCATTCAGTTTGTCCTTATCAACCCCGGCATCCTCAAGTTGCTTTTTAAGATCTGCTAAATCGGTATCTCTAGTAGAAATATCGGTATCATACTTTTTCTGCAAATCTGAGGTTGCGCTTGTTGCTGTCTCCCATTTCTGCTTCATGGAGTCAAATTCAGAAATCGTCTTATAGTTCTCAAAGAACGCTTTCTTGAACTCATCCTTTTTATCCTCAGGGACTTCAATGCCTACTTGTTTCAAAATCTCGTAAACGTCTTTCATATCAATATCCTCCAAAATGATTTATGAATCGGTTTTCGCCGATACGGATTTTATACTGTAATTATACACAAATTATCCACAAATGTAAAGTTCAATGTGCATAAATAAATAAAAAATGTGCATAACTTTCTTATCACTAAAAATGTTATGCACATATCCACAAAAGTTATTCACAATTTGTGGATAACTAACATATTGGTGGATAACTTATTCACACAATGTGGATAATTTGTGGATAAATTATATAGTAACTTGTTTTGGTGTGAATTGTTTTCCGTAATATCCCGGTACATAAGTACGATCCCACTTAGGTTTTAATCCAGCATCGCTAGATACTTTGGTGTAAGTATCTCTGAGTTTCTTTAATCTTCTTTCAGCGCGTTCTTGTAACCTTGAATCACCGGAAGTTCTTCCCGCAATGCACAAGTCTTTTGTCTTTCGCATTTCTGTTTCCATGCGCCGTTGTAACTGTGTTGCTTGGTATCGTGTCATTTTAGAACCGTTCACGTCTAACATTTCTGTACTATTCTTTCGGTACTTCGCCAATTCTTCTTTTGTGTATGCTGGTTCAGAAATACCTAAAATGATCGGGAATGTGATGTGATGGCAGTTGCACGTAGCAATCTTTCTTTTCAATGCGCCATTTACTTTTTCAAACTCTGCCTTGGAGAACTGCTTTCCTTGTATATCAAGATGATCTGGTGCGCATAAAGCATGAACAGATACCTCTACACCGTCAGCACCAAACTCGCGCCCAGCCCTTTCCCTTACGTGTTCATTTACTTGTTTTACACCCTCTAAAACATTCATGCGGACAGCAGAATCAATTCTTCTGGTTACACCACTTGAGTATTGTACGCTAATGCCATTTGTAGCCACTTGTGCAACACTCTTTCTAACAGCACCGTTATAATCATCTACACCAGCCAGAACAGCATCACAAGCCGTATCTATCGTGTCTCTGTAGGTTTGACTGATTACTGTGGTTCTTGACAGGTTTTGAAATGTTCCGTTTGTAAGATCACCTACAGCATCAATGTAAGACGTGAGCCATGTCCTGTTCCCTTTTGCAAGTCCTGTTTTCATCTTATATGCTTGTTGGTATCTGTCATATGCAAAACCACCTACTTTTTTATAGACCTCATACAGTTCCTTGACTGTCACACTTGATGCAATAGCAAGCATCTGATTGATCTTATCGAGATTTTCTGACATTTTGGAAAGTTGCACCACCTTGTCTAACTGGGATGGTGTCAACTCTCCGATCTCCTTTATCTGCTTGGACAGTTCCTCAATATACACTGTATTGATCTTGTCAAAACGATTGCTTACTTGATAGGCATAATTGGTCAGTTCTTCTTGCGTCATTAAGATTCACCGTCCTTCTCCTTATCTTCTTCCTCTTCTTTTGGCTCTATATCCTCATCTGTTTCCAATGTAGATTCCTGCTTATTTTTGTCTTCATCTGACCCGTTTGGGGTGAACAGATCATTCATCATGTTAGACATCGAGGATGATTCTAACTTTGCAATCTTGGCTTCCGCTGTTTTTAAGTCTTCCCCGGTGTACCATGCTCTTATTTCTGCTTTGCCTAAAATACCCTCGCGCTTGAGATTGAGTTTTTGATTGAGTTCTGTATCTGTATCACTCAATACACTATCTGACCACTCGACATTAAGAGTATATTCACCCTCCGGGCATAAGTTATACAACGTGGCATACACGTTAGCCGCATCCAGCACGTCATTAAGTGCTAATTCGAGTGCTTTTTGATTTTTGGTAACTGTGACAAACGTCTTTTGTCGCAACGTCTTAATCTCTGTTGCAGTTCGCGCTTCTGCTTGCACCTCAGAGAGTGTACCTCTTGCCAGTCCTACTTTATCCTCAACTTGCATTAAATATCTGGATAAACCAGACTGATAACTGCCATCACGCAAGGAAGGAACAAAGGCCTCGTACGTGGAATCGTCACCAAGATCTAATTTACGGTAAATACGGCTTCTTAACTTATCTCCTTCTAATCGCCCACCATAATACCCCTCCTCTGTTCTGACTGCTGTCGGGTCAACATCAATGGCAATCTGTCCACCCTCATACTCCCAGTCTAATCTGCTATACTGCATATCGCATCGTTTAATAAGACTCACTGCCTTACCATAGACGGATATACCAAGAGGGCAGTCAAGATCAATCGTGTTTGAACTTGGCACTTTATAATATCCATATAGAGGCTTCTCTACCCCGTCAATCTTAGCATCCTCAGAAATATACTTCCACCTATCAATGGACTGTAGCGGAACTTCTGTTCCAAGATCCTGTACGTCTTCACTGTTTCCGTCGACAATATCCGCAATATAAGCCTTGTTCTCAATTACAATACTGTTGTTAGCGAATGTCTGTCTTTCTACCTTGCTATAAATTTTGTCACCGGAAATAAACTGGTCAAGAAAAGCAATATCTGTGATGTTTCCATCATCGTCAAACGTGATCGGGTAAAAGTCACCCTGTCGGATAAAGTCAAATGATATGCTACTGTCAGATGAAATATAAGGCTTTATAATCAGTCCACCAAGCGCAAGTCCTTTTTCCAACTGATCGTCCAGTTTATCTAAAAGTTTTTTGTAAACATGATTAAGATAGCCGGAGCGGGTGGAAAGATCGTCTTCATCATCTGTTACCATAACTCCTGGAGTAACAACTTCACATTTTAATTCATCAAGGATAAGCGTCTTAAACTCGTTACAAATAGTTTCCGGCAAGCCTAAAGAATAAACTCCTTCATCTTCGTCTAACCAAGGAGATTTATCTTTATACATATCTTTCCAAAGGGAAAGCGCATCAGACATTTCATCAGATACGGTATAACCTTCATCAGATATGGTATCCGAAATGTCTTGATATCTAACCATCTTTCTTATGGCCTCTTTGATAAAACTCAATAATTTTTTAAGCATAAAAAGATTCCTTTCTTTTTAGTTATATATTCCTTTCTTCTTTTGTATCAACTGTTATTTAATGTATAACTGACCAATT
>ERZ1034920.859-NODE-859-length-21718-cov-5.740248_pt1 | contig 21718 bp, 18 predicted proteins | sample MGYA00520688_ERZ1034920 | MGnify/ENA primary metagenome ERZ1034920 (study PRJEB33766, sample SAMN09781785) | gut metagenome | biome: gut microbiome | host: Homo sapiens | place: Madagascar | study: EMG produced TPA metagenomics assembly of the PRJNA485056 data set...
CCCGCCGCGACGGCGACCTGCGCCACGGGAATGCGCGTGTCGGTGAGCAGGGACTTCGCCAGCAGCAGGCGGCAGGTCTGGAGGTACTGGACCGGCGTCACACCGAACTCGTCCTCGAACACCCGCCGCAGATGGCGGTCGGTGTAGCCGAGCTTGCCGGCAAGATGCTCGACGGATTCGCCGCTCGAGCAGCGCTCGCGCAGAAGCTCCGCCGCGCGGCGCGCCAGGCTCGCACGGGCATCGACGCGCGACAGGCCGGGCGCCAGCTCGGGACGGCACAGCAGGCAGGGCCTGAACCCCGCCGCCTCGGCCTCCGCCGCTGAATGGTAGAACGTGCAGTTCTCGAATTTGGGCATCTTCACGCGGCACACGGGCCGACAGTACACGCCCGTCGACGACACGCCCACGAACACGCGCCCATCGAAGCGCGCATCGCCGGCCTTGAACAGCGCGTACACCGCGCGCCGATGTTCTTCGGTGTCGTTCAGGTCGCCCTCGAGCAGACCCGTTGCCGTGTTGTCCTTCACCGCCATGAAAAAGACCTCCCTGCCGACTTGCATCCCAAGTCTAGCAGGAAGGTCTCGGATAACCAGCCGTTTTCGGACATCGGAATGACGAAACCGCCCTCCCCCGATGCCGCGATGCACATTATCGCTGCTGCTGGCGGAAGCCCTGGTCGTAGATGCGGTTGCGCAGCTTGCGGACGTTGTTGGCCAGGACGACGCAGACCACCATGAGGACGAGCTGCACGACGGCGCTCGCGATGGTGGTGGCGTCCATCTGACCGGTGGTGAAGCAGCCGATCAGGTTGAAGACCGCGAACACCACGGCGATGATGGAGATCACGAAGAACGGCATGATCTTTTCGGGGTTGTTGGCACCGCGCACGCCCAGCATGCCGACGATGAGGTCGATGACGCCGCTGATGATCGCGCCGCCGCCCAGGAAGAACAGCAGTCCGGCGCCCAGCGCGAGCGTCTCCTGCTCGCTCTCGGAAACACCACTGCTCGCGGCAACGCCGGCGAAGCCGCCCACGCAGGAAGCCAGGCCGAGCAGGATGGAGAGGATGGCGACGATGATGACGAGGATCGAGATGACCTTGATGACTTTCTGAGAACCGGTCATGGGTTTCCTTTCGTACGCAACCTATCGATACTCTATTCGAAGCAAAAGCCGAACAATTATATTCACGTGCAGGAAATCCCGACGCTCCATCGACAACCTTAAAGGAAAAGTTGATCTTCGGCGTCAAACGACCCGGTAAACGGGAGGGAAACGACGCCTCCCCCGGAGGGGACGCACCGCGCGGCGCGGGCGAAAAGGGGGTATGCTGGGCGAAAGCACCCGGATCGGGAAGGAGACGCTATGGGCCGAAGCGAAAAGGACACCGCCACCCGCAAGTTCACCGATATGGACGCCGCCGCGCTGCGCGCCTCGATGGGGCGCTTCGAGGGCGTGTGCGTCGTCGCCACCGTCAATCCCGACGACACGCCCGACGCCGCCATCTTCGTTCCGACGATGCCCGACGACGAGCATGTCATCCTCATGCTCGCCGACAACCACACGCGCGCCAACATCGAGCGTACCGGGAACGCGCGCCTGGTCTACGACGTGGCGAACCCGACCGCCGAGGACAAGGCGGCGCGCCACGCCGGAGCGAGGCTCGACCTTGCCCTGGTGCGCCCCGAGGGCGAGACGGCCGAGGAGCACCGCCGCGTGGCGGAGGGCTTCCCGCGCATGAACCCCGCCGTCATGATCCTGCGCATCGAGCGCATCCTGCCGGTGGGTTAGCGACCCGCCGTCCGCCGCGCCAGCGGGCGGATGGACTGCACCATCGCCTGACGGGCAGAACGCAGCGGTATGCCCCGCCCAGCGATCGACGGATTCCTAGCCGCCGAACCCCTCGGGTTTGCCCATGACCCACTCGATATGGGTGGTCGCGTAGGTGGAATCGATCCTTCCGACGAAATCCAGACAGGTCGCGCTGATGCTTTCCAAAACCCTCTCCAGCGGCATGTCCAGCTTGCCGGTCAGGTGCTTTTTGAACGCGCCGTACATATCGGTGCGCGTGCGCATGTTCGCGCGCGGGATGTGCCGCGTCGCCCATGCGTGGAGCGCCGCATCGAACACCACGCCCTCCACCTTGGCGCGGCGGCGCTGCGGCGGAACGCCGATCGGCGTCTTGCGCTGCTCCATGACGCGCTCCTCCAGCTCGTCGAAGGCGGCCTCGAGCGGCTCCCAGTACAGTTCGAACAGCCTACGCTGCTCGTCTTTGCCCACGCGGGTCAGAAGGAGGTTGCGCACCAGGTCGGAGACGCGCAGCGGGGACCCCTTCGCGTTGAGGCTCTCGTAGACGAGCTGCGGCTTGTCCTCGCCCTCCAGCTGAGCCATGACGATGGTGAACAGATCCAGCCCGCGCAGCACTTCCCGCGGATCCGCGCCGCTGCGTCTCAGTTTGCCGATATAGCGGTCGTAGGTCTGATGGACCAAGGCGGAGGCTCGATCGCCCTCGGGCTTCTCGCCGCCGAGGACGACGGCATCCATCGACGGCCGGTCGAAACGGGACAGGACGATCTTGGGGACGCGCCCCTCCCCAGTCTCCACCGTGAGGTAGCGCGCATTCAGCTCGTCGGCGAGCCCGGGGTCGTCGTCGCGGACGAAATCCCTCATCGCCGCAAGGAGCAGCGTCGCCGTCGCCAAGCGCTGCTGGCCGTCGACGAGGATGAGGCTGCGCCCGGCGCCTTCGCTCCGTCCGAGGCGGTACAGCGACACGCCCGTGTAGTGGGGCCGGCGGTCGCGCGCGGTTTGCACCGCATCGTCCCAGAACGCATCGCACTGGCTTTCGGTCCAGGAATAGGCGCGCTGGTACACCGGGATGACGTAGCGGGCGCCGGCCTCGCCCAGCATCTCGAGAAGCGTCGTCTTCGTGATCTTCATCGCCGTCTACCACCTCTCGTCGACTTCCCGGACGCCGCGCTGGATGCGCGTCGCGTACTCCTCGTGGCTCGCCGCCTTGCGCACGTACGCGCCGGTCCGGGTATGCTGGCCGTCTTCGGCCCAGTTGCGGGCGTAGAACTTGTTGACCGCGTGGTAGCGGTACTGCTCGCGCCACATGAAGCAGAACGAGCGCAGCTCCTTGAGGACGCTCTCGCGCGTGCCCTTGAACTCATCCTCCACATAGCGTTTGAACGAGTGGTACACCTGCTCGGGGCTGCCGATGCGTGCTTGGCGGAACCGGATGCTCAGCCACGCCTTGATGGCGCTGTTCAGCTTGAGCGAGGCGGGATCGGGATAGAAGAGGCTTTCGGCTTCGAACCAGTACTCGTCGTAGAGGCGTTCCTGCTCGTCGAGGTCCTCCTCCAAAAGCAGGTAGTTGCGCACCATGTCGGCCAGGGAAAGCGGCAGGCCCTTGGAATTGACGCTCTCGAACACCTCCTGGGCGTCGAGCGCGCTGTCGGCGTGCACGACCAGGACGAACAGCCGCCCCACCCCATCCCAGAAGCGGCACGCATCGAACGCGGGATCCGCCATCCGCTCCTCGAAGTACGACAGGTTGCCCATGACGCGCTGAGAGGGATGGAGGGGAAGCTCGCCGCCGAGCAGCTCGGCGCGCAGCGTGGCGTCGTCCTCGCGCGAAAGGAGCAGGCGGGGCTCGGAGCCCTCGGCGCTGGGGACGAGCAGGAAGCGTTTCGCGATCTCTTCGGGATGCGGCAGGCCGTCGACGGCACGGACGTCGCGGGCGGCGGCATCGCCCGAGGCGGAGGGCGCGCCCTCCTTGCCCAGATGGCGCGCGAACGCGAGAAGGAGCAGCGTGAGCGTCGTCAGGCGCTGCTGGCCGTCGATGACATCGATGCGCCCGGAGCCGACGCCGCCGTATGGGGAGCCGTCGCGCGGATCCTCTCCTCCAAAGGAGTCGGCGCCCTCGCCCTCGAACAGCATCACGCCCGTGAAATGCGGGCGGCTGTCGCGTCCGGCGCGCAGCACATCGAGCCACAGCTCCTCGCACTGGCGCGTGGTCCATGAGTACACGCGCTGGTACGAGGGTATGGCAAGCCCGTTTGCGGAATCGGAGAGCAGATCGAGGATCGTGGTCTGGGTGACTTCCATAGGACTCCCCTCCTCGGCACGAAGTGCCGCGGGGGCTCCGCGGGGCGCCCCCGCATGGTGTTCGCGATATCGGCGATGATGCGCCTTATTACCCTCTATTTTACTTCCAAAACGGCGACAGCGCGACGCCATTCTCAAGGCGGGCGAACGATAGGGATACGGGGCGCTCAATCCCCTCTCGGGGAGGTGAGATCGGTGGATCGGCGTTTCCTCGTCGAGCACATCGCGGGATCCCTCGTCGACATGATCATCCGCTGGGAGCGAGCGGCGTTCGCCGCCGATCCCCGTCTGCTCGCGGAAAGCTACATCGCCCTCACCAAGCCGCTGTTCAGGTAGCGGCGCCTGGCGAGCCGCACTGCCTGAAGCTCCGCCAGATCAGGCGCGCCAGGATCTTTCAGCGCAGAGCGTCGCCATCAGGCCAATACCGCATCCCTACGCCTGCTTGCTGTAATCGTTTTGCACCAGCACGAAATCAGGCGCCTCCTCAGGCACGTCGTAGTAAGCCTTCTGCGGCAGCGCGTTGATGCGCGTCATCTCGTCATCGGACAGCTCGAAGTCAAACACGTCGATGTTGTCGAGGATATGCTGCGGGTTGGTGGTCTTCGGGAACGTCACCACACCCTCCTGCAGCATCCAGCGCAGGATGACCTGAGCGACCGTCTTGCCATGCGCCTCGGCGATCTTGGCGATCACCGGCTCGGCGAGCAGTTTCGCGTCGCCGTGGCCGAACGGGTACCAGCCTTCGTAGACGATGTCGCCCAGCCCGATCTTCGCCAGTTCGGCCTTAAGCGCATGCTGATTCCAGTAGGGATTGAGCTCCACCTGCAGCGCAGCCGGCTTGATCTGAGCGACCTCCATGATCTGCTCGATCTTGTGCACGGGGAAGTTCGACAGGCCGATCGAACGCACCTTGCCCGCGCACACGGCCTCCTCCATCGCGCGCCAGCCGCCGACGTAATCGCCGTAGGGCTGGTGGAACATAAGCAGGTCGACGTAATCGAGGCCCAGACGCTCGAGCGTCGCGTCGATGTCTGCCTTGCACTGCTCGTAGGGGTAGCTTTGCGGGAACAGCTTGGTGGTGACGAAGAAGTCCTCGCGCGGGATGCCGCTCTCGCGGATGACCTTGCCAACGGCGACCTCGTTGAAGTACGCGTTGGCGGTGTCGATATGACGGTAGCCCGCCTCGATGGCCTTCGGCAGGAACTCCTCCACCTCCGCGGAGGTCATCAGGTACACGCCGAAGCCCAACGCGGGAATCTCGTGGCCATCGTTCATCTTGAAGTGGATCATGCTGCATCCTTTCGTTGCGGATCGAACCTCTGATGCCATTTTGGCAATCCCGTCTCATGAAGTACAATGCCAATCAAGGTGTTTCATATGCACGACGCGCATAAGGGAGAGAGATGAACACCGACCAGTTGAAACAGTTGGAGGCGGTCGCCGAGCTCGGCACCGTGAGCGCGGCGGCAGAGCGGCTGCGCATCTCGCAGCCCGCGCTGAGCCGCTCGCTCGCGCGGCTCGAGGCGGATCTGGGCTGCACGCTGCTCGACCGCAACGGACGCAGCGTAGCGCTCAACCATGCAGGCAGGACGGCGTTGGAATACGCACACTCGATCCTGCACGAAGAGCGGCTCATGCGCATTGCGCTCGACGAGCTGGCTCATCGCGCCACGTCGCTTTTGGTGGGGACGGTTGCGCCCGCGCCGCTCTGGCGCCTCACAGCGCTGTCGGTCGAGCGCTTTCCGGAGCGGCTGCTGTCATCGCGCACCATGCACCAGCAGGATGTGGAGCGCGGCATACTCGACCGCGACCTTGATTTGGGCATTTCTCTCAAGCCGTTGCGCTACCCCGCCGTGCGCTGCTGCCATCTGATGGAGGAGGTGCTCGCTATCAGCGTGCCGGACGGACATCCCTTCGCACAGCGGGAATCGCTCACGTTCGCCGACGTGGACGGCGAGGATTTCCTGCTGATGGGAGGCATCGGATTCTGGCGCGGGCTGGTCGATGAGAAGATGCCGCATTCGACGTTTTTGGTGCAGGAAGACCGCGTGGTGTTCGAACGGCTGTCGACGACCTCGCCGCTTCTGGGATTCGTCACCGACGCCGCCTACCTCGCCGGCCAGATGCCCGGGCGCACCGTCGTGCCGCTCGACGAGCCCGAGGCCCGCGCGATCTTTTACCTGATCGCCAACGTCGACGGCCCGGCGCAAGCCCTCGAGCTGTTCGAATGGGCCGCTCATCAGGAGAATCAGGAACAGGAGCAAAGGCTATGACCGAATCCCCCATCACACGCGAGCTCGCTGCGCTCGCCGATCCCGCCTACCAGCGGTTCCAATCCAAGCTCATCCCCACGATCGACCCCGCACGCGTGCTGGGCGTGCGCGCGCCCGCGCTGCGCCGCTACGCCCGCGAGATGGCGCGGACGCGCGAGGACGAGGCGTGGGCGTTCATGGCACGGCTGCCGCATGCGCTCTACGAGGAGGACAACCTCCATGGCGAGCTCATCGGGCTTCTGGCGAAGACGCCCGACGAAGCGTTCGAGCTGCTGGATGCGTTCTTGCCGCACGTCGACAACTGGGCCACGTGCGATCTCATCCGCATTCCGGCGTTCAAGAAGGACCTTTCCGCGGTACTGGAGCGCATCCGCGGATGGATGGCGGCGGAGCCCGAGTACATGGTGCGCTTCGGCGTCGTGCAGCTGATGGCGCTGTTCCTCGACGACGCGTTCGAGCCCGAGCACCTGCGGCTCGTCGCGCGGATCGACCGTCCGGAGTACTACATCAACATGGCGCGCGCCTGGTACTACTCGTTCGCGCTGATCAAGCAGCCGGAGACGACGCTGCCGCTGTTCGAGGCGCGTCCCATCATCCTGGACGCCTGGACGCACAACAAGTCGCTGCAGAAGGCGCGCGAAAGCCGCCGCATCGACAAGGAGACGAAGGATTACCTGCAGTCGCTGAAGGCGAGGTAGGCGCTCGCGCCAGCGCAGCCTCGGAGAAAAGAGCGGCAACGCCCTCCGAGCAGAAAACGCCCGCTTGGCGCTGACGCGAACGGATCCGCGGCCGAAATGCGCATTTGAGCGCTAAGTTATTGCGCATTTCGGTCGCGGATTCGCATTCCGCGCGCTCAGACACCGCAAGCGAACAGCGCGCTCGCATCGCCCGTTGCAGCGCGTTCGCGGTAGCGGCGGACGCGGTTGATGCGGACGGCGGTCGAAGGCTGGAGCGGTTCGGGGAGATCGTCAGGCGCGAACCACCCCACCTCCAGGCTCTCGTCGTCGTTGACGTGCGCCTCCGATGCACCGCCGTCCGCCAGCCGGCAGACGAACAGGAGGTCCAGATAGCGCGTCTGATCCCCGTTGGCGTACGTGATGAGCCGATCGTCCGCCTTCACCGAGACAAGCGCCGTCGGAACCACGTTGACGCCCGCCTCCTCGTACGCCTCGCGGATGACGGTGTCGGCAGGCTCCTCCCCCGGCTCGTTGATGCCCGAGATGAGCGCCCAGTTGCCGTTGTCGGCGCGCCTGCCCAGCAGAATGCGCCCGTCACCGTCCTCGATATAGGCGGTCACGCCCACCAGCCACAACGGGTCATGCCCGATCTTCTCGCGCAGCTTCAAGATGAACTCAGGCGTCGGCATGACGCATCCCCCTTCTCAGTGACGGTCGAGGTGATAACCGATGCAGGTTTTGCTCGTTGGACGACGCGGCCACCCCGTTCGAAACGCCGAAGCAGATCGCCGTCGAATGCCCATCACGACCCACACGCTCCCCACCTGGCGTTTTGGCCGGGTATCCTCGTGAACCGCAAGGCATCATGCTGCAACAGGCGGCTTTCCGCCATGCGAAGCGTCGACCATCGTTGAAGAACCCGCGTCCAACCCGCTTGATGCAAGCATGATACACTTCCCGCATGGCAAACATGCCCATTCATCCATCGCAACAGCACGATGCGTGGCGGAAAAGCGCAGGAAGAGACCGGAGCGAGGCGAAACGGAAAGATGACGGACGGATCGTATGGCATCCGAAAGATCGACGAGGAGTCGATCGCGCTTGCCGCAACGCTGATCAGGCGGGGCGAACTCGTCGTCATCCCCACCGACACGGTGTACGGAGTGGCCGCCGACCCGACGAACCCCGATGCGGTCGCGCGGATCTTCGCGGCGAAGCGCCGCCCCGCCCAAAAGGCGGTGCAGGTGCTGCTGCCGTCGCTTGACGACCTGCCGCGCTTCGGGCTCTCGCTCCCCGCCCCGCTCGACAAGCTCGCACGGGCGCTCTGCCCCGGAGGCTTCTCCCCCATCTGCATCGCGGAGTCCGGCTGCCCCTTCGCCACCGTGCGCGTCGTCGAGGGCGAGCGCTTCCCGCGCACGCAGGGCGTCCGCATCCCCGACTCCGCCGCGGCACGCGCGATCCTCGAGGCCGCGGGGCCGCTCGCGACGTCGAGCGCCAATCGCTCCGGCGACGCTTCCGCGCAAACCGTTGAGGAGGCATACGGGGAGCTGGGCGGCGCGGTGGCGCTCTACCTGGACGGCGGCCCCACGCCCGGCCCCATCTCCAGCACGGTCGCAGCCGCCGATCCCGACGCGGAAGACGGCATCGCCATCCTCCGCGAGGGCGTCATTTCCCGTGAGAAGCTGAAGGGCGCTCTTCGAAACGCGGCGCGGCGATAAGGATCAGATGGGCCGAACGCCCAGATCACCCGAGGGTTTTCGCCATAAGATCGGCCGCGACGACAGGATAGTCCCGCAGCACGCGCAAAAGCGTATCAGCTGTCTTGTTTTGGAACACGGAGTCGTTCTCCCAGCGAACCACCGTCTTGGGTCCTGCGCCGATAAGGCGCTCGAACGCCGCCTGAGAAAGCTCGAGCGATTCCCGCAATGCCTTTATCTCGCTGCCGGGAAGAAGCCCCCTTGCCCTCTTCAGTTTGACGACCGCGGACCGATGGAGCCGATCGGCGACTTCGGGATCGAAAAACGACTCGCCGCACACCGCGCACATTCCATGCTCCACACCGTCAACAACGACGAGCTCGCCCCTCACATCCCACTCCACAGGGCCGACAAGGCGCTCCACCTCGCCTCCGCAGAGAGGGCAGATCGACGGAATGCTCACATCCATACCCCCATTCCTTACTCGAAAGGACAACCACCACAAGGGATCGGGATTCGATGAGGAACTTCACATAGAACTCGCCATCGATCTCCTCATCGCTATAGCGGCAACGATAGACATCCGCGGGTAGCCCTCCCTCACGGTCGGGAAGAAGCGTTTCCACATATTCGCCCTCGTCCAGCGATAAGACGAATTCGATCGCCTTTCTCGGCGAATACCCGTGATTCCTCAACCAGCCGGTCCCTTTCTTCGTAAGGGAAACCCTGCCGGAAGACACGAGCGATTTGACCAGGCCGAGATCGTATTCGGGGAAAAGCCTCTTCGCGGTCATAGTAGCATCATGCTACCTAAATCGCAACATGAGGAGCAAAATGAGCGCACGGCAGCCTCCTTCTCTCGAAGCGGCTGTCCTTGCATATAACAAGTTAGGCGAACCAACCAAAGAACATTTGTTCGTATTGTAGCACAGGGTAGCAGACCCCGCTGCATGCGTTCCAAAGGCAACGCGCTACGCGAAACCCGAACGCCTGGCTGTCGACTCGATCCGCTTAGCGGCTTTTGCGGCGGTTGACGACGAATCCGACGCCCGCCTTGGCGGCCTTGGCTGCGGCGCCGGCGACCTTGGGCGCCGCCTTCACGGTCGCCACCACCGTCTTCCCCGCCACCTCGGGTGCCTTCCGCGCCACGGCGCGCGCGGCGTTGCCCGCGACCTCCGGAGCCTTCTGCGCCACGGTCCGCGCGGCGTTGCCCGCGACTTCGGGGGCTTTCTCGACGGCGTTGCGCGCCGCCCTCGACGCCTGCTCTTTGGCGGCTGCGCCCAGCTTGGCGGCAGCCTCGTCGAGCTTGGCCTCGATCGGCGTGGCTTCGCGCCCGGTGAAGTTGCGATGCCCCTTGCTCGCCAGCGCCGCGCCGCCCGCTATGGAGGCGACGCCCGGCCCTGGGAGCACGCACATCGGAACGCCGGCTGCCATCAGCGCGGCGCCGCCCGCCATTTGAGCGGCTCCCTTGATCTTCTGGGCGGCGGGAACGCCACGCGCGGGCCGCGCGCCGCCATGGGGCGTCTCGATCCTGATGCGGTCAGCGGGGATCTCGTGGGCATTGGTTCCGCCATCAGCGGATACGTCGCCCACCGACACGTTCTGCGCGGGGATCACGTTGGGATCCGACGCGCCGTCGGCATCCATCGGCATATGGAAGTAATCGTCGCGGGAACCGTCGGCCATGGCGAAGCCCTCCTTCGGGAAACGTTTTCCCGATTATACCCGGCGCGCACCCGCACTGATCACGACGCCCGCTTCACGATCAGGCAACAATCGGCTTGCGAAAAAGCAACCGCGCCTTCCGCATGATCCGCGGAAGGCGCGGTTGCAATCCGACGAAACGCGCTGGGCGCTGGGGAAAGACGAACGATCCGCCCCTACCGCTCGGCGTCCTCGAGCATGGAGGCGATCGCGCGCATGAGGTCGCTGCGATGCAGCGCGCCGATCAGCTTGCCGCCCTCGACGACGGGCAGCTCCTTGAGGCGCTTGTCCGCCAGCACATGGCAGGCCTCCTCGAACGACACGTCCGGCCCCACGCTCACGACCTGTTTGGTGGCCATCTGGCCGACGTTGATGTCGTTGAGGTGCTTGACGCGCTCGTACACGTTCTCGTCGTCCAGCTGGCGCAGCACCAGGAAACCGGTCGATCCCGTGACCGCCTGCATCTCGTCGCCGAAGTAGCGCAGCACATCGCCGTTGGACAGAAAGCCCTCGACCGATCCGTCGGATCCCACCACGATCGCGCCGCTCGCCCCCGAAGCAGCCAGCGCGCGCGCCGCCTCGCCCATGTGGGCGCTTGCGGGGATGGTCAGCGGATGGGCGTCCATCACCTCGGCGACGGTGTGCCGCACGCCTGCAGGGTCAACCGTAGTGGAAGAGCTGCGCACGGGATCCTTGTCGTCCTTGCGGTTGCGCACGCACAGCGCCACCAGCGCCAGGACGATCAGCGCCAGCGCAAGCACCGCCGTGAAGGACAGATGGTAGCTCGTCGCCAGCTGCTCGACCGGAGACGCGCCCGGCGCGGCCATCGACAGGCCGATGGCGCTGAACGACATGATGAGCGCGGTGCCCAACGAGCCACCCACCTGGTTCATCGTGTTGGAGACGGCGGTGGCGTGCTGCACGAGCTCGTTGTCGAGCGAGTTGACGCCCCAGGTGTTGACGGGCGTCGTGAGCATCTGCAGGCCCATGCTCACCGCCACGTAGGCGACGATGAAGAAGATGATGGATGAGCCCGCGCCGAGGAAGAACATCCCGACGCTGCCCGCCGTGAGCACGATGGCGCCGGCGATCGCGATGCCGCGCACGCCCGACTTGTCGAACACGCGGCCGGCGAACAGGCCCATCGCCGCGCCGAGGACGGCGCCGGGAAGCGTCGCCAGACCGCTGATCGTCGCCGAGAAGCCCAGGACGTTCTGCACGTACAGGGGCATGAGGACGCTCAGGCCGATGAGGACCGCCTGCAGGATGCCCACGACGATGAAGCCGGTGCGGTAGCGGCGGCTCTTGAGCACCTCGAGGCGAAGCATCGGCTCATCGAGCTTGAACTGACGCCAGGCGAACAGGCCCACCAGCACCAGACCGACGACCATCATCCCCGCGCACAGCGCCACGTTGTCGGACGAGGCGAACGAGGACAGCCCGTACAGCAGCGGCACCAGGCCCAGCGTCGACAGGATCACCGACAGCGGATCCATCGACGTGCGCGGGAAGCCCTCATGGTTGATGAGCGTGCGCTGCGCGAGCACGATGACCACCACCGACACCGCCACGACCACGCCGAACAGCGCGCGCCAGCCCACAACGTCCACCAGCAGACCGCCAGCCGTCGGGCCGATAGCGGGCGCGAACGCGATCACCAGGCCCACCAGGCCCATCGCCGCGCCGCGGCTCTCGCGGGGGAAGGTCAGCAGGATCAGCGACATCACCATCACCATCATGACGCCGGTCGACATCGCCTGCATCACGCGGCCGACCAGAAGCACCGCGAACGCGGGTGCGATGGCGGCGACCAGGCTGCCCGCCGCGAACAGCGACATGCATCCCAAAAACAGCCGGCGCGTGGAGAAGCGCCCCATGAACCACGCCGCCAAGGGAATCACGACCGCCTCGGTGAGCGCATACGCCGAGGTGAGCCACTGCACCGTGGTCTCGTCGACGCTCATGTGCTGCATGATCGACGGCAGCGCCGGCGAGAGCAGCGTCTGATTCAAAACCACCAGCACCGCGCCCGCCAGCAGCACGATCACCATGCGCTTCTGCTCTTTCGTGATGCCCAAAGATCCCACAAGGCCTCCCTTTCCTTCGAACGCGCCGAGGGAAGCGCGGTCGCCGCGAACGGCTTGCGCGATGCGCGTTTCAGCTCTATAGTTGACAGCAGTCAAGTTTATTACATACTTGACTGCTGTCAACTACGAAACGGGGACGCGATGGATAATCTCGACATCAAAGCCGTTATCACCGCATCGATGTACTTCAGCGAACTGTTCAAGAAGACGATCCTCGCCAGCTCTCCGATGCACACGCTCACGCGGACCCAGATGGATCTGCTGATGTCGCTGCATTTCAACGGGCCGATGAACATGTCCGCCCTGAGCGAACAGGTTGGCATCGCGCCCGAGCAGGCGGCGCGCGCCATGAAAAGCCTGCGCGAGCAGGGCCTCGCCGAATCCGCGCGCAGCGAGGAGAACCGCCGCATGGTCATCGCCCGCATATCGGATTCGGGAACGTTGCTGATGGACGAGCATGTGCGCTCGGTGGAGGAGAACCTGCGCGCGAGCCTCGAAGGGCTCTCTCCCGATGAGATGGAGCTGCTCTGCCGCCAGGCGCGCTCGATCGTCGAGCTCCTGCGCAAGACCGGCCTCAAGCACGTCGTCGTCGATCCGGAAGCATCGAGACAATAGCGCAGGAAACGCAGGCGGGCGCCCTGAGCCCTACCCCACCGGCAGCTCGGCAAGCGCGCGGCGCCATGCTGCGATGCACTCGTCCTTGAAGACGCGGGGGTCCTTGATGCGGGGGATGCGGATGCGTGCGCTCGGCGCGCCGGGGCGCGCGTGCTCCAGGTAGCCCACGTGGAACAGACGCTCGTTGAGGGTGATGTCCATCTCCTCGAACCCGAACAGGTCGGGACGCGCGACCGACGCCGCCGCGACAACATCCCAGCAGGTGAACCCGTCCCATACGTAGCGCTCGCCCATGTCGGCGAACCAGTAGCCGCATGCGCGGAGCAGCCACGATCCCTCGCCGAACGCGTCGACGAAATCCGCACGGCTGAAGAACGCGGAAAGGCACGCCTGCGCGGTCGCCGCCGTCACAGGGCACTGCGCGCCGAGGACCGCGGCCGTGGCTGCCGGATCGCACGAGAGGTTCAGCTCGTTCATGATGCGCCCGTTGATCACCAGGCTCTCGGTGATGCCTCCCATGAGGGAAACCTCGCATAGGTTGGAGAAGAACGCCGGGTCGAGCCGCGCCGCCTGCCTCAGGTTGGACATCGACCCGGTCGCCACGACGGCGAGCTCGCCGGGGCTCGCAGCGGCGGCCTCCGCCAGAAAGCGCGCCGCCTCGCTCGGCTCTTCGTCCGGCGCGCCGGCGCCGCGATGGACGGGGATGTCGAGATCCCATTCCCGCAGCATCCGCGCGGTGTTGTCGTGCACGACGTCGATCGAGCTGTTGCCGAACGCCGTGCACGCCGCCTCGACACGCACGCCCTCGGTTCCCAAAAGGAACAGCAGCGCCAAGCCGTCGTCGATGTCGCAGCCGCGCACGCCCATCGTGTTGTCGAAATCGATGATGATCCTCTTGTCCATATCCTCCCCCGGTCTTCACGCGACGGAACCGCTGCGGACGCGGCGCATGCGCGTTTCCCGTCGGCACGCGAGACGCCCGGCTCGGTCGATTGGCGGACCGATCGGTCGGCCAGCCGGTAGGTCGGTCGGTAGGTCGGTAGGTCGGTCGGTAGGTCGGTCGGTCGGTCGGTAGGTCGGTCGATAGCCGGTCGGCATGCCTGCGTCGCCATCGCCGCCTGCGCTGCTATCACCGTCGCTGCCGCCATCGCCGCGATGCCGCCGTCGCCACCGTTGCCGCCATCCCCATCACCGTCGCCAATGCCGTCGGCGACGCTGACGCAGCCGATGCTGCCATCGCGTCTAAGTATATGGCATAAGCAACTATCTGGTATCATCCAATATCATTTCGAGAAACCAAGGAAATACGGAGGGCGCGCATGGCGGACCATGAGGAAGCGGTGATGAGCGAGAGCGAGAAGCGGATCCCTGCCGCGCCCGTCGACCTCGCCGCCGTCGAGCGCTACCTCGCCCGCGCCCGAGACTTGCGCGAGGCGCTGGGGATCCCCGCATCTGCCGCGATCGACGCGAGGGTCCTTGCCGCCGGCGAGCACAACATGAACTTCGTCTTCGCGCATCCTTCGACCGGCAAGCGCTTCGTGCTGCGCGTCGGCTGCGCGAGCCAAATCGAGCTGGAAAGCCCCTCACGCTACGAGTTCGACGCGCTCAGGATCCTTCTGCCGAGCGGGCGCACGCCCAAGCCGTATTGGATGGACGACGGCCCCAAGGCGCCCGGCAGGGGCGTCATCGTGATGGAGTTCCTGGAGGGCCGCCCGCTCGATTACCGGCGCCCCGGGGACATGCACGAGGCCGCGCGCATCCTCGCGGACATCCACAGCGTGCCCGTGCCGGAGGGATCCCGCCTGATGGCGCCGCCCGACCCCCTGCGCGACCAGTTCGAGGAATGCCGCAGGATGTTCGCGCGCTACCGCGGGTCGTCGTTCGAGGATCCCCTGGTGACGCGCTACGTCGAGCGGTTCTTCGAGCGCGCCGAGCGCGCGCTGGCGCTGCCCGTCGATCCGCGCGACTGCGCGCATATCCAAAACACCGAGGCGACCGCCGACCAGTTCCTCGTCGAAGACGGCGAGCCGGGCTTCATGATCGACTGGGAGAAGCCGATCGTCGGCGAGGTCGCCCAGGACGTCGCGTATTTCCTCGCGCCCACGAGCACCATCTGGCAGGACGGCCCCATCCTGACCCCCGCCGAATGCGAGCGGTTCGTCTCCGATTACTGGAATGCCGTCGATGGGCGATTCCCGCGCGGAGGCTTCGACGCGCGTTTCGCGGCGTTCTCGATGACCAATAACCTGCGCGGCGTCACCTGGAGCTGCCAGGCGTGGGTCGACTACCACGACCCCGACCGCCCGCTCAAGCACGACGCCACGTTCCGCCGCCTCGGGCGCTACCTCAGCGAGGAATTCCTGGACCATCTGGACAAGCACGTGCTCTCGCAGTGACCAGATCGCGACGCAGCGCTCCACGATCGGATCGCAAAGCGGCGCTCCACGATCGAAAGCGCATCGTTTTCAAGCGCCAGACGGGGAGCGCAGCACCGCGAAACAAGAAATACGAACCCCGACTCCAAAAAGATTGGATTTTGCGTAGATCGGAGCGCAAAAGCAACGGTCCGAGATCCCTTGGATTCGCAAATCCGTCTTGAAACCAGGGAAAACGCCTGGTAAAACATGCGCTCCGCGACGCCCTGCACCCTTCCTCCCACGTCGATCTACGCAAAATCCTTCAAAATTGGAGTGGGATGGCGGTATTCGGGACCGAAGCAGTCCGATCGAGGAACGTCAGCACTCTCGCCTGGATCGCCCGCAGCTGCGTGACAACTAGGGGGCTTTTCGCGCAATCGGAGCACACCTTCCCCGCAAGACGAGCGTCACGCACTACGCGGCAAACGCAAGCTGGAGCCCGTCCGCTCGACCTGTTCCCGCAGCCGAGCGATCGCCTCTGCCTGCGCCGCCGCTACCTGCGGGTTGGTAGCGGCCTGCTGCATCGGCGCAGCCAAAAGCCGCCACCTGCTCGCCGAACGCCGCGATCGAAGAGCTCCCCGCGCGGCGCGGTCATCCGCGCGGTCCGCCGCGCCCTTCCCAAAATAGAAAAAGCGCGCGGGGGTACGAATCCCCCGCGCGCTTCCATGAGCGACGGTAAACCGGAAAGCCGGTCGGTCCTTACGCCTCCTTGGGCTTGGGAGCGGCGGGCTCGGGCAGAGCGCCGGCGCAGTGCGGGCAGCGGGTTGCGCCCTCCTTGATCTCCTCCAGGCAGAACGGGCAGGTCGGGGGCAGCATCTCGATCTCGACCTCCTCGCCGTCCTTGCCGGCGACCTTGCTGATCAGGCCCTTGGACAGGTCGCCGCCCAGGTTCTGCGCCTTGTTGAACGCCTTGACCACGGCGAACACGACGACGGCCGTGATGAAGAACTGGATGACAGCGCTGATGAAGTTGCTGAAGCCGAACGTGATCGTGGTGCCGGGCACGGTGAACTGCAGGTTCGGGATGCCCTCCTCGGTGGTGCCGGTGACGAAGTCGACCAGCGGCTGCACGACATCGCCGGTCAGCGACGTGACGATCGCCGTGAACGCACCGCCGACAACGACACCGACGGCCATGTCCATCACGTTGCCGCGGTTGATGAACTCTTTGAACTCGGAGACAAGACTCATGGATCCACCCTCTCTGTATGGTTTTGCTTTCTGCGTCTTCCTTTGGAATCCGGGGTTGGCGGAGCCTGCGCATCGCCGCCCCTCGATAAGCCGCACGCTACAGTACACGCGCGACGCTTTCGCGCGGAGAACCAACATACGGAAAGGCGCCGTTCCAACGAAAAGGTGAAGAGCCGAAGATCGCATGGCGCCTCTGCGCGCGGAGCACGCCGCGCGCCTCCCGCAGATCGCCTTGCGCCGCCATCCCGGAGATCACGCGAAGCCCCTTGCAAACAGCCTGTCAAAGGGCCCTGGATGCGGCGAGGTTTTCAACCCCTTGTTGAACGACGCAGCCTGGGAGCCGCCCAGCACGGGCGGCGAGGCAGTCAGCGTTTATAATGCCGCAGACACGTCCCCGAACAGAAACGAGGAAACCATGGATGTGAATCAGATTGTCGAGCAGGTCACCAGCCACCTGCAGGATGCGCCCGAGAAGATCAAGGACGTCATCTCCGACCCCAAGGCCGCCATCGAGGAGATCACCGGCCAGAACCTCGACGACGTCGATCTGGGCGAGATCGTCGAGCAGGTCAAGACCAAGCTCGGCGAGACCGGCGTGGACGTCGCCGGCTTCATCGGCGACCTGGGCGAGAACATCGGCGGTGCCGTCTCCGGCCTGCTGGACAACATCTTCAAGAAGTAGCCCGGATCTCTCGACGATCCGCTTCACGGCGCCCCTTCCCGTGCCCGCCGGCATGGGGAGGGGCGCCGTCGTTTTCGCGACATCGCCGCCTTAGCGGCATCATCGTCTTCGCGGCACCGCCATCTTCGCCGCCATCTTTACAGTTCGGTGCCAAAGGACCCCTCCCCTCCGATGGGCGGATCGCCCCGCGGCACGCGTGCTATGCTCGCCCGAACCGTCTAGGCTTCCGCCGTACGCGCCAGCCGGAATCGAGGCACCATGCAACGCCGCACGCTCCGCTCCGCCCGCATCATCCCATCGACGACCCGAACCGCGCCGCCCCTCAAGGCGCTCGCGATCATGCTCTGCCTCGCATGCTCGCTCAGCGTCAACGTGCGGCCCGCCTTCGCGGACGATGCCGATACGGCCGGCTCCGACAACGGGCCGACTACGGCCTTCCCCGCCGCACCCGCTACGGCAGCCGCGCCTGCGGCCGCAGCGCCCGCCGCGGCCGACGTCGCCGCGGCCGCAGGCGTCACGCCGACCGCACCGACGATGATCCCCGGATCGGTCGAAAAGATCGCCGACCCCTCCACCGCCGCCTCCTGGAAGGCCCTGTTCGCGGGCGCGGACGGCACCTCGTTCTCCACCGACGACGCCGGGCGGCTCTGGGTCGACAAATCCGTGTACGCCTCCGTGGACGACGCGGTGGCGGCGGGCGTTGCCGGCCCGTCGATGCAAGACGCCGACCTGGACTTCCTGGTGGGGATGTCCGCCTTCTCCTCATCGGCGTCGTTCCGCAAGGAGCAGACGACGCCCCACGACGTCGTGTTCGTCATCAGCCTCAACTCGACGCTTTCGTCGTTCCACTACGACGGGAGGACATACGCGGAGCACCTCGCCGATGCGCTCAACGAGGCGATCGGACGCCTGATGGCGGAGAACTCCGACGGAGAGGGTCCGGCGGATCCCACCCGCGTGGCGGTGGTGGGCTACAACATCGACACGACGATCCTCATGCCGTTGGGCACCTACCGCCCCGACGCGGACGGCGACTACGTGCGTTACGACCCCGGCCTGACGGGAGGCGCGGGATTCCGGGTGACCGCCTCGCCGGACGACAAGCAGGGCGCGACCCTCGATGCCCCGTTCAAGGGATACGCCTACCTCCAGCGCGCGATCAGCGCCGCGAGAGATGTGCTGGAGCAGGCGGCGGCAGGGGCAACCGCCGACAGCCCCCGCGCGCCCGAGATGGTGGTGATGGGCTCGCAGGTCGCCGCCTGCGCGAACACCGACATCGCCGATCCGCCGCCCTACGGCGGCCAGGCGCAAGGGAACGGAGGATTTCTGGGCACGCTTCCCACCGGCCACAGCTCCGGGTACGGAACCGACGTGGCGCTCGCGACGCTGCTGACGATGCAGGACGCCGCGAAGCGCATCGACGCCGCCTACGCGGCCGCGGGCGAGAGCCTCTCCCTCTACACCGCCGGGCTCGACACGCGGTCGCTCGGCGCCTACGTGCTCCAGACGGCCGAGGGGCAGGCGGACGCCTACGTCGCCGGAACCGGCGCGGCGCAGGGGACCAACCTCTGCGACAACATCGACGCCGCGCGCGCCGCCTACGCCCAAGCCGCCACCGCGGGGCAGCCGAGCGTGACGCTGCAGCTCTTCTCCGCGGGCAAACGCGACCTGGAAGCGCGCGACATCGCGTTTCCCGATCCCATCCCCGGCCTGCTCGACGCCGCCGACGGCTACGCGTTCCGCGGGGCGACGGAGTATTTCCCCGCCACCGACGCCGGAGCGCTCGACGGGTCGTTCAACGCCGCGGTCGACCGCATCCTCGGCATCACGTACCGCTCCCCGGTCGACCCCAGCGGCGATGCGGCGTCCTCGCCCACCGAGAACCGCATCCGGTTCCAGGACGACCTGGGGCACCTCATGCAGGTGAAGCACATCGAGGGCATCCAGTTCCAGGGGAAGATCCTCGACGGATCCCTGGCGGCGAAGGCGCTCTGCACGAGCTTCGCCGACCCGTGGGACATCGAGGCGTACCATGAGCTGCAGTACCTGATGAATTCCCTGGAGGCGCGCTACGATCTGGATGGGCGGTCGTTCGACCTGCTCTACGACGCCTACGCCGCCGGCCAGATCGCCTACGACGCAGGCGGCTTCTCGAACTTCGCCGCATGGTACGTCGACGCCGATCACGGGATGGTTCCCGACGACGGCCTGCCCTACACCTTCGCGGGAAACGACGAGATCTCCGCCGCGCGATCCGGGACGTGGCGGGACGATCCGGCATCCGAGGCCTCCCAGCGCATCCAGGCGGCCAAGGACGCCGGCGCGAGCGCGATCTGCCAGACCTACTTCTTCATCGGCAACCTCGAGAACCAATACTCCGGCGCGGACGTCCCGCTTTACGATTTCATCGTCATGGTCGAGACCAGCCTGGACACCTCCGACGAGGCGCTGCTGTTCACCGCCCCGGCCGACAGCATCCCCGCGCGCAAAGCCTCCATCACCGAGCGCCTCGACGGCACGACGACGATGATGCTGGCCGAAGATGCCGCGGAGGCGAGCCCGCTGCAGGTCGTGTTCGAGGTGGGTCCGCGCGACGACGTCGCGGCGCTCGCGCGGCGCGTCCAGGCGGGCGAGCAGGTGGATGCCGCGGAGATGGGATCGCTTCTGGAGGGCATCGCCCCGGCTGAGGGAACGGGTTCGTTCTCCCTGCTCACGAACGCATACGCTGCCGATGGGGACGCGACGGGCGGCGGCGACGCGACGGGAACCGACGGCGGCGGGAGCGCGGCAGGCGTCGGCGGCGCCATGAGCGCCCTGGCCGCCTCGACGAACGCGCGCTACCTTTTCGCGGAGGACGCGCCGCTGTTCCAGCTGAGGGAGGGGTGCGCCGCCGCGCCGGACGGCTCCGCGGCCGCCGACCAGCTCGAGCCCCTCTCCTCGGCACCCCGCGCGGGCGAGACCGTCTATTACGAGGATCTGACCTATAGCGCGGACAGGCTCGAACCGGGGGTGGCCGTGCCCGTGGAGGCCCAGCGGACGTACCTGCCGTTCACGCTCGACGACCAGAGCGCCGCCGCGTGCTTCGCGGGAGCGGACGGCCGATGGAGCGTCGCCGCGGGCACGCCCAAGGAACCCGTCCCCTCGCTGCTGGAGGACGTGGGGAAAAGCGCCAACCCGACGGCGACCGCCCCGTTCTCCCTCCGCGTGGGCGCGAGGTTCCTCGACGGAGCCGGACAGGCAGGCGGCACCGTGCAGGCGGGCGGCACCGTGCAGGCGGGCGGCACCGTCGACGACGCCGGGCAGGCGGGCAATGCGGCGGCATCCGGAGCCGGGCGGCTCGCGCTGTCGGCGCGCCTGGGAAACGACGGCGCGCTCGTGCTGACGCCCGCCCGCGAGGCGACCGGATCGCTCGCGCTCACCAAGCATGTGGAGGGCGCCGCGCCGGACGCGGAGGGCCCCTTCGAGTTCTCCATCGAGCTCTCGGATACCGAGGGAACCCCTTTGTCGGGCTCCCTCACGTGCACCGTCTCCGACGGGGCGGGCGGGGCCACCTCCGAAAGCCTCATGCTCGACGATGAGGGATGCCTGAGCGTGTCCCTTTCGGACGGCCAGACCGCGACCATCGACGGGATCCCGCTGGCGACGCGCTACCGCATCGACGAGGAGGATCTCGGATCGCGCTATTTCGTGCTGAAGGACAACGCGGAGGGCGTGATCGGAGCCGCGCGGGCGGAGGCGTCGTTCACCAACATCAGGCAGGCGGGATCGCTCGGCGTGGCGATGGTCGTCGGCGGAAACGCCGCGGACAAAGAGGTGCCGCGCTCGTTCGCGGTGACGATCGACGGGCTGTTCGACCATGCCGCCGCCGACACGGTCGAGCTGACCCTGCCTGCCACCCGCTATCTAGCCGGAGGCGGGACGGAGGAGGGATCCATCACGTTCACGCGCGAGGCGGGCACCGACGTCGGCACGGCGACGATCGCCGACCTCCATCACAACGAGGGCGTCCTCATCGAGAACCTGTCCTCGACCTCGCCCTTCTCGGTGAGGGAGCTGGATTGCCCCGCGCTGCTCGAAGACGGCTACGCCATCTACACGAGCACCGGAGACGCCGTGGTGAAAGACGATGCGGGTACGGTGACGGGCACCCTTTCCCCCGACGCGACGATGGGAGCCTATTTCATCAACGTGAAGAACGTCGAGGCGGACGACGGCCCGGCGGAGCCCGGCGAGCCCGACGACCCGGCGGAGCCCGGAGACGATCCCGA
>ERZ1034920.860-NODE-860-length-21717-cov-62.809020_pt1 | contig 21717 bp, 24 predicted proteins | sample MGYA00520688_ERZ1034920 | MGnify/ENA primary metagenome ERZ1034920 (study PRJEB33766, sample SAMN09781785) | gut metagenome | biome: gut microbiome | host: Homo sapiens | place: Madagascar | study: EMG produced TPA metagenomics assembly of the PRJNA485056 data...
TCCTTCCACCGCAAGCGGTCCCCCTTCCTTTGCAAGGAAGGTTAAATGTTTCCCTACGGGATAGCACCCACCTAACCTCACTCATCAGGGAGGAACACATTTTCCTTGATACGTTCTACTCACTATTCACCACTCACCATTCACTTATTCATAACGATATGGTCTTTTTACGTTTCACTTCTCACTTTTCACTTAAAGCTGCTTAACGCCCCATGTATTCATGGAGATAGCAACATGCCTGTATAATCGTGGACTTTTCAAATTGGGAATATAAGTTATACTAAAAATGTGGTTAAGGTTCACGCCCAAAGATGGCAAAATCGTTTACCACTAAAGTTAGGGGATAGCAGTATGGGTTATATTCATTGCTGCGGAGCTTTACATAAGACCAAAACTTTTCGTCTTGTTCCGCAGGAAAACTTTTTGTTGTGCGAACTAGATTACTTGAGCAAATGTCCTGTTTGCGGTCATTCGGTTTGCCAACTCACAAGAATTAACAAAGAAAATAATATTTCAGTTATCAGAAAAATTAATCAAAAAGCTCGGGAATTTTTCTCAAAATTAAAAAATTCCATCTTATACGAAATTCGACCTGCAAATTACAAACCGTTATACACGAGCAAATTCTACTTAAATTATAACGAATTTGGAGTAAAAAAGAGATGTTATTCAAATCTTAGAGCTTTGAAAATAGGACTTACAGAAAACAAATACCTAAAAAACAATCCTTAAATTATCTTACTCTCTGGGCGGATAATTCCGCCCTTGTTTTTTTGAACGGAAATATTATGAATTATATTCAGTCGTTTTTTAATATGCTGAATGTATAAAGACTAGTAAAGGAATTTTGAACATGGCACTTTCCCCCAAAGAAGTTGAAGTAATAACTTTGGTTGCATTGGGTTATTCAGATAAAGAAATTTGTTCGGCACTCAAAATAGCTTACGGCACCGTAAGAAATCATATAGATAGAGCAATTTTAAAATTACACGCACAAAACAGAACCCATGCGGCAATGATTTACAAGTTTATGAATAAAGAATGGTTAGAGGAATTTTATGAAGCGAATAATCATACATTGGACAGCAGGAACGTACTTTCCAACTAATTATGAAAAAGAACATTATCATTTTTTAGTTGATGCCAAAGGAGAAATCCATTACGGGGTATTCAAACCAGAAGCAAATGAAATATGCAAAGCCGGCAAATATGCAGCTCACACCGGCGGAGGAAACACCGGTTCAATCGGAGTTGCTATCTGCGCAATGTTGAATTACAAGTCAGCAAAATCTGTTGGGAAATATCCGATTACCAAAAAACAATTTGAAAGTACAATGAATTTTTGCGCACAACTTTGCAAAAAATATAACATTCAAATAACACCACAAACTGTTCTCACTCATTACGAGTTTGGGAAACAAAATCCAAAAACAACGTCAGCGGGCAAAATTGATATCAACTATCTTCCTCCATATCAATGGATTACAAAAGAAGAAGTCGGAAGTTTTATAAGAACAAAAATCAAATGGTACTTAAACAAAATCAACAAAATTAATTAAAAAGGAGCTACAAAAATGGAAGTATCATATTACAATTTAGCAGGCGGAATAAATCAAGCTTTAACAAAAACAGAATTGGGGCTTAATACAAAAAAGATTTATTGGGCAGATGCTACAAATATTGAAATCCTCCAAAATCGAGGAATTGTAAAACAAAAAGGAAATTCCTTATTTTTAGATATAGGAGAAGAAATCACGGGAATAACAGAAATGTTATCTTATGATATCCCAAAGTTAGTTATCACAACAGTTTCAGGTAAAATATTTATTTATGACGAATTACATTCCAAAACGAATTTAATCAACAAAACTTTAACCGGCAGAAAACCTAAATTTTTAAACTTTTTAAATGGAATATTAATAATGACAGAAAGTGATGGATTGTTTTACATCAAAAACAATTCAACTTATGACGTTGTCGAGTGTGGATTAAAAGACTTAAATGGAGATATTTTAACAGGAGGAATTATTTCGGCATACAAGGGTAGAGTTTGGGTCGCAAAGAATGCAACCATTTACTATTCTGCACTTGGCAATTACAATGATTTTACGACATCTGACGACGCTGGTTACATCAACGAATTTCATACAGATACCGGTTCAATAACAGCATTACACCAATATAAAGATTATCTTGCAATTTACAAAAGAAATAGCGTTTACCTTCTTTCCGGAACAAATCCAAGCGATTTTGCAATCACTTTATTTGCAGATAAAGGTGCTATAAATTCTTCATCAATCCTCAACGTATCAAATAAACAATATTTTTTGAGCAATGGAATTTTTGCACTTGAACAAGTTGGAGAACTCAACCAAATTCAACTCGGGAATGAAATATCTTTAAATATAAAAGATGAATTTTCGTCTTTTGAGAATTTATCAAACACAATTGCTTTGCATTACGAAAAGAAAAATCAAATCTGGTATTTCTTTCCATACGCATCAGACAAATATTTTCACACCATTTGGATTAATGATTATGTAAACAAAGCTTGGTATAAAAGAAAAGTTCCACAAGATATAGTAACTGCTTGCGTACATAATGAACAGATTTATATAGCAGATAAAAACGGAAAAATTTACAAAGATGACTATGGAACAACTTTCAACGGAATTCCAATTGATTTTATGTGGAAATCTCCATTTCTTGCAATTACCAATCCTCATCATAGAAAAATGATTGACGAATTTTATTTTCTGTTAGATACAGAATATGACAATAATTTTAAATTTTCAGTATTCAAAGATTACGACAGCGAACTATCAGACGATGAGGAACATATTTATTCTGTTTACAAAGATCATTTGATTTGGGCTGACAACGATATGCCAGACTACCAACCGTGTCATTGGGGAGATGAAGAAAGTTCAATTCCTGTTTGGGCAGTAAACAAAGATACTTTAGAAAAAGCCGAAATCTCTGAAGCAAATTACGCCGTACAATTATGTGTCGAAGGAAACGACATCACAAATTCTTGTGCAATAATCGGACTTCAATTTAGAGAAGTCTATATTGATGACTAATCACCACTCATTTTATACAAATTACACACTAAAAAAAGAAAGGAAAAATTATGTCAGAAACAACTAACTCTTACTCAGCATTCATTCCTGAAATTTGGAGCAAAAAATTAAACAATATGCTGGAAAAAGATTGCGTTATGCTACAATGTGTAAACAGAAATTGGGAAGGAGAAATTAAAAATCAAGGTGATAAAGTTAAAATCATAACTCCTTCAGAAGTTACAATTTCAACATTAGGTTCAGAAAATATTACATATAGTGAACTTGAACCAACATCTCAAGAACTTGTAATTGATCAAAAGAAATTCTTTGCTTTCAAAATCAATGATATCGCACAAGTACAAGCAAACACAGATATTATGGAAGCACATCTTAAAAATGCACGAAAAGCAATAGAAGAAGTTCAAGATGCCTATCTTTTATCACAACATGCAAATGTTGCAGCAACTAACATTGTTGGCAGCGACGAAGCTCCGATTACTCTTGATAAAACAACTATCTACTCATATTTTGTGAAACTTGCACTTTGTTTAAAAAATTCTGATGCTGTTTCTACAGGCACCAGACCTTGGGTCGTAATTAACCCGACAATTGAATCTTATTTATTACAAAGCTCTGAATTTATTGGTGCGCACAATGTTGCTGATGAAACATTGAGAGAAGGAGCAATCGGAAGAATTGCCGGAATGGATGTTTTAGTAAGCACAAACTTAACCACAATATCTGACAAATATTATGTATTAGCCGGTACAAATGAGGGTATTACATTCGCCTCTCAATTAGCCAAAATCGAAAGTTTGAGAGATAAAGACAGTTTCTCAGACCTTGTTAGAGGCTTATACCTATACGGTGCTAAAACCGTTCAGCCAAAAGCTCTTGCAAAAATGATTGTTAGTGCAAAATAAATCGGAGCATGTAAATAATGTTTAACAATTTCAAAATAAAAATTAAAGAACTCGCAAAATCTGCAGTAAATAACGCAGAAGAAATTCTTGGAAGCAACAAAGGGAAGCAGAAAAAAGAAATGGCTATAAAATTTGTCATTGAAAAACTTCCTGTTCCTATTGTTTTAAAACCAATAATTTCGATTATGTTTTCATCATTTATTGATGAAGCAATTGAATTTGCGGTCACATACATGAAAAGACAAGCATAAGGAAAAAGTTATGAATGAACAAAATATAGAAAATGTTTCATCTCTTGCCGACAATCAAAATCCGGCATCTGAAAACAATCAGCCAAACATTGCCGAAAGATACAAACAAATGGCAATTAACGACATCAACACGATTAAGCAACTAGTTGGGAATGGTGTAATGACACAAGAACAAGGACAAAATTTGATGAATTTCGTATCTCAAAAGGCGTTTGAGAAATACACAGAAAATCTACCTCAAAAACAGTTACAACAGTCAATAGACATTCCAACTCAAGCCGAACCCATGCCGGACTTTTTCAACCAAATCGGCAGAAGTGATGTCTATGATTATTTAAAAAATTCAAATACCAATTTTGATAGAGATGAAATTTCTAAAATCTCTGCGCTTGTAGAAAAAATTGAAAATTCTGCAATTCAAAGATATTTAGAAAAACAAAAACACGAAAAGGCATTAATCAATGAAAACGAAACCGCCAAACAAAGGTTGCGTGCAAATGCACAAAACAATAATTCTGACGGCATGAAAAACTTGGTCTTTACTCGTGAACAAATCGGCAAAATGAGTGGTGCTGAGTTCGCAAAAAACGAACAAGCCATAATGGCTCAACTCCGTAAAGGGTTAATTAAATAGCATATAACTATTAAATCTTTTGTGAGAGAGTAGTCTATTTTTAGGCTACTCTTTCTTGAAAGAAGAAAGGAGAAAAATGAACTACCTAGAACTTATTAACAAATGCCTTGTAGAATTAAATTACAAACAAGTTAATACTTTTTCCGAACTGACCAAAAATGAGCATAACAAATTGAAAAATATTATTAACATAATAAATTCCGAAATTTGCACATCTGACAAATGGAATTTTTTAATAAGAAACAAAAAATTAACCCTTCCCAAAAATTCAGGAGAAATAGAAAATACAATAGACGGAAGGATTAAAGATATCATTGTTGATGGCAAAAAGTATGAGTATTTTGCAAATTTTGAACACTTTTTTACAAACTCTCAACCTTCAAGCGCTTATAGCTTATTCAATGACAAAATTCTTTTTCCAACTTTTAACAAAGACAAAACTGTTGAAATTATTTACTACACCAAAAACTGCGTAAAAAATCAATACGGCGAAGAAAAACTGACTTTTGAAGAAGCAGATGACATATCTCTTATTCCAAACCCATTTGTCGAACCGATTGTTGTATATGGAGCTTGTATGAGATTAAAAGGCAATCCAAAACATGCCCGATTTAGCTATTGGCTAAGCATGTACAAAGATGCTTTTGCGAACTTAAAATCAAAAGTTTCTAAAACAATTGAGGAACATCCAACTATTAAAATATCCCGTAGATAAAGAGTTTCTCCAAAAAAGTAAAATCATTTTTGCGCATAAAAAAAACAGGAAGTTTAAAATTCATTTTCCCCTCCTGTTAAGATTTACACTAGCCGAAATATAAATAGCATGATTATTATACAATTTTTTTCGAAAAATTTCAAATAATACCTGCAAATGTAACGAAATGTACATAATTTAAAACCTATAAACTTATGAAACGATTAACTAAACAACAAAAAATATTTGTATCTGAATACATCAAAACTCTCGATGGAGAACGTTCTGCGAAATGCGCCGGTTACAAATCAAAGAATTTAACAACCACCGCAACAGAACTTTTGTCTGATGAAACCATTATAAGAGAAATTAAAACACAACTAAAACAACAAATTTCATCATTAAGAGTAAATAAAGGTTATGTAATACAAAAATTACTCCAAATCGCAGAATTTTCACTTGAAGAGGAAGATATTTTGGATAAAGAAGGTGATTACACCGGCAAAAAGAAACTTCGTGATACATCTGCCGGTTTAAAAGCCCTTGAAAATTTATGCAAATATCTTGGATTTAACTCTAAACAAGAAGACGAAGAATACAAACAAGCCAAAATAATAACAATTTCAAATCTTGACGATGAAAAAATCTAATTATTAATAAGGAGAAAAACTAATGAAAAACAGTGACGCAGAAGCATTACTCTTGAGCAATGCTTCTTTAGAAGATCTTATAAAAATGAAGATTGAAAAAGAATTTATGAACGATTTAAAAAAATCAAAAGAAAAACCTATCCCCAAAACTTACACCAATATAAAAGATTTGCCTAAAGACAAAATATTTTCGAAATATTCTATATACAAATTTTTCAACAGAAAAACGGGATGCGAAACATTTATAAACGGAATTCAAGCAGATGCACTAATAGGATTGCAAACTAATGTCAGATCCAAAATGTTAAAAGGTGAACTCAACGCCTTCACAACAGATGATGCGTACATAAAATTTGAGAAAGCTGAATATTAATGACAAAATTTTCAAACCCTTATGAAAACCCAGCATACGTAAAACAAGCAATACTTTTATATTTAAAATATTCAAAATTCCTTGATGACGACTACGCTGATGCCAAAAACGACAAAGTACAATACTTTTTTGACCTCATAAATAGAACTTATCCATATTTTTGGGTAATTACAGAAGGGAAAAAAGTTAGCGGATTTGTATATCTGGATAACATTATAGGGAATAATAAAAAATACCATAGTGCTGAACTAGTTACCTGCTTTGACAAGAATTATTGGGGAATTTATACAAAAATTTGCGCTTATTGTTTCTTGCGCCTAATTTTTCAAAAATATGGTTTTGAAAAAATCAAAGCCCTTATATATCCTGAAAATTTTCGTGTAAAAAATCTGCTTTTACATTCAGGATTTTCCAAAGAAGCTTTATTGAAAAATGAAACAAAAAGAAACGGAAAACTGCAAGATATTGAGATTTATTCAATATTAAAAGAAAGGTTATAAAACAATGAAAATAGAACAAGAAGATTTAATTCAAAAATTAGATAATCTAAATGAAAAATACTTAATCGGAAATATTACAAAAAAATTTGATAAATACGACGGAGAAAGGAATTCTCAATTAACAGATATAAAACTCGTTAGAGATGCAATTTATAATTCGGAAATTCCACGACTTAACGGTTGGGATAACAAGGTTGAATTACCTGATATTTACGAACTCGCTCAAACTTTAAAATCTCATATTAGCGAAAACCTATATTCCCATCCGGATGCAATGTTTGACGTTTCCGGTACAACTCCACAAACACAAAGTTTTGCAAATAGCCAGAAAGCAATGCTTGTTAATACTTTTGAACAAATGAACCTTGAAAATGAAATGGAAAAAATTATTGACGGAATTATTGAAACCGGAGAAAGTACACTATTTGTCGGTTGGGAAACAAAAATTAAATCGACAAGACGAGCGCAAACTCTTGAAGAACAACTTCTATCAGATGATAAAACAGGTTTTGTACTTGACGAAAAAATTATTTATGACAACGCCAAAATCAAACATATTAAGTCAGAAGATTTTGTTTTCGATAAATTCAATATTGACAACTGGGATAAATGCGCCAAAATATACCGCACATATCTAACAGTTGATGAAATATTTTCAGACAAAGCTAACAACCAATTAACTAAAGAAAAACTGGAAATTTTGAAAGGAGTGGTGGCAAATAACAAACGACCTAACAACAAAGAAGAAAAGGCCGTAGAAGGTAACAAAGTTGAAATTTTAGAATTTTGGGGTGATATTGAACTCAATGACGGAACTTTACTAAAAAATTGGTTAGTCGTTGTTGCTGCAAGACAAATGATTATTCGTTTTGAGAGTAATCCGTTCGTAATCAACCCATTTATTCACGCAAACATAATTGAATCTCCGCAAACTTGCAGAGGAATTTCTCCGCTAAGAGTTGCACTGATTTTGAACAATATAGCATCAACAATTTTAAACAAACAAATTGATGCACTAGCTCTTATGATGAACCCTCCATATCTTGCGCCAAAAGGATGTTTCAAAGGGCAACAAGAAGTTAAACCGGGCAAAATTATTGAATATGATGCAGCACTTATACCGCAATCTCCAACTCCACTGTCTTTTGACAAAGCAATGGTTGGTTGGGATTTCTTAAATTATTTTAAATCAACGATTGAAAGCGCAACAGGAATTTTCAAAAACATGGCTGGGAATATTCAATCCGCACAGAGAACCGCAACCGAATTAAACTACTCAGTGAGCGGTCAAGAAGCACGCTTAAATATGATTTTGGATTCCATAAACAGAAAAATCATTGTCCCTATGGTTGAAAAAACTGCAGAAATAATTTCATATTTCAAACTTGGCAAAGAATTAATCGGAGTAAATGATAGGGGCAAAACAAGTTTTATTGAAATTGATGATGATATTAGAAATTCCAATTATATTTACCGCTATGGCGATAGAAAAGCAACTTTTGAAAGGAAATTAAGATTAAAAGAGCTATTTGAAGTCGTACAAGCCTTTGCCCAAGTTCCGGAAGTTGAAGAAAAAATTGATTGGCTAGAATGTTTCAAATTCGCACTGGAACAGTATGGGATAGAAAACGCAAATAATTTTTTATTGGAAGAAAAAGCTAATTCAAATTTTTCCGATTAGCGAATAATACATCAAAAAGGTATATACATTTCACTAGCTTTTAAATATAATAAAAATATGAAAAAGATTATTGTATTAATATTAACATTATTATTAATTCCTTTGAACGCAATAGCGGAAGAACTTCCGCCAAGAGGAATTGGGATTGAAATAACAAAGAAAAACTCTCCAATACATTGGAAATATTGTGAGGACTATGCAAAATTATTAAAACAAGCTTTTAAAACAAAAACTAAAGAAATTCAAACCGAACGGGGTTGGGGAGCTAGTTATGATTTTATAATAACTAAAAATGGAGAAATCCAAGACTTTGAACAAACTATTTATCAAAATGACTATTTTGATAAAATTGTAAAAGACATAATTTTATCAGTAAAACCAATCCCTTTTTATGAAGGAATGAATGAAGATAGTATTTTAGTATCAATTTATCTGGGTTATCAACGCTATAATGAGGTCGATATTTGTATAGGGTACACAATACACTATGAAAGAAATATTTACATGATATCAATAGACCTAAAAAAATAATAATAAAAGATAAAAACATATCACAATAAAACCACTTAAAAAGTGGTTTTATTTTTGTGCAAAGAAAGGAGAAAAATGGAAAGCAAAACGACAGCTAACGATTATAAAATTTTATGTTCAGAAGCAAATAAAATGTTAAAAATGAAAAATGGTTCAATAACATCAAATGGATGGTACAAAATTGATGGCGAGCAAGATCGAAAGAGTAATTTCAAAGGAGTTCTTTTTGAAAAAGATGGTCAATATGCAATTTGTTTTGTTGGAACAGATAGGACTAGCACAAAAGATTGGGGCGCAAACTTTAAAATGGCTACAACTGGAAATAGCAGACAAATTAAAATAGCAAAAAAATTTACACAAGTCATGCAACAAAAACATTGTTTAAATAATGAAAATACAATATCAATAGGGCATTCCGAAGGAGGAACTGAAGCTACAGAAGTAGGAGTAGAAAATGCTTTTAAGACCATAACATTTAACGCTTATGGAATAAGTAAAAAGCACTTATCCCCTTATCAAAATTATGATAATTTAGTTACAAATTATCGAGATCCACATGATCCTGTCTCAAAATTAAAATCAAATATTGGCACAACCTATATAGTACCTAGCACCCAAAATTCAATTATGTCAAAAACGCCATTTGGTTCTATTCAAGCTCATGGCATTAACAACATGGGAGATTGTAATAACGCAATTCCTGTTAAAGAGTACAAAAAATCAAATCCTTTATTCATAGATAAGATATCTGATAAAGATATTTCTAGACAGGACATAAAAGAAATGGATTCTAATTTATTTAGAATATATGAAAAAGAAATTGATAATAGACTTGCAAATAATCAAATAAAATCATCAAAAGAAAGTAACTCAAGTAATTCTTCATCAGGGCAATGGGTTACAATCAACGGGAACCACGTATTACTAAAGAAATAACAGTTTTGAATAAAGGGGGAATTGTTGTATAAATTATTAAAAGCACAACGGGAGTTTTTAGAAATCCCGCATGATTACTCATTAGATGTCGCTGTTTATCAAGGGGGTTACGGTTCGGGCAAAACTTTTGCAGGGTCTTTATTAGGAATTTTATTGGCTTTAAAATTTCCAGGAATAAGAGGTCTTGTTGGAGCGCAAACCTACACCCTTGTACGGGACACTACTTTACAAACATATTTTGAACATCTTGACAATTTTGGATTTACGGAAGGCAAAGATTACGATTGGTCATCATCTCTCCAAAAATTAACTTTTAAAAACGGCTCAGAAATTCTATTCAGGCATTTTGACGAACCAAATAAATTAAAATCTCTAAACTTAGGATTTGTCGAAATTGAGGAAATGTCCGATATTCCTTACGATACATTCAAAATGCTCTTGGGGCGTATGCGACAGAAAGTCAAAAAATCTTGGAAAGATTTTACATATAGAATTTTTGGACACACAAATCCCGAAACTTGTAGGGGATGGGTTTATAAAACATTTAAAGAAAACAAATCGCCAAATTATAGGTTAATTAGCGCTCCAACAACCCAAAATATTTATTTACCAAAAGGTTTTTGCGATGAACTAAAAAAGGTTTATGACGAACAATACTACAATATTTTTGTACTTGCACAAAACGGAGAGTACAACAACGGACTTGTCATAAAGGATTTTTCCGACGAAAACATAAAAGAAATAACTTATCAACCAGAAATGGATTTGCATATATCCTGCGACTTTAACGTTGATCCAATGTGTTGGGTTTTTGCACATAAAACAGACAATAAGGTCTTTTACTTTGATGAAATCGCAATGGAAAATACGACAACCGCAAAAGCTTGCGACGAATTTTATCGCAGGTACCCAAACCACAAAGGGAAAATCATCGTAAACGGTGACGCATCAGGCGACAACAGAAGTTGTACCAGTGAATACACAAACTACGTAATTATAAACAAAAAACTTTTACAATTCGGCTATGATGTGGAAATTCAGATAAAAGCTTTTAATCCGCCAATAAAAAATAGGATTATGGCATTCAATTCAAAAGTCCGCTCCGCAAATGGAGAAGTCTGTCTTTTTGTTGATAAAAAATGTGAAAAACTTTTATACAACATCTATAATCTCAAATACAAAGAGGGTTCGTCAAAAATAGATATTCCAACATATCAACAAATCAAGCAGTCAAAAGAACTCAAATTCTTATCTCATCCGATGGATGCCGCCTCATATTTAGTTGATTTTTATTGGCCAATAACACTGTAAGGGAGGAGTTTTAATGGATAAATTTATTGAATATTCACCTATTATAATTGTTGTTTTAATGTTTTTTATTCAACAAAAAATTTTTGTCACTCCGGAACAATTAGAGAAAAAACATAGAGAAATTATTGACGAAATTGAAGAAAAATTCGTGACAATGAATAGTTTTATTGATTTAAAAGAACAGTTTTCGGAAATAAAGGATAAAATTGATAAAATTTATGACTTATTGATTGATTTGAAATGAAAAATCTGTATCATGGAGAAATTATTACAAATTCGTAACATTATTCTCTATATATTAAAGTTTGATTGCCAAAATACCGTTAATACGAGTAATAGACATGTAAGTTACTAAGTAAAATCGAAAGGAAAGCGTTAATACAATGGGATTGGCAGCTTCACAAGCAAGATTTCTGGCGATAACAGCAAGAAAGATGAATTGCGAATTTGAATCAATGCAAATTGCGCAACAAAAGCTTTCTGTTACTCGTGACCAGCAAGCCGCAGCTCAGGAATATCAAGATTCTTTGAATGCGACTAAACTTGTATGGGATGCTGACAACAATTGCGACGGGACCGGAGATGTTTACAATTTGTCTTATGGATTAATGATGACACCTTCCGCATTGAATGAGTATGATCCTTATTTAATTACAGATTCTCAGGGTAGAATTGTTTTGACCGAAAGCATGTTTACTGCAGCACAGAATGCGGGTATTATTGATAAAGACGGTAACCCAATTGCGAAAATCACCTCCAAAGATGGAAATACAACAACTCCAAACGGCTTATTTACAGTTGGAACAACAGATGCAACAACAGGAGGTTCTCGTAACGCATTCTTATACCAATTAGGAGTTCAAGGACTTGCAGATCCTTCTACAATTAAATCAATATACGATCTGGGAGATGCAGGTTATACAAAATCTGGTATTGGTGGAGCTATAATTGACAAAACTTTGACCAACGCCATGACAACTAATACCTTCATCACATATATGCAAAACGCAGTGGATGAAAAAGGAAATTCTATCTATGCCCTTGATGTAATTTCACTTCTTGCAGATGCTGATGGAAATAAAGAAGTAACAGATGATGAATTTAATAAAACTTTCTGTACAACAACATCACCTTCAAAAAATGACAACGATAAAATCATTATCACCAAATCAGGCAGAGCTCTTTCAAGACAAGAAATTGAAAAATTAACTCTAGGCGACTTGTTGAATGGCAAATACGAAATGAGCGGAAAAATGGGAGCTACTGCTTTTTCAGCTATTGCAGAAAAAGTTTTGGCAGAAATGGCTGCAAAATTTGGTTTAGGCGAAAGTGCAAATGTTAAAGGCTTAAACGTTGATGCAACTTCTGAAAGTGCATTAAATCAAGCTTACGAATTTTCAAAACTACAACTTAACACAAATTATAAAACTAGTGCTAGTGGTAGTCTTACGAACTACAATGACCTTTCTAATGCAATCTCAGCAGCTCAAGATACTAACACAATCGCTAAATCAGCAAGATTTTCATCAATAAGTTTAACAAATATGTTGAAATCATTTTTAACTAACTTTGCCATAGCATTGGAAGGCTATGATTCAGGCTATGGCGTAGATAAGACTTCTACAAAGAAAAGTAATTATGTAACAGATGATTTAACATATTACTTTGTACTTAAAAATGATAACGCAACAACAGAGCAATCTAGTTTAAACGCAGATTTTTATAACATGTTGTATAACCAAATTTGTATGAATGGAGCTTGCTCTGACAAAAACATTATGCAAAAAATAAATGACCAAGAATACCTAACTCACGCTTTGAAAAACGGTCAATTATTTGTTTCTACCCTAAATACTGACGGATATTTTTATCAAGGACATTACACCGCAAGCGGTCACATTGCAGAAGTAACTGATGATGATGCTATAGCTCAAGCAGAAGCCGAATATAACGTTAAAAAGACAAAATTAAACTATAAAGAAGAAACTCTTGAACTAAAAATGAAAAATATTGATACAGAATTGTCATCATTAACAACCGAATACGATACTGTTAAAAACTTAATTAGCAAGAATGTTGAAAAAGTATTTACAATGTTCAGCTCGTAGGTTTAAGTTATTAAAATTTCATGTTTAACATATAATTAAATCATGAAAGAATATGATTTTTATATAGTTCCGACACCTATCGGTAATTTAAGCGATATTACTTTGCGAGCAATAGAAACACTAAAAAGTGTTGATATTATTGCTTGCGAAGACATGAGAGTAACTCAAAAGTTATTAAACCACTATGATATAAGGACAAAATGCGTTTCTTATCACAAATTTAATGAAAAAGAACGTGTGGATTACTTCCTTGAACTGTTAAATGAAGGCAAAAAAATTGCACTTGTTTCTGATGCAGGAACTCCTCTTTTTTGCGATCCGGGAGCGGTTATCGTAGAAGAATTGAGAAAACATAATTTTTCTGTAACATCTCTTGCCGGAGCAAATGCAGTTGCAACTTTTTTATCTCAAGTTCCAAGAGAGGGAGAAGATTTTACATTTATCGGATTTTTACCAAAAACAAAAACTCAAATCGAAAATCTTTTAAAAACGTACAAATCGACTGATATAGTGTTTTATGATTCTCCAAACAGAATTTTAAACACATTAGATATTATCAAAGAAATTCGACCAAATTCTAAAGTTGCAATCGGGCGAGAACTCACAAAAGTTTTTGAAGAAATTGTTATTGATAGCGCAGAAAATATTATTGAACATTTTAAAAATAACATTTTAAAAGGCGAAATTGTCGGGCTTATCTTTAGGGAAAATTTTAATTGTAACGATATTGACATTGACGAAAAAATTTCTGTTTTAAAACGCAAAGGCTTTAAAGACAAGGATATATCAGTGATATTGGCAGAATTGTATAAACTAAATAAAAACGATATTTATAAAAGATGTTTATTATAATTTACATCTTCCACTTTTTTTAATTTATGATATAATATTTTTAGGATAGTTAATTGAAGTTTTTAAGGTAGAGATTTTTTGAGAAATAAAAAGTATATATCTTTAATAGCCCTGTTGTTGGTTATGACATGCCCGCTTCAATGTGCTGCACGAGGGAATTTCTGGGGCGGTGCAAACGACACGGATGTACATGACCTTCAAACACCTACTGCAACACAGACTTCTTTTGACGAAACTCATACAACTTCTGCATCAGTAAGCACAACTGCAAATACTTCAGAAAAAAGAAAAATTAAAAATATTGAATTTGTCGGGAACAACGTTATTGACAAATCTCTAATTTTGCAACAAATGAAACTTCAAGCCGGAGATACATACAACAGAGAACTTGTGCAACGTGATCTTAAAGCTATCTACGAAATGGGATATTTTACAGAAAACATGCGTGCAATTCCTGTAAACAATTCTGACGGTTCTATCACTTTAAAAATTGTTGTAACAGAAAACGCTCCCGTAACAGATTTTACTATTGAAGGAAACACTGTAATTTCTACCGACGAAATTTTATCCTACCTTCTTCCTATGAAAGGGAAACCTCAAAATATTTCAGAACTTAACAATGCAATTGCTAAAATCCAAGATTGCTATAGCTCAAAAGGGTATATTTTAGCAAGAATTGATTCAGTTTCTGACGATCCGGATGGAACTGTAAACATTGATATCAAAGAAGGGACAATCAACAGAATTTTAATTTCCGGTAATGAAAAAACAAAAGATTACGTTATTGAAAGAAATGTTTTGACAGAACCGGGACAAGTTTATAATGAAAACTTGTTAAAAGAAGATTTGGTAAGACTTTATGCAACTCAAGCATTCAAAGACGTAACCAGAGAAATCGAACCTACTGATGATCCTGATAAATACGATATTACTATTAATATTGAAGAACAAAGGACTGCTAGTATTTCAGTAGGCGGTGGTATTGACTCTGTAACCGGTGTGTTTGGTTCTGTTGGAATTGCAGATAACAACTTTATGGGAAGAAACGAAAGAATTTCCCTTAACGGTATTGCCGGTACCGGTGTAATCTTAAACGACTCATCCATTAAACGCCGTATGAATTTGCAGGCTGAGTTGAGTTATTTCAAACCATATTTTTATAACGCCGATACATCTTTGATGAGTAAGATTTTCTATAGAGATTTTGGTTCTTATCAAGTTCCACTTGCTATTGAAAGAAGAATTGGTGCAGAAGCAACTGTTGCTCACAGAATGAAATTCAATAAACACGTAACAGGGACTTTCTCTTTAGGACTTGAAAATATTGACGTATCTGAAGGCGATGCTGGTAAAATTGCAAGTTTGTACTCAAGATACAATATCCCAATTTCGGAACGTGCAAGACAACTTGATGGTGGATTATTCTTATCTTTAAGTCCAGCCCTTTTGTATGACACAAGAGATAGCGCAACAGTTACCAGAAAAGGGACAATGGCAAGTTTGAGATTTGATGAAGAATTTGGTGTTCTTGATTTTGATAAAACTCACGGAAAGTTAACCGGTATGGTTAAACAATATGTTCCTATTGGGAAGAAATCATCTTTATCATTCACTGCTAAAGGTGGAGGAAAAATTCACGGAGATAACATGCCGGAAGTTATGGCATATCGTTTAGGTGGCCCTTACACTATCAGAGGTTTCAAAATGAGTGGGGTTGGTACAGGCGACGCATTCATTATGGGTAGTGCAGAATTTGCAACCCCAATTCCGTTCCTTGATAGAACAAGAATTAATTTCTTAAACAACCTAAGATTTACTGTATGGGCTGATGCCGGTAAAATCTTCAACCCATCAATTACGGATAAAATTTACGACAGACCGCTTTATGCAGTATCTGCCGGTGTTGGTTTAAAACTGTATGTACCGGGAATGGGTCCATTATCTATCGATTATGGTATTCCTCTTACAAATCCGGGTAGTAACGGCAACAAAAACGGTTACTTCACTTTTGGTGTAGGCGATATAATGTATTAATCTAATGGAGGTATAAAATGAAAAATTTAAAATTAGCAGCTTTATTAATGACTGCCGGTTTATTTATTACATTAGGCAATCAAGCAAATGCAGCAGGCGTTGGATATATTGATTACCAAAAAGTACAAGATAGCTTTCCTTTTGCTCAACAAGCAGTAAAAGAAATTGATGCAAAAGCATTGGAAATGCAACAATACATGGTTGACAAAGAAAAACAATACAAAGCTCTTGATACTCCATTGAAAAAGCAAAACTTTGAAGATCAAACTGCAAGAGAATTTAAACTAAAACAAGATGCTTATATGCGTTTAAAATCTGATAAAGAAGAACAAGTTTATAACAAAATTCAAGCTGCAACAAAGCAAGTTCTTGTAGAACAAAAACTTGATGCAATTGTTGATTACAGAGTAATTTTTGTTGGCGGTGTTGATATTTCTGATTTGGTTATCCAAAAATTGAAAAGTAGCCAGTTTTAGTATTTAAGGAGGAATCATGAAATATTCTGAACATGGAGAACAATACCACATCGGATTAAATGTTGGAGATGTGGGTGAATACGTAATTCTTCCGGGAGATCCTAAGCGTTGTGCTAAAATTGCAGCGTATTTTGATGATGCAAAATTAGTTGCAGATAGACGGGAATACACAACTTACACAGGATACCTAAACGGGACCAAAGTTAGTGTAACTTCTACCGGTATCGGCGGTCCTTCAGCATCTATTGCATTAGAAGAACTTGTCAACGTAGGAGCTAAAACTTTTATAAGAGTTGGAACTTGCGGAGGAATGGATATTAACGTAAAAGGTGGCGATATTGTTATTGCAACTGGTGCAATCCGTATGGAAGGAACAACGAAAGAATATGCACCAATAGAATTTCCAGCAGTTGCAAATTTAGACATAATAAATTCTCTTGTTCAGGCTGCAAAAAACTTAGGACACGAATACCATACTGGAGTTGTTCAATGCAAAGACTCTTTTTACGGGCAACACAGTCCTGAAAAAATGCCTGTAAACTATGAACTACTCAATAAATGGGAAGCTTGGAAGAAGATGGGATGTTTGGCATCCGAGATGGAATCTGCAGCTTTATTTATAGTTGGTAGCTTTTTAAGAGTTAGAGTAGGTTCTGTATTTTTAACAGTAGCCAATCAGGAAAGAGAAAAGTCTGGCTTGGAAAATCCTGTCGTTCATGATACTGATATGGCTATCAAGACCGCTATTGAAGCTTTGAAAATTCTTATTGAAAACGACAAAAAATAAGGAGCAATTAAATGTTTAACAAAAAAATGCAGTATGTTATAAAAACTTGTGCAAGCGACAATACTCAAGAACTTCAAAACCTTTTGAACGAAATGTCTATGAACAATTGGGAACTATATAGCATGCAAGAAGTTGAAGGCGAAGATGGTCAAATTTTGTGCAACTGCATTTTTATGCGAGAATCAGATACCTCCACAAATGAGATTAACGCAGATACAATAAACATTTCAACCTTTAAAAGTCAAATGGAGAAAATGCTTTCTACAGAACAATCTCCGTATGAAATTTGCCTTGATATTCAAAGCAAAATTAAGGATCAAAAAGCTAAAATTGCAAAAGTAAAAAAAGAACTTGATGGTGAAGCTCCGGCATCTGTAAGCAGGAAAAAACTTAATGATAAAATTTCTGCCGGCTTAAAAGAGTTGGAAGATTTGAAAATCCAACTGGCAAAAGCAACATCTCCAGATGCGATGTATTCAAAGTTAAAAGAAGAAAAATTATCTATTCGCTTGAGTGAAGAGATTTTGGGCTACATTGATCCTGACAGTGAAATTGATGAAGAAGAACTCGTTGCAGAAACTGTTAAAACAAGATTAAAATTAACTGAAAGTCTTGGTTATGTTATTCCAAAAATAGTTTTCCAAGATGACGAAAATTTAAACCCTTATGAATTTTCAATAAAAATCAGGGGAATAGATGTCTTTAAATCTACGGTTTACCCGAATTTTTTAATGTTCTACACTGACGAATTACATTTAGATAAGAAAATAAAAGATTCAATTTCGACTACTGACAAAATTACAGGTCGAAAAGTTATTTGGATTGAAAAGAGCAAAACAAAAGATTTTTGGCAAAACGGGATTTCCGGTTCTGAATATATCGCAAAAGCTTTAGAATATTGCGCTATCAAATATGTTGAAGATTTACTTGATTATGCAGAATTAGATAAGTATATTGATGTAGTGAGCAAAACAAACGAATTTTTAGTTACAAACGTAATTCCTGATTTCATCTCGCTTTCTGACTTGAGATTTATTTTAACAAGCTTGATTAGAGAAGAAATTTCAATTAAAGATATCACATACATCTTTGAAAAAATTAATGATTTTGCAGAAGATAGCACAAAATCTGATTTAATTAAAAAAATTAGATTGACATTATCTCGTCAAATCTGTGACAAATACAAAAACGAAGACGGAGTTATTTCAGCATTTGAAATTTCAGAAAAAACTCTTGATAAACTAACTCCGAGTTTTGATGAAGGCGAAGATGCTATAATTAGAATTGATGCAGGTTTTGCCGAAAAATTGGCAGAAAAAATCATTAAACAATCAAAACAATTCGAGATTGATGTACCAAAACTTTTCGTACCATTAGAATTAAGACATTTGATATTCACACTTTTGAGCAATTATATTAATAATATCGTTGTTTTGGCAAGAGAAGAAATTGGTTGCAATGCGCAAGTTGATATTATTGCAGAAATTTAAAATTTCATTAGCAAAAAAATATTTTTACAAGTTTTAGAAAAAACATCATGCGCGTGTTAGGGATAAACAATCAAATACAATTTACAAGACGACCTCTACCGGAAGAAGAAAGAGGATTAAAAGATGCTTGTGACAAAGCTTATGATGCGATCGGGGTTACAGACAGAGTTGCGATTACGCATGGTTCCTGCTTTCCAGCAATTGACCGAAACACCTATATCGGAAGTCCTTATGGAAAGGCCGCTAGAGAATATGTCAAATTTTTATCCTTGTATGGCTTTAATGGTAATCAATTAGGACCTGGAGGAGAGTTGGAATTTAAAGATGGAGAAATAAAACCTTCTCCATATAATTCTTCTGCGTTTGCCAAAAACAGATTGTTTATTGATTTGGAAGATTTGACAACTGATAAGTATGGAAAAATTTTGTCAAAAGAAACATTCAATTCTGTCACAGAACCTATAAAAAATACTGATGAAAATTATGAAATGAGCAATTTTGAAGAAGCTATAAAAACTTATGACGAAGCTCTTTCAGAAAGTTTCAAAAACTTCAAAACAAATGTTGCAAAAGGTCAACCTCAAGCTCTTGCGTTACAAAATGAATACAACAGTTTTCTTTCTCGCAACAACAAAAGATTGACAGATGAAGGAATTTTTAAAGTATTAGCAAGACATTACAATACAGACAAAATCGACGATTGGCATAACGAACGAGATGAAAACTTGATTTCAGACTTGAATAACGGCGATATTGAAGCTATTGAACGATATAATAGCATTAAAAAGGCCAACAAAAACGAAATTGAGCAACATAAATTTGAACAATTTATAGCAACAAAACAAATTAAAGAAAATAAAGAATGGCGTGAAAAACTAGGTTTTAAATATTTTAACGACCTACTAGTAGGTTGCTCTCAAATGGACATGTGGCGTTACAAAGATGCGTTTTTAAAAGATTGGGAGATGGGAGCCAAAGAATACAATGGAAGATCTCAAAGGTGGCATATTCCGGTAATTGACCCTAAAAAAATATTTAAAAATGACAAATATGAATTGAATATCGGCGGGAAGTTTTTAAAAGAAAAAATAAATTTTGCACTTGAATTTAACGAAAACATCCGAATTGATCACGCAATGGGTTTAATAGAACCTTATCTTTTATTAAAAAATGCCTCAAATGAAGATTTTTCAAATAACTGCAATAAAAACAACAATATAGAAAAATATATTTCTGAGCTTACAGACAAAAATGGCAAAGAATATGACAAATACTGGGATTACCCGAAATTGTTGACTAAATTAATATTACCAGCGCTAAAAGAACACAACATAAAATCAGATATGCCTGTATGGGAAGATTTATGTACATATCCGCCAAGATTTAGAGAAATCTACGAAAACCAATTAAATTTACCAAAAATCATAAACCTTGACTGGACACGTGCGCAAGAAGCTTTAAAAACAACCCGAAAAGGCGATTGGTATCTAATTGGCTCACACGACAATATTCCAGCAATGAATTATCCTGATAGGGAAGGCTTAAATGGTTTCAAATACACAAAAAGCTCCCCTGCATGGGATGTAAATTATTTGGCAGGCTATTTGAATATTGATGACGGCAGACAAAATATCTCTGATATAAGAAACGAACTTAAAAACAAACTTAATTCTAATGACAGAGATTTAGTGAGAGCGAAATTTGCCGAACTTATGACTACGCCAAAATTTCAAATATCTTTTGCAGATATTTTAGGAATTACTGATGTCACATACAATATGGGTGGAATTGATAGAAAAGAAAACTGGAAAGAACGAATTTCTCCTGATTTTCTTGATAAATATTATGCAAATTTAGCAAGCGAAAACCCGACAGCTTTGAACATACCTGAATTATTAAAACAAGCCTTACAAGCAAAAATTGATGAGAAAGTAAGCCAAAGCGAAAACAAAGATCAAACCAGAGCCGAACTGAATGAAAAATACTCTTTACTTTTAAATGATTTACAAAAATACGCTGATATTTTAAAAGAATAAAATCTGAATTAATACTCAATAAATAGCAATTTATTTATGTCGATGTTTAGAGTATTTGCAAGTTCTAAAATTTTACCCAATGACATATTTATTTTACCGGTTTCTATACGTGCAATATAAGTTAAATGAATATTCATCAATTCCGCTAATTGCTCTTGTGTCAACCCTTTTTTAAGCCTTGCGATTTTTACGTTTAGCCCAAATTTTTTTAATAGTTCAGCTTTACTCAAACTCTTTTTCATATACATATATGTATAATACTTGACATATTAAGTATATAGCTATATTATTATCAATTATTAGATATATATGTATAAAAGGAGATTATATGAAAGAGGATGTTAGATTGAGAAATAAATCAGATGCAAAGACGCATAGAGGCAAA
>ERZ1034920.864-NODE-864-length-21563-cov-12.346755_pt1 | contig 21563 bp, 27 predicted proteins | sample MGYA00520688_ERZ1034920 | MGnify/ENA primary metagenome ERZ1034920 (study PRJEB33766, sample SAMN09781785) | gut metagenome | biome: gut microbiome | host: Homo sapiens | place: Madagascar | study: EMG produced TPA metagenomics assembly of the PRJNA485056 data...
AATTTTTCTAAAAATTCCCCATTCAAATATTCTCTAAGAGAACTCTTTTTCCAGTTACTGCTGTTTTTATCAAACTGCCTTTTATATTCAAGTGTTTCTGCCAAGCACACATATCCTGCATCTGTTTTATCCAGAATTTTCCATTTTAATCCGATTAGATCAAATATATCTCCAATTTCAAATTTCTTTTTGATGGATACCGGATTTTCATTTTTCAATTCTGCCAATTCTTTTTTAAGTTCATTGATCTGTTTCTGTAAATTTTCCAATGTTAATCCCATTCTGTTACTCTCCCTTCAATACAAAGATATTAGATTTTAAGATGCAAAATGGACGAACACCGCGGCAGTAATGGCAACCGTAGTGGTTGAAATCGCCAGACGGAGAAACAACGGCGATTCTGTATTTCCATCCTCTTTCCTTTGTGCTCCAAGGTGTACAAGTCCACCACCAATCATCCAATTCTTTATTCACTATCAAGTTGTTGTACTTTCTCGCTTCATCGAATGTGAGTGGTCTAATTAAGCATTCACACGGTTCAAACTCTTTCTGCATATCTACGGATGTCAAATCTACCGTGTGAGCCACAATGTTACTTTTGTCTACTTCTGCTGCTATTACTGGAAGAATCTCATTTTCCAGCACTTTTCTCAGATTTGATTTCTTATAATCTATACAATTATCATCAAAAATAACATTTCGCTTCATAAAGTTCTTAGAAATCACTTTTGTTGTGTTATCTTCATGATCTAAAACAATAAAATCATGTTCTCCAATTTTGAATGTCTCTCCCGGTTTCAGTGAACCTAGCTGCACTTTCTGTTTTTTTTCTTTTTCTTCCAGTTCTGCGACCAGTTTTCTTGCAAGTTCTAATTCTTTGCTCATTTATTAATCTCCTTTCAAATTAATCCTTTGTTTAGCTCTGTCAGTGATATCTGGATTCCGTCTGGCTTTTCATTCGGGTATGTATCTTTCTTTACAAATGCCAGCCTGAAATCGTCTGGATCAACCTTGTTTATCACGATTCCGAATATCAATCCGCTTTCTTGCATAGTGCTTTTCAAAATTTCCAAGCATCCAGATATGATTTCCTGTGTTTCCTTATCCATTTTTCCGGTAATCCTCCACTGCTTTTAAAATTGATTTTTGTATAGAAATACTTTTATTTAATTCCTCAATTCTTCTTTTGCTACGTTCTTCGAACAATTTCATTGCTTTTTCTGGATTATTCTCATCCAAAACAACAACATTTTTTAAATAGTGGTCAAGGAAATTTCCAATTTCACCTTTCAGTATAAACCCCCTATATATTCCATTTGGAAACTTATCTACAGGATAATATGTTTTAGGCTTTTCAATTACTTCACATTCTTCATATCTAATAATATGTGAATCAGTTTTAGTTTCTTTTGTCAGAATATAAAAATACAGTTTCATGAATTTTTCTCCCTTCCTTCTACCGTCTGAAACTGTGCCAACAGGCATTCTCTACAAAATTCTTTACCATCAAAAATTCATCCGGTGGAAATTCTTCTTCGCAGATATCACAGTACCAATGTGGTACGTGCCGTCTATGGCAACTATCTCCCATGCACGGATATGCCGGTACTGCACAGTCACAGCATTCGTTGATGATTTTCTTCATTATTTGACCTCTGAAACGTGATATCTTCCGAATCCACTCGATCTTCCAGAACCTATACCAAGTCCAAACCCTGCATAATTAATGATGTTAACGATCTGTTCTGCTGAGAACACATTTTCCATGAATGATACCGTAAATGTAGCTTTCCATCCGCTAAATCTGTTAAGATGTACCAGTACCGGACTTCCTTTCTTCGGAGACATCAGCTTTTCGTCAATATAATGTTCTGCAAATGTAATAGGAACCAGTCCACCATTTGAAGCCATATTGATATTGGCATCGAATTTTGTTCTGTATTTATCAATTTCATATCTGACAACCGCATCTCCGAAAGACTTTTTCAATCCAAAATCCGTGATGCATGGTGCATTGTTTTTCAGCGCATCTTACAGTCCTGCTTCTGAAAAATCAGTAGGTTTTCCGTTGTACCAGTGCATAGAAGTGATGATGTTTTCCCAAACATTCGATTTTTCCATGTCTTTTGCTTTGTCTTTTCTCTTATCAATAAGTTGTTTTGCATTAACATCGTTCATTTTATTAAGAATCAGATCACTATCACCTACAATGGTTACTTCCATAAATCTGTTGCCAAGTGGTTTTACCTCAATTACATTTTCTTCAATTTTCTTTGCTATTTTAAATCCTCCCGTTTTTTTCTCAGATCAACCGCTTTACAAGTGACATAGTGTTCTATGGTAACTTGTTCTGAATTGTTCTTTCCTAATCTGTCGTATAGAAATTTTAAGTATTTTATAGTCGTGGCTATGCCACTAGGAAAACGGTTGATCTGTTTTGTATGCTTTGATGTAGTTTCCTTTTCTGTGTTGTTCTTTTCTGTATTCTGCCCTGGTAGGCATTGAGCTGACTTTAAAATCTGCAATATAATGTGCTTTAATTTCATAAAATTTGCTGTTCTGTTCTTTCTTTTGATATCGTTTGATTTTTGCTGACCTTAAAGTCAACTTAACACCTACCAACCGTCCGCATAATTCGTGAGTAAATAGTCTTTAATATGGTTTTGTGTCTTTACCTTTCCTGTTTTGTTCTATTATTTCCTTGTGAGTATTTACCCACCAACTACACGAACGGTTCTGTCTGCATCGGTATTGACTCAATACCAAAAATGTATTGTTCTATTCTGTTGTAAAATATAGTTTTTTGTTCTTTAATATGTTTTCTTACTGGTATCAAGCCAATAACGACACAGGCAGATGGCAGATATTCAGTTGTTTAAATGTTTTCTATTGCTTCAAATACTGTTTCCAGTTCTGAAAGTGTTGCGTATCTTCTTTTGAAACTTTCCAATTCCACTTTTGCTCGTTTCAGCAAGTCCTGATATTCGTCATTATTTACCAGAAACTGCTTTGTTGGCATATACACGCTTTTCTCTCTTGTAATCTGGAAACATCTGACTGGTTCGTCAGTTTTTTCTTTCTGAACGTATGCCAGATTAATGATAATCTTCCTTGCCTGTATCAATCGGTATTTTTCAGCTGCTATGCCGTCATTCCACTCGAAGCATTTATGTAATTCTGAATTTTCATCATTTCTAGCTTTTTCCAAAACCTGTTCCGGTGTGATACTGTTTTCGCCAATTTCATCAGCTACCATTTGTGCATCTGCCTTAAATAATCCTTTTATCTTCCATTCAGCCTGCATATCTATTCCTTTCCAATCGTAATAACCGCCGGATTCACAACTCCGTCACCATCGTAGTTGTATTCTTTGTTGTGCCACTTTCTCAGATTTTCGCCGTATACCCAACACTTAGAAAGAATACTTACTGCACATCCGTACATAAATCCAGTAATTCCCTCTTTGTCTGCTTCATGGCTTAATCTTTTGGCATTTTCGGAAATAACATTTAATGGATGATCTGTGGAATTTTCGATTTCTTTTTCCATCATTTCAGCCCATCTCTCAGCAAATGTAAAGCAAGCTCTTCCATATGCATCGCTATTTTTGTCATACCAGTCTTTATATTCTTTTTCTTTCCCTGCTAAAATTTTCATTCTATTGACCCTCCGTAATTACAAGTTCCTTATCATCAGAAACTTTCAACTTGATAATCTGGCACTGCATGTCCGGTAAATTGCTATCATTGATGCTTTCTGCATTATCCACGAATACCGTAAGATATACGTCATACAGATTCTGTAATGCTTTTATCAGATTTAGTCCGGCAATGATCTTATGTCCATTGTTCAGATCATTGAACGGCACTCCATTCACGGTCAACTTGCAGATCTGCTTTGTTTCTCCATTTAACTGCTGTTCAAACAGTTTTACTGAAATTTCGTCTCCAAGTGCTCCTTTAATCTGGCTTTGTACGGTTTCCATTTTGAATTTTACAAACTTGTCCAGGATATGCAGGATTCTTTCACAATCAGACTGTTCCTGTCCTTTTTCTCGCTGTTTTTTCTGTAACTGTTCTATTTCTGCATCCAGCTCATTATTCTTCATGGCAAGTGCAATAGATTTTTCACATTCGATCAGATCATTCTGCAAGCTGTCAAGTTTGTCCATGTATTCATTTCTGATATCAGATGCACTGTTCATCTGGCTCATAGCAGATTCTTTTTCAGAAATCTGTTTCTGGATCTTCTTATATTCATCCGTACCGGAAAGATCTATTGTCTCTGGAAGTTCCGATAGCTGTCTCTTATAATTCTCAATTTCAGACTGCAACGACAACTTTCTATTTTCTTCAACGGATATTTTTGATTTGTATTCCACAATGCAGGTTTTATCTGTTGCAATCTGGTTTTTCAGGTTATTACCCCGCTGCTCAATATCAGCCAGTATAGATTTTTTTCTTTGTTCAAATTCGGATACAAGTTCATTAATCTTACTTTCCGGCAACTGTTGACCGCATAATTCACAATATTTTGAATTTTCATCAAATTTCATCGAATTAGCAGAGGTCCATTTCTTTCTTGTTTCCTTGATTTCTTCTTCACACATGGAAACTGTTTTTTCACAAGTCTGTATTTTTTGCTTTTGCACTTCAAGAATTTCGTCGCATCGGTCAATATTATATCCAACACTTTTGATTTTACTTTCCAATTCTCTTCTCTTTTTTTGGATCTCTTCACCAGCTTTTCTTTCCAGATCAGTCAAAGAAAAGCTCAGTTCCATAATCCAATCAGATAATTTCTGATATTCTTCGAACTGCTTATCCGTACTTGAAATCTTTTCTTTCGCATACGAAATCTGTTCTTTCAATGCATTTCTCTGTAATTCCAATGCTGACAAATCTGCATCAACCTTTGATTTTTCCAGAGTGCTAATCTTTACAGGAAACGCAGCTATTTCTTTTTCGATATCTTTCGATTTCTTCTGATACTTTATTTTCATATCATCCAGTGAAGGTGCCTTTTTCAGTTCCTGTACAATCAGTGCAAATTCTGGATTACCTTCTGCTAATTCGATGTTCGATGTTTTTTCCACAAAATTAAGAAGTGTTTCTCTTTGAATCTTCCAGTCCATTGATGGGAAAAAAGTAGGATTCGTCAACATTTTGAATAATTCTTCGTCAATGATCTCAGATACAGATTCTTTATATGTCTTTTCGTTTTTTACCGGATAACCGTCTATCTCAAATTCATTAACATTTCCTTGCAGGGCGATTTCGCCAGTTGATCTGCTTTTTACCCATTTTTGTTTCTGTATTCTGGTAAATTCTTTTTCTGTTCCATCAATATCCAGAACAACCGTCACCTTGATATCGAGATTATCAATCTGTGTCCCTTCCTTATTTAATGGGCGAATATTGAACTTTTCGTTTCCGGCACTGTCCTTACCGAATAAGCACCATGTGAACGCATCAACAACTGTTGTTTTTCCAGTTGCATTGGCACCGGAAATAGTAATGTCTCTGTCACCAAAATCAATAGTTCTTTCTTTGCAACCTCTGAAATTTTGGATAGTCAATCTACTGATCTTTGCTTTCATCTCTCCTAACCCTTTCTTTTTCTTTTTCGTCCCTCATTTTCTGTGCGATTTCTACCGCATTTTCCGTACCTAACGCCCAGAGAAGTTCTTCCACATTCATGTATTCATCATGATCGATTCTTTCAATAATAATGTTTACTCTGGTTTCCAGTTCAAGAAGCTGCGCATAACGTCCAAGCGTGATATATATTTTCTGCTGTTCATCCATTTTCTTCACTCCAATCCAATACATCCAGTGATCTTGCGGAGACTTCATAGACAACTCTTGTTTCTATTTCTCCGTTTTCCATTGTTTTCTGATATTCACGGCTCTGTAACCGCCCTATCAACGCCAGATATGTTCCTACATCAAGATGTCTCGCAAACCCTGCGCATCCGCTCCATACGATGCATGGAATATAATCGTTTGATCCATGATTTCTTTTCGAAGAAACCATGAAATCGGTTATTCGTTTTCTGGTCAATGTCGTTTTCTTGTAAAATGGTTCTTTACACATCCATCCATCTAACTCTACGTAGTTTTCATCCATTTCTTCCGGCTCATCAATCTCGTTTGCCAGAACCAAAAGACATGTTCTGTTTTCTCCGTTTGCAATAAAAGAATGCGTCCTAATTTCACCAATTACTTTTATTCGGTTTCCGTATGTAATTTCTTCACATAATTTTCTTTTGTGAATTAATACTGGAATAAAATCTTCCGTCCCACTCAATCTTCTCGAAGAAATAGTGAACATGTACATTTCATCCCCATACTTTCTATGCGAATACTCTGGCTCAATAACGACATTTCCAGAAATAATAATTCTGTTTGCCATTGCAGTTACCTTTCTACTGTGATACAATAATCACAGAAATTCATAGTTTTGTGTGTTTCTTATCCCCATGTGCCGTATGGGGATATTTTTTATTTTCTTGTTTTGTGCGTTTGACCCAATTTCATTATTGGGATCGAAACTGCATCTTCAAGGCTCCAACCTCTCTTGCATCTTTCTCTTGAAATATTAGGCGGTACTACATTCCTTTTTCTAGCTAACTTAGCAACACTTATCCCATCCACAATATATGAGTTTGATTTGTTAAATGCCTGTTCATTAAATGGTATGAACTTGCAATTTTGTGGGCAATAATTCCCATCTACATTAATTCTTTCGATAGTGAGACCTTCTTTATATCCGTTTTTTATTGCCCAATCATAAAAATTCTCAAATCCATTTTTCCCCATCCATTCCTCACAAACTGTTATTCCTCTTCCACCGTAATGTGAATAATTTTGCACGTTTGGATTTCTACATCTTGCTAATATCCCTTTGTATATGGAATAAATTTTTGTATTGCTCATATTATGAGTAATATTGTTAGATGGTTTTTCTCTATTTAAGCATCCACATGATTTAGTTTTTCCCATTACTAAGCTGTTACTTCTTACAATAATATGTTTCCCACAGTCACACTGGCACTCCCATCCAGCGCAATGTATAGAATTATCTTTTGTTCTGAATGGTTCCACTTTCCTGATAGCAACAAGTCTTCCAAATCTCATATTTGTCAAATCTTTAGATCTCGAATAACCGCCTTTATGTTTTATTCCCGGCATATTTTCATCTTCCACCACGCTTTCTGAACAGGAACGAACAGAGAAATCCAGTAATAAGTTCTGCCATAAGCGTTACTGCCATTCCATCGAAGAATGCATCAATGTACATTTCCATATCCTCCTATCTTTTTCTTGATTTTGTCGGTGACGTTTCTGGTGTCTTTCCATTGTGATACGGATAAGGCTTTTTCTTTTCCAGTTCCCTTTTCCGATTCTCATACACCAGTTCTCTTTCTTTCCGGTACTCCGAATATTTCTCACATTCATCATGGTGCAGTCCGCAGCCACGATTTTCGCAATTTTTACATGGTGCTTGTTTCATATTCGTCCTCGTTATCAGTCTCAAACATTGTTTCTGCTACATCAAAATCATCCGTGTTGTACTTCTGACATATTTCATCAAGAAACATTAATTCTGCCGGATCATGGTCTATGCCAAGTTCATCCATGATTTCCTGTATTCTGTCCTCACGACTCATTCTCTGCATCTTCCTTTCCAACAAACTTATTCACAAAATAGATTTGTCCTTTACCTGTCACTTTCGGTGTGCGTGTAATTCTCACACTTCCATCTGGATTCTGAACAGTGCTTTCTTTTACTTCAAACAGTCCCATTTCCAGATATCTTTGTGTTGGCATATTTCTGGAAGAACCACTTTTAATAAGGAAGTTATTCTGCCGTAACCATTCGAATAATCTCTTCTGCCCGATCTGCACACCATTTTGACAAATCAACTTTGCCAAATCACCGACCAATATGGATGTATGGCTTGTGCTGACCGCATCAGCAAAAATCGTTTTCGGTTTGTCATATTCGATTTTCTGTTCCAGAAGCATATTGTTGTGTTTCAGTTCCTCGATCTGTTTATCCGCAATCTTCAGTGCCCTAGCCATCACCTGTTCCGGTGTGTTCCATGCTTTTTCCAGATCAATCAGATAATTCCTTATTGTTTTTCCTTTTTCAGTTCTTGACATCATTGACAAATGTTTTGCCATAAGAACCGATATCTGATAATCGTCCAATTCTCGAACAGCCCCGTTATTAACAACCGTACTTGATGTACACTTGTTATAATCTTCTCCCTCAACAAACAATTCTTTATTTGCATCAAACCATCTGCTGAATCTCGAAGATATTTCCAATGCTTTATGCAGTTCTCTGGCTGATACTGTTTGCGTATCAAAATTTACCGTAATTAAATCGTTCATCATTCTCCTTTCTTTTTCTCTTTTTGTGATATAATTTCCTTATCATTTGATAAGGAGGTGTCAATATGGATAAGCAACAAATTATTCATGATTTAGCAATTGTGTATGCAAATTCTAAAATGATTGAATTTAACCTAGACAAAAGAAGTGCTATTGCGTGTGGAAACGTCTCTGTGTCTGTAGAAGAAATTCAGTATCTAAAATCTGCATATGATTTTGCTATCAAGAATCTTTCGGAGTAGTGTTATACTTTTCTCCGAGTAATACATGGGAAATAGCTTCTTTTATTACCTCATGCTGTTTCTCAGAATCCATTTTCTGCTCGATTCGTTTTAGAGTACCGTCAATACTCTTTAATGTGTTGAGCAGTTTTTTCATATCATCCACTATTATCCCCCTTCCGTAACTTATTAAGTTACTTTCTTGGCAAAAAAAATATCAATAGGATTTTCGATATGCAGATTATCAATCATAATCTGAATCTCATCACTGCCAAATACACCTTTCTTCATTCTTAAATAGAATGTTTTTGGCGTCATATTAAGCATTTTTGCCACATCAGATTGAGTTTTCCCGTTCTTAGCAATAACGCCCCGAAGTTCATCTGTATTGACCATATGTACCGCTCCTTTCTTCTTTGTAACTTTTGAAGATACTGCTATTATAGCATTATTTTGTAACTTGTCAAGTTATTTTTTTCTTGACTTGTAACTTTATTGTGCTATAATGAAGTTACCAATAGGAAAGGAGGAACATACTAATGACAGTCGGAGACAGAATAAGAAAGCAAAGAGAATTACTTGGAATTACTCAAACTGATCTGTCTAAAAGAATTGGGGTTTCAAAACAGACATTATACAAATATGAAAAAAATGTAATTACAAATATCCCGTCAGATAAGATTGAAGAATTGGCAAATATTCTTGATGTTTCCGAATCGTATTTAATGGGCTGGGATGATAATTTGAATGAAGAAGTTTCGAATTTGATACCAGACATTTTGTCTAATGAAATGCTGTTAGACCATATTAAGAAGCTGATGTGTTTGTCAGAAGAACACAAAAAAACTATTTTCGATAACATAACCTATTGGTACGAGAAAGAGGGGCACTAGATGCCCCATTTCTTTTTGAAAGATATCATTAAATCATATATAAAAGCCAAATATTTTACGTTTTCATTTTCCTGAATCATTTCCACGATCTGTTCCCGATAATACTCTTTCTCTTTCATAATATACCGCCCCCGTGCATTCTTGCTTATTGATATAATATACCGAACGTATGTTCTTGTCAATGTCAAATCATGTCGAAAGTTGCGATATATTTACCACTTTAATGTGTTGATTTATTTGGTTTTTTGCGTAAAATATAATCATATAGAGGGGAACGTGCAAATATGCGGAAATCACGCTCCCCAGCCAGAACTTGATGTTCTTTTACAAGAACAATTTAAGTATAATATGCGAAAGGGGAAAACTGAATATGATAAAAAAAGAAAATTTACGAAAAATATCTCGAAAACTATCGGCAGACCAAACAGATTATATGACTGTTTTTAGAGAAAATCTGTTCAAGTACGTTGATGACAAAGAAATAACTCTTACAGAGATAGCAGATAAAGCAGGAATTCCACTTTCTACTCTTAACTCTTTCCTTTATGGAAATACTTCGGATCCAAAATTATCTACTGTTGTCAAATTATCTCGTGCATTAGAAATCAGCATTGACGAACTGATTGGAGCAGAAACAATTACCGATAAGCAAAGAGAAAGTATATCTATCTGCCGGAATTTGCCAGAACATGACGTTTATCTTGTGCGTTGGTTCATTAGGTATCTTGAAGATTTGAACAGAGATGCAGACCCAAATATACGTACCGTATCGGTAATGAGACTTGAACAGACTATCCATGGAGAAATCAAACTTACATCCGATTATCATAAAATGGATATATCTGAACTGGATCGAACATATTCAAGCAAGATATTTTTTGGTATTATCTTGCCGTGCGACTACTACATGCCTAAGTATTCTCCGCTAGACGTTCTTTTCGTTGCGAACGACCGGAACCCTACCATTCTGGACGATTGTCTTATTCGTGTTGGCAATCACGTTTTTCTTGCCACTAGAAAGGTCGAGGAAGGTGTGGCACGTTACTATTCAATCAGAGATGGAAAATATCGGTTGAATGAGTCCGAAATAGATGAATTAATTGGATATATCGCATATAAGAAACCTTTGATTCCAACTAACAATGAGGCATAAAAAATACCCCGGCTTTTACACCAATGGCATTAAGTTAAGGCTGATTATGAGAGAAGTTGGTATCTTTTTTCGATACTAACTTCTCTTTTCATTTTCTTGTCACAGATTAAATTCCATACATAAATCAAAAAAATGTACGACAAATAGACAAGAGCAATACCCTTGTCAAAAATTGATACATTTTTTGATATTTTATGCTATTCTATACATGAAGCTTATTGCTTGTTTGACTTTCATTTCTCGTGGTCTTGAGCGCCCGGGGCGAATGGGTAGTACATATCTGGCAATGAGCAGTTCAACATCAGGTGGGTTATTTATACTTAACAGGAAATCACGGCATATATGTACAGCAACAGAAAAGTTGACTTTATATTCATATTTTCTGGAACCCTTTTCTATGACTACGTGCGAGGTAATCAATTCAGAAAAGTTATACATTATTAGCCCTGCGAAAATTTCTTGGAGTATATAGTCCACCTTTTTCGAATGAAAATGAAGTAATCCTATAGTATATTTTAAATCTCTAAAAGATGTTTCAATTCCCCACCTCATGCCGTATAGTTTCTTTAGTTCATCTGAAGGAAATTCTACTGCATCCAGATTAGTTACTACAACTTCATATGAATTATCTGATATTGGAAAACGTACAATTCTAAATGGTAGATGATACAATACTGCAGGATCTGATTTTTTACTTTTTGACGGCAGATAATCGAACGTACATTTATGTGGTATCCATCGATATGTATTCTTCTGCCGCAATAAATTCTTCATTTCATTTGTCTGTTTACGAGTTAAATTTAAATCTATATACTCATCAAATTCCTCTGTGTCAGGTAAGTCTAAGCCGTGCAAAATGCCTGTTTTGTACTTGCCAAAATCCTTTACTCGTATAAGGTAGAACCAACCTTTTTCTTGTATATGTGCCATGTTGTTATACGACTCATACCCTCTGTCCGCAGTAACAATGGTCTTTGGGGTAAAATCAGATCTATCAACCATTTCAATTAATGCTTTGTTTTCTCCGGCTTCTTTAGCTTTATAAACTATAGCATCTTCATATGTGTGAGAGAGAAGGTTGTATAAAGCATTCAGGTGAAGGAGATTGTAGGGTTTTACACCTTCTTTTGTTTGAAAAAAAGACGCTTTGTCCCTAGGATTAGTTGCAATTTGAATATCTGAACCATCAATAGCTAAAAGTTTATATCCCCTATAATTATCGCTTCGGGCTGTTTGGGAAGCGAACTCTTGAAAAAGATTTTCCAGTGCAGCTGGTAGGATTTTCTTTCTCTGCTGAACAAATGCTGATGATGTTGCGGTAGTGGTACTGCAACCAAACTGTCGTAATAGTTCGTTCGTTAAAGCAGCCCCCTCCATCGTTAGCAATGACAAAATCATATTTTCATATGGAATTTTCCTATTTCTTGTAAAATTCACATCGGGGTCAGAAATAAGTCCTGTTAAATCCTGCTTCTGCTTATTAATGAGATTCAATAATAAGTCCCTTAATTTCTGTGAGTTCTTATTCATGCGATTTCCTCCTTGTAAATAGATGTTTTCTAATTACAAGAGCCGCTTTAGCTACCTCTCAAAATTCTCAGTAGCTAAAGCGGCCGCATTTTATGACTGATTTGTCAATAGTTTATTGCAAAAAAATCCCACACCACATTTCTGTGATGTGAGATTTTTTTAACTTAATGCCATTGGCTTTTACACCGGGGTTCTTCTTTTATAAGTGCAGAATTGCGCTGAATCCTGCCTGTTTCAGTTTTGCAATTAATGCATCTGCATTCTTTTTCTCTTTAAATACTCCACATTGAACCGCCCAATCATTAGTACGTTTCTTTACGATAGCTTCAAATCCTTTTTTCTTCAAAGATTTTGCCTGTTTCTTTGCATTTGCTTCTACTGCAAATGCTCCGCACTGAACAGTATATTTCATTCCTGCAACCGTAGATGTTTCTTCTTTTTTGCTATCCTCTTTCTTTACATCCTCGGTTTTCTTCTTCATTTCCTTATAGACAGATGTGTAGATATCCTTTTTCAGTGCATTCAGCGCATCTCCCCACTGACCTGCTCTTGTCCATCTTCCACCATCATTGTTGCCATACTTCGGATATACCGCATTCAGAATCGCTTCATCACTCTTTCCTGCGCATCCTGTAAACTTCTGTGCGCCAGTCTGAGTACCGGACCGGAACGACATTGACCACAATGTTCCCTTGACTGCTGGATGGCATTTATCCATATCCAATCCATAGTTCTTCAGGCAATATTCCTTTGCTGGCAGATAATACTGCTGGTAAGCACAGGTATACTGTAACTGTTCGAATTCTGCTGTGTAGTTATCGTACAGTGTCTGCCACAGCTTACCAAGTCCATTATTGTAGATTAATTCACTGTTACCAGCGCCAAGCACAATATACGGTTTGAATCCGGCATATCTCTCTGCATTGTACTCTACACAGTATTTCAAGAATGGGACAAGACCATATCTGTAATCAAACTGCAATCCATAAGCTTTTCCATTGTCCCCATGAATGCATCTAAGACCCGCCGATCCAGTCTCACGCTTCGTCCATCCCATCCAAATTTTATCTGTTTCTTCTGAATTTAATGCTTCTTCTTTGATGTAGACTGCATTTCCGTTTTTATCGAATACCGTATATCCTATTGGGCAATTCGATATTGCAACTTCCTTGCTACTATAAGCTGCGAACTGTGTTTTTTCATCATTCCAGTTTTTTCTTGTGAAGTAATTTACAATAGGCGTTTCGATTTCACCAGAAACCTTTTTCTTAAATTCATCCCATGTCCACGTGCCTTTATACTTATTGTTGTGGACGTATGGTGCCGGACAAGTCTTGTTTACGATATCATAATGTCTCAGTACGTTTTCGATAGGGATATTCAATTCTTTCATCAGCTTCTGCACAAGCCAAACAGTTGCATCCTGTGTGATTTCCGTGAAATACCAGTACGGATCTTCTGCACTTTGGCTGTTCCCATCACACTTACAGCATATCTCGATTGAGATTGTATTGTAGTTGTTTGCTTCTGGATGTTTCTGTGTGTAGTATCCGGCAGTGCCAACCGCCCACGGAACTGCATCGTAAGAACATCTCTGGAATATTCTTCCATCCCAGTATACAGTGAAGTGTGCACCACTCCCATCTGGTGCAAGATCATAGTTCTCTCCAACGCATCCAAGATAATGAATGGCTATGAATTTATGTGTATTTCCCCAATCCGGTACTTTTGCAGATGATACTTTATTAATCACACTATATGCCATTGCGTTTTTTCCTTTCTGTTTTTCAAAACAAAAGAGCCGGAAATTCCGACTCTTTTTGCTATATGATACATTTCAAGTGACTGTTTCTGACCGATGCCTGATTACTTGTGATATACTGCATTGTCGTATCTAATGATTCATGGCCGAGTAACTTACTAACATCGACAATATTCATTCCATGATCCAGTGACACGCTTGCGGTCGTGTGCCTGAACACATGCGGAGTAACGTGCGTCCGCACATCCGATGTTCTCTGCACGATATTTTTTATAATCTTCTCAATACCTGGCTTTCGTAATCTTACGTATGGTCTTTTTTGAAAAACAAATAATGCCTGGTTATTGTCTGTTCGTTCTGCCAGATATTCTTTCAATGCAAACTCTGCTTTCGCATTCAGGTAACTTGTTCTGTGTTTACTGCCTTTTCCGAATAGAATAACTTCTTTTGTTTCAAAATTAACATCTGTTATATTAAGATGTTCCAATTCGCTCACACGACATCCGGTAGAATACAACATTTCAACAATTGCCTTTTCTCTTTTTGTTTTGCATACAGATCTGATCTGCTCTAATTCCAACTGAGACATTGGTTTCTTATGTTTCCGTTCGTACTTAATTGGTTTGATATTAACCGCTGGATTCTTAGGAATGTACTCTTCAGCGGCCAGCCATGAGAAATAAGTGCAGATCACTGTTCTTTTACCATCCAATGTTCTGTTCGATACTCCATTGATCTTCTGGTAAGTATACAGATATCCTCTGATATCAATTGCTGTCACTTCATGTGGCTGTTTCTTTACGCTAAGGAAAAAATCTTTTAACACAATATCATATAGATACAGTGTTTTGTCGGATAATCCTGCGATCTTTTTCGATACAATGTAAATTTGTACGCTGTCCGGTATGTGGTATTCGTATTCCACAACTTCCGTCTTTCTGTTTTCAATCTCATAATCTGACAGTATGACATCCAATTTCATTCCTATGATTTTCAGTGTGTCGCCGTCTGCATAATCATTCAACATCACAAGCAATTCATTTCTCAGCTGTTCTCGCATAAAAATACCCTCCTTTTTGGGTTCACAAAAGGAAGGTATCGTGTTATACTTATACCGTACCCTTTGTGGTGCTAGAGCTGGACTTTTTGTTTGGTAGACGGGAGTCCAGCTCCCTTTTTTGTGTTTTTTGATATACAAATTATAGCACGTACTGCACCAAAAAGGTACTTTTATTCAATTTTTTTGGTTAACTATAGCCATTTTTAATTAACTAGCATCTTCCCATGTGACTGTATGGTCTGCGTTAAAAGTGATTTTCTTACTACCAAAAATAAACTCTGTTACATTTGTGTTGCCTATAACGCACTGATTAGATTTCGTTGTTTTCGCTCCAAAACCTATTGCAATAGAATTTACAGCACCGTCATTGGTGTCTGATTCCGCACCAATGCAAGTATTTTCATGTCCATACACGTTTGTTTTGTAAGATGAATCACCGATTGCAACATTTCTGATACCACGTGATCTATACCCAGAATTTTTACCTATGAATATATCATACGATTGATCACAGTAATAACCAGAAGCACTTCCTATTGCAACAGTGTATTTAGCATTAGATGCTGCGCTTCCTTTTAATGCGTTTTCGCCAATTGCTATGTTGTGTTCAAGATTAGTTCCGTACTCCATCACACCTTTTCCAATTGCAACATTAGATACACCATGTTTGACATGTATCATAGAGTCTGCACCGATAGAAATATTTTTTTCACCGTCTAAAAGTTGTGACAAGGCAAATGTGCCGATTGCGATATTTCTATTGCCAGCGATTAACGATGACAACGCATACTCACCAATACAAATCGTTCTTGTAGAATTAACGGTATTTGCAAATCCGCTTTTTGTAAGAATGACATTCCAAAATCCAGTAGGATTATTTCGCAAATCTGTGACACTGATGGCATCGACATCAAATGTTTTTTCATATTCCCCATTGTCAGATATTCTTCTGCAAGAAACATTCTTTATTGTTCCGTTAAAATTTGGCATAGAAACAATAATCTGTAATGCTCCACCGTTTGTGACATCTTTTACCACCGTAGAAATATGATTCTGTCCATTGTAAGTTTGGGAAGCGTAAGAACCACCGATTTTAACAAGCAAATGGTCATCTGTTAAGTTTGTACAATCAAACTCAATTAAGTAAACATAACCATTGGTAGCATTTATATTGAATGATAATGATTCGCTTTTTCCACTTTCATGTGTAAATCCGTTTGTATTGTCACCAGACCATCCGTCACCTACAACAGTATTAGATGTGGTAATAAGTTCTTCTCCTACCTTACAACTTGCAGTAAGTCTAACCCTTGCGGTTTTTGAAATTTCTTCTTTTATCGAAATGATTTCATTTGCAGGTTCAATAGTTTCGTATATCTTCAGTTTCCATTCATTAGCAGTTGAAAGTCTGGCCATAACATATTTACCAGACGGATTATATCCAAATATAATAACTGGGGTGTTCGCAACAAAATCAAATGTTCCTAATGTATCTTTCATGGAAGAAAGAGATGCCGATGTTCCAGTCTGTAAAGTCATTTTACCACTGACAGATGTGGTAATTTCAAATGCATACACTTTGTCAGTGCTTAACGCTGACATAGAACAATAGTAGTTACTTCCATCTCTGATTCCATCATCAACATATTGCAAATTCAATTTTTCTAACTTGCCTAAATCTTCCTTTAGCTGACCAATGTCTTCTCTCACTTTTGTATCATCATATACCGTATCTGTAAACACTGCATTTTCCGGCACATCTGAATTCACCGTGTGATTATTAACTTTAGCCGAATTCCCAACAGTTCTCGTTCCAGATTCAATGTCTGCAATACTCTGTTTCAGTTCTAAGTCATTATATACTGTATCTGTAAATACTGCATTTGCCGGAACGTCAGAGTTTACCGTGTGACCATTTACTGTTTCCGCTTCTTTAACAATCTGTTTTCCGGTAATTATATCTTTCGTTTTCTGATGCAATTCATTGAATGCTCCCGGAATCGTTTTGTCTTGTGTATTGATGTTCAGTTGCTTTTCAGTTGCATCATTTACGATTTTCTTTGATAATTCTGAAATTTTAAGCTGTTTATTCTCATTTCCAATTTCATCATATACCATCAAAGTATCTTCGTTATCTGGATTATCCTTAATTGCATAATCTGTCCAAATTGCCATTCACATCACATCCTTTCCCATGATTTAGAAACTTTTAGCACTTGTCTACCTGTAATTGCTTTTGTTTCTTCTAATTCCATTCATTCACCTCTTCAAAAATATCTTCCGCTCCGGCAAACTCTTCTAATTTCTTCAAATATTCGTATGCCATTTCCACTGTCATATTCTGGACATACTCTGTGCTGTATGTAACCGCTGTTTTGTATGGTCTTTTTCCATCAAATTCCATTTTTCTGCTTTTTTCGTCAATGTACGATAATACAGAAATCGACGTATGGCTATTAATCACAGAGTCTATCGACAACACTCTGTGATAGTTTGTTGTAATGCCATCTTCCTGCTGAATCTCTTTTTTTAATGCCATATTTTTTACCCACCTACTCGAAAGTTATTTTTATGCTTGCTTCTATACCGCAAACATCATTGTTAATTGCGTTATCATCTGCCGGATAAGTTATTTCTACTCTTACCCATTCTTTATTTGCACTTGCATTAATGTTCCCTTTTTTGGTTGGCGAATCAGCTGATGATCCGAACAAGTACTTTCCGTTCTGCCTTATCCTTAGTCCGTTTACATTTGATACCGTTACGATTGGGTTTCCTAATATTGGTCTAGCCAATGGTATACTGAATCTGACAACCGTTTTTCCCCCTGTGATATATCCAGCTCCGTCCCAAGTGACAGATATCGTGTCACCCCATATGTAATACGGATTCCAGCTGATATTACCGTTTTCGTCACTAAAGTTGTTGAACGCAAAACGTATCCGATTCCCTCCATAAATGTTTGTGCTGTTTTCGCATTCGTACCCAATAGCCACATTGTTAGAAGATGATATACCAAGAATGTTTTTTTCTTCTCCAACATTATTTTTTGCGAACAAATATTTGGCGTTTTCTAATACAATTCCGTTTTTGGATTTAATTTGCCCATTAACTTGCAAGTCGTTCGAATGTGTAAGCAATCCTGTATCCGTACTCCATACAGTGTACCAATCAATTCCACTTTCCGTTCTGCCAGCGTACTGTCCAGCAACATACACTTTGTCATTGAGTCCGCCTAGTAGCCATTGGTTTCCGTTAAAAGTATTTATTCTTGCAACTGGATAAAAACCTGTTTCAGTTGCTACAGATGATACTATACACTGCAATGTGCTTTGTGCATCAAGCCATGATAATTTAGGATTTGGCAAAAATATGCTTGGTACTTTTAAAATCGTTCCAATAAATTCCGTGTCATTCATGGCTATTTTCAAACTACCAGCCGCAGAAGTTATATTTCCACGTCCATCTTCATATTGGAAACCAACCGGATGTAATGTGAAGGATGTACTTGTTCCACTTTCTTTGTCTTCGGATTTTAGTACTATTGATCCCAGCAAAACACTATCGAATTCAGTACTCCACGGAATTCTTCCGGCGTTCATGCCAATTGTCGAGATAAAATGTCCATCTTCTGATTTTGATACTATCTTGGTAATTTTAGCTGAATTCAACTCGATGCTATCGGTAGAATTTATAGCCAATCGGTTATAATTATGGCTTTCATCTGTATTGGCATTCGAAATAGTTCCAGTGCCATTACACAAATCAATAACAGAGTCCTTGCTATCGAGTCCAAGATATACAGCGTTTTTTTGAAAACGTGCGAGTTCATTTCCATCCGTATCCGTGAAATTTATCAATTCATTGGTCAGATTGAGTTTGACGTTACTTCTGGAATTTCCAAGAGTAATGTCCCCATTCACAAATTGTATGTAATCTGTGTAATTTTCTTCATCCGCATTATCCGTCGCAATCAATTTATCCCAACGAAACTGCCATCCATTGATATCCTGTATGAGTGTGGTTTGCTGAGATATTTTTTCCTGTATTTTTTCTATCTCTTTGTCTTTCGTATCAAAAAGTTTGATCTCACCTTCCGCTTCAATTCTGTCTACCGCTGTTGCTTGATCTGGATTAATGTAGCCAGAGCCATCCCTTATCAATCTACACCGGAAAGAACATCTGTTTTTTACATCATCTTCGCTAGGTGTAAAAGTAAATCCGCTGTCACTTATTCTATTGTCATTTGCGCTGATACTTTTATACTCTTCTCCTTCTTTCCTGCTGAGCCATAACAATGAGACTTCTCCCATTTCTTTTTTCAAGTCGAGTACGTTTGTGATTCTGGTTCTTCCCCTGTATATGATCACACGTAGAACGGTTGATGTTGAATTTTCATCCAATGGTGCCCCGTTCGATGATTCTATTTTCAGAACAGTCGTTCTTTCATTCATCAGATTGTCAATGTCATCTGATGTGGCAACTGATTTTGAAGCAATTTTCAGCTTCGAAACTTCAACATCCATATCTCCCGTTGTTGAATTGAAATCAAATTTTGAATTTTGACCAACTAACCGGAAACTTCCATTTGCATACACTTGGAATGGCGTATCCAAATCCATATTAATTGCTCCGATGCCCATGAACAATCTGTCTGTGGACAAGTATATTTCTCCGTCCTTTCCAGTGGCGGATTGCTTATCTGCATATATTGCGTATTCTTTCAGATTAAATCCAGCAATTTTTGCTTGAAAAGCGGATAAATCCACAACATCTATGGATGCCGCTTGAATTTTCTTGCTGTTTACTTCTCCATCTGGCACACCATTTGACGCATTAATAACGCCAACAATAGATTCTGTTCCGTCATCACTTACTATAATTAAGTGTTTTGTTTTAAGTGTCCCAGAATTGATTGTGTCAGCATTGATTGATGCAATTTTCGCCGCTTCAATCGTTGCATCTGCAATTTCTGCATTTGTAATAGACGCTTTTTTAATTTGTCCATTTTCGATCCACGCATTATTTACATTTGCCAGATCGATTTTTGCATATTTTATATCTGCATCATTGACTTTTAAGAAATTTGATGATAATTCTTCAAATTCTCCGAATTTAGCACGTACATAGTCAAAACTTGCTTTAGTTCCGACAATTTCTTTCACAAGAAACAATTCTGTATAGGTCCGATTAACCATTTTGGTTATTTGACCGCCAGATTGTGTGCTTTCTTCCCCAGAGCCATAAGACTGAATAGCCGTCAGCAACCCACCATCAAACTCTTGAGTAACGCTCATTAATGGGATCTTGATAACATTTCCGTACTTATCGTTTACGGTTACAATGTCACCTATATCCATTCTTATGTCACCATAAAAGCTTGTGCTTGCCGGAAGAAATTTCAGTTCTTTAATTGCATTGTAGATGTAATCCAGTCTTTCCTGCGTCATTACCGGATTTTCCAGTGATATACTTGTAGTTCCATCTCCTGCGTAAATTGTTTTTTCTCCAACAACACAGGAGATTTTTGAAACCATAAATATTTCATCTTGCGTGACCAGATCATCATAATATCTGTCAGTATTAACCTCGTAGTTTGCGTCAGTGTACCAAATAAGTCTAATTGTCCCGTTTCTATCAGCTATTGCAAACCTGCAATATAGCATAGCAATGTACCCAAGTGCTTCACGGTATGTATAGCCATTAAACGGATTTTCATATGTAGTGGTTGTTGTTTCGTTTCCATCTTCATCTACATCTGCTTCAGATATCACTTCTCTTTGCGCTATTTCCACGCCATTTGGAAGATCACTTATATTGATTGGTACTCCCGTTTTTTGGGATATTTCTTCCAATATTTTTTTGGCGTCTACCGGATATTTAAGATCAGAGAAAAAAGGACCAGATAATTTTGACTCAATCCTATCATATGCCGTAAATGTCACAATCTCATTATCATTTTTTGGCTTCTGTGCCGTAAACAGCCCCAATGGTATCCATTCTGTTTTTTCTTTGCTACTGACTGTCAAAATATTATTACTGTTTGCATCTAATATTTTTGCTCCGAACGTATCCAAAAGCACATTATCTTCATCTTCTACATCGATTCCGATAAAAATCTGCAACTCGGAATTCTCAACGAAGAAATCCGGCTTCCACATTTCCACTTCCACATAAGAAGAAACAGCACCACCAACCGTGATGCTGTTTTCTACGCTTTTCATGTAATGCTTAATGCTGATAAATCCATCTTCTGTTTCGTATTTACCAGTTTTTATCTTTGCTCTGAATGTTCTGTTGTCGCCAAGTATGGCTTTTTCAAAATTCTTTGTTGTATTATACATTGGCGAAATTCTCCTGCTTTATTCTTCAATCATAAAAGTTAAAGGTTCCAGTTCAAAACTGTCTAACTTAATTCCATCAAGCAGATCACAGCTGACTGTGCTTATATTTAATTCAACTTCAATATTTTGTAATTCCTCTACTTTTTTCAGATATTCTTCTTTTGTTTTTCCCGGACGCATAATAACGCTGATTTCTTT
>ERZ1034920.865-NODE-865-length-21560-cov-5.682027_pt1 | contig 21560 bp, 28 predicted proteins | sample MGYA00520688_ERZ1034920 | MGnify/ENA primary metagenome ERZ1034920 (study PRJEB33766, sample SAMN09781785) | gut metagenome | biome: gut microbiome | host: Homo sapiens | place: Madagascar | study: EMG produced TPA metagenomics assembly of the PRJNA485056 data set...
ATGCGTAAAATACGCGCACAGTTTTTCCGTCGGCCCCGGGCCGTCTTTGTCCAGCAAAAACGCCTTTGCAAGGGCCGCGTAAAAGTCCGGGCGGTTAAGCCCGTACTCCTCCGCCACCGGGAGATAGTCCGAGTACATCATGTTGAGCGCAACGCCCCAGGCCCAGCGAGGGATATCCGTCTCCTGGATGCCCTGGCTCTCGGCGACAGCGGTTGTCTGCTCCATCGTCCAGTGCGGGCCGGTGGTGCCGTCGGCGTTTTGCATGCGTTTTTCCCACCGCATGGCGTCTGCGTTTGTTGTTTTGGAGTCCAATCTGGCATGGTTGTTGCCCGTCCATCCGATTTGATCCAGGCGGCACAGGAGTCCCGCCACAGCGTCAGCCTCCTCAATGCGCCCTAGGGTTAGCGGCTTTTTGCTCAGGCTCTCTAGGTACGTGTGCAACTCATTTATGTATTCTTCCATTTTTTATGCCTCCTTGATATACTGATACAGTCTATCCAGGTCGTTGACGTCAAAGCGCAGCTCCCCGATGATCGGGATCGTCACCGGGATTTTTTGGCCCTCCATCTTTGGCCTGGCGATACTGTACAGCCGATCAATATCAATGTTGCCGGACTCGTCCATGATGGCCATCATCTGGACAGCTGGGTGGTCCTTGTATGCTAGGATTTTATTTTTTCCTCCGTCTGCGATGAGGGCCAGGGCGATTCCCGCTCCAATGCCCTTGCCGGTTGGCAGATGGGGGATGATCTCAGCGTCGGCGTAGCGCACAGCCCCACGAATAGCCTGATCGATTGTAATCATATGAGTCTCCTTTCAGGGTTCGGGGCGGCGATTGCCGCCCCTATGCGCTCATTTGTTGCAGCAGCCCCCGCACTTGGGCAGAGGATTGTACAGGGTCTGTGCCGTGGTTGCGGTGCCCGTGGTCACGTCGGCCACCTGCTTTGGATAAAATGTCGCGTTGGCATAGGTGACGATGGAGTTGTCACCGCAGCAGCGGCGCTCGGCCTCCATCTCGATTTCCCGGTGCAGTTCGGCCTTGACGGACGCGATATCCTGCCGCGCCAGCACAAAGCTGTCCTCCGTGCGCTGGTTGTGTACAGCCTGGTCGCAGAGCCGCTGGTTGACATCCTTCAGTTTGCTGTCCAGATATCCATACATTTCCAGCATCTTTTGATCGTTGTAGGTGTTGGCCTTTAGCAGGGCAATTTCACTGTCTTTCGCTGCCAGCTGCTGCTCCCGGTCCAGCTCATAGCGGGACACCGGCATATTCTCGCTGCAGGTCGGCGCCACAGGCTGCCGCATACCGCCAGCGGCCATAGCCGCGGCTGCTGCTGCCATCGCCGGGGCAATCGTATCCGACGCGGACGGTGCGCGGTTGCTCAGGCATTCGATAATTTTGCTGACAGCGCCTAGACCGACGCCAGCCGTGCCGATGATGCCCGTAGTCAGGGCCGCATTGGCCTTTCCGTTGCTTGCATACTCCATAAAGATACCTCCACAAAAATATTCCTGGGATCCCGGTATCTCTATTTTGGCATAAAACAAACGCACGGGTGCTCCATCTAAGGAGCATCCGTGCGTTATTTGTGCGTTATTTGTGCGATATTTGTGCTACATTTGCAGTATCCTCAGCTTTTTCGCCACGTCCCGCGCCCTTTTTATGATGCGCGGCAGACGCCGGTATACCGTCGATCGCGTCCGGTTTACGCCGGTCGCAGCATACGCCTGGGTATACCGGTCCAAGATACAGTCTCGGATGATCCCCTCGTCCACCGCGTCAAAGCCACCTTGCTCTATGATCGTCTCCCACTCGGACCGGAGCAGCGCGGCCAGGTCATCAGGCAGCCTATAACGGCTCTCTCCCATATTTGCCCCTTTCCGGGCGCGGGACGTGGCTTACAGCTTAGTCAAACTCTCCGGCGCGGTCCAGGATCACCAGCATACGCAGCATATCCATGCTCAGGTCCAGGCCCTTACCGGTGCCCTGCAAGATATCCTTGTTCAGCAGCTTGCCCACAGTGGGCTTTGCCCAGGTGGGCATATCGTCCAGGGTATCATATCTCTTTTCGGCCAGCATTTTTTTAAATTCCCTCCAATCTTCTGCACCCTTGCCTACAAAGGGGGCAGGGCAGATTTTCCCGGTCACATCGTAGTGGCGGATGACCCGCTCCACGGGGACGTTGTACTTTTCCATCAGCTCCTTGACCAGCTCCAAGGCGTTGCGGACCGTGGAGTCAGTAAAGTAGTAATCGCCCTGTGCGTCCTTGCGGCTGCACAGCTCTACACCGATGGAGTTTGCGTTGCGGCACTCCGGGTGGACGTAGATGTCCGCCCCACAGTGCCAGGCTACATATTTTTCCGGCACCGATGCCACCGCTTCCTCGTCGTCCACAAACCAGTGGGCCGACGCCTGCTGGGGGACCCGGCTAAAGTATCGGCCATTCCCGGCGGCGGTATCGCCGTCACCCGCCGTGTAGTGGACCACGATGTACCGCACCGGACCAGCCCGAAGGCCGCCGTAGCTCTTGCGGTTGCACAGGATGATGTCCTTAGTCACCGGTCTGCACCTCCGGCAGACCTGCCACGCTGGTCAGCAGCGACAGCACACCAGCCAGCAGCGACGCAGAGCCAACCATGATCCAGTTTACATCTCCCATTGCCGCGCTGGTGCCGATGGTTGCCACCGCCGTCTGAGCCACAGTTTTGATTGCGCGGACGCCTGCCGCTTTAAGCCAAGTCTTCCAATCTTTCATTTTTTTACCTCCTTATGCCTGTTCTAGATCATCAATTCGGTGGTTTGCCACCTTGATCTGCTCGTGAATAACCTCGACCTCCGTGTCCAGGGTATGGAGCCGGATGTCAAAGTTGTTGTGTGCCTGGACCTTTTTTTCCAGCTGCTCGATGCGGTATGTGGTGAGTTTGCTGCTTACCACGACACCGCTCAAGCTGCCCAGCATGGTACCGGCCAGGCTCAGTACCGCCACAATGATTGCGTCGCTCATGTCACTACCTCCCATGCCGCTGCATATACCTCCGGCGTCCAGACGTTGCCATCCACCAGGCTTTTGTATGTCACGCCGTTGCGCCAGCCCAGCTCGCCTTTTGCAAAGGCCAGAGCGGCTGTGATGGTGTCCGGGATTTTGCGAACACCGTCCACATAATCCAGGCTCACCCACAGTGTCGGCGCGTGGTCCGGGTCCTGATCCTCCCTGTCCCAGAGCGTCACGCTGGCCTTTTTGATCTGGCCGCCCCAGTTTACCCTTGTACCGGCCTGGACTGCCTCGCCGCTGCCGGTCAGCCGCCGGAACATATGCGGGGCCGTGGATGCGGTTTTATCGTCCAGAGACTCTGCCGCTTTCTCCATGGCAGCTCTGAGCCGGATTGCCTCCTCTTTTGTCATGCTGTACCTCCTGTCAGGATGTCCAAGGCCTCGTCTGCGGTCAGCTCTGTCGGCTCGTTTGCCTCGGTGTATACACGCCCGGAGTCTGCTGGATCAATAGCCTCGTCATAGGCCACACCGTCCCGCATGATCTTGCGGCCCCGGTCTGAGTAGGTCCGGACCAGCAGCACACCGTCCGCCCGTGTCTCATAGTTGTCTGTCACAATCATGGTATCAGCCTCCTGTAATGTCCGGATAGTCCTCAATGGCCCGGATTTGTGCGGCGTAGGTAGCCCAGTTGGTCGCTGTCTTGTAGCTGGCAACCAGGGAGGACGGCACGTAGATGTAGCCGGTGCCCGCCGATATGCCGCTGCTGCTAAAGGCACTCTTGTTGGACAGCGTCACAAGCGTTGCGCTCCGTAAAATAACCGCCGTCAACTTACTGTCCATCATAAAGACACTATCAGAGATGGATGTGACTGCCGGTAGGTCGATCTTTTGCAGCGCGGTACAGTTGTACAGGCCTTGCGACGGCAGCGACGTGACCTTTGGGATGGTCACGCTCGTCAGGGCCGGGCAGGAGCTAAAAGCGCTCGACTCAAGTGTCGTAGCCTCTGGCAGATTGACCGTGGCCAACTTGGCGCACTGCATAAAGGCCCATTTGCCGATAGTCTTTGCCGCCGGCAGGTTGATAGATACCACGCTGGTGCATGAGCTAAAGGCACGATCTCGGACGGATGTCGCCTGACTGGTCACGCTGGTGATTGTGTCAGCAATCAGCGCGTCCAGATCTGCGTCGCTGCCGCCCCCGCCCCCGCCGGTTTCTGCCGTGCCGGTCACGCCGAAGATACTGACGCCCTTGACGATGTTGGCGGCTTTCAGATTGGCATCACCCTTGATGGTCTGGGTGCCGGTCAGATACCGGCCAGATGCAAGTGTCTGGTTGGATGTCCCCGGCGTCCAGGTCTTTGCTGCCTGTACCGTCAGCTGCTTGGTGGCCGACTTGGTGCCAGCCGCCACATAGCCTGCCGCCTGGCTGGCCGTGGCCGTGATCTTGCCGCCGGAGTCCACCGTGACAGACGGTGTTGCCTGGGTGGCTGTGGCCACAGATTTGGATACCTGGGCCGGATAATAGCCCGCCGGAACCGTCACCGTTGCGCCGCTGGCCGTCAGGTCGGACGCGGCTTTGCTCGGGATGGTGCCGGTGATAGCCTGCCCGGACTGGTCAATCAGCTGGTATCCGGCAAGCAGCTTGTCCGCGTCACCAGGATTTTGCAACGTTGGCAAATCTACCCCGCCTGCTGCCTTGTTGGCTAGGATGGACCCAAGTTGGGTCAGGAGGGTGGTGTTGCCGCTGAGACTCATACGCCCACCTCCCATGCCTGCGGGTAGTCCGTGGGACTGTGGGCCGTGTCCTGCTTGCAGCGGCACATCTTGCCGTTGTGGATGGCCCACTCTCCGGCCTTGTAGATATCATGTGCGCCTTTGGGCTGGACAAAGTACCGGGCCGTCTCCCGGCTGGTGCCGTGCATGGGGCGATTAAAAGTGTACCATGCCGCATTACCCGGCTTGATATCCGGATGTGTAGCGTTGTCATACGCCTGGTAGCACTCCCAGACTTGGCCCTCCGCCGCATAGACCTCGCCCACCTTGTGGACACCTGCGGCCCACTCCGGCAGCAGTGCCGCGCAGACGATACGGGTAGCCGCATCCTCGGGCACAGAGGCCCGCAGGAGGATTTTAGCCGCCACCTCCATGGCGTCAGAGGCGGAGTAGGGGACAGGTTCAACGGGGATAGCTTCAATTGCTGCAATTTCGGCGGCGGTCATGTCGCGGAGGATGCCGTTTTCGTAGATTTTCATGTTGTGTTCTCCTTAGCTCCGCACGCCGTACAGCCAAAACTGACAGCCGGGATAGATCAGCATATTGGTACCGCCGATTGACGTGATGGCCTCAATTCTTGCTGGGCCGAAGTATTCTCGGCAGTTTGAGTTGCTTCTCCACGCCGTTTCGGTTTGTAGCCCCAATATCGTCAAATCGACCTCAACGCTACATGATCTTGAGGAGTTGGTCGCGACGGTTTCCCAGCCGGATGTATAGCAGTAAGGGCCGTTTGTGCTGCTGGTGACGCCATTCAGCATAAAGAACGAAAAATTCGGCCTCGATGACGCTCCCGTGTACGCCGGGAAAATTCCGAAAATTTTTGCTTTTTTGAGAGAGAAGGGGTTTCCGCTCTCGTCGGTGTTAATCGTCAATGCGTTGCCTTCTGCCGCATCGTCCGCAATCGTGATTGCTTTGATAAGCTCCCACGTCTCGCCGCCCCCGCTCGGCATATCCACCGGCGTCCATGCCGTTGGCTTGCCGGTGCTGTCCACGGCTGTGATCTTGGCGATCTGCCCCACGGTTGCCCCGGTGATGCCCAGTGCAAGGTCCGTCCCGCCGCTCCCGCCTGCGTCCGGCAGGTTGTTGGCCTGCTCAATTAGCGCGTTGATCTGGGTGGTCTGGGCGGCTACCTCGTCGGTGATCCTGGTGATCTCAGATTGTATGCTCATATGATCTACCTCCTTAGATCGCCGCAAGGGCCATCTCAATATCGTTTGTCAGCGATACCGTTCCGCCTGCGTAGTAGCCTGCCGACAGGGTATAGCTAGTCTGCGTCAGCCCGTCGATGGTAGCCGACAGGGTCCCGTTGTTTGCCATTGTACCGGCGACCTCCGCGCCGTCTGCGCCGACGATGATTTTAGGGGATAGGACATCCACAGCAGAGGCTGTGACGTTGGACGTGTCGTTGTAGTTGGATGGTATCGGCAGGACCGTCACGCTGGACAGGCCATAGTAGCCATCGTCAGAGCTGATGGACTGCTGCTGCTTGCTGGGCGTGACAGTCTTGGCCTGGAGGGTGTAGTTGCCACCGCCGCCGACGCCCTTGACCGATCCGCCGCCGTTGTGGTAGCCCTTTGGGATGGTGTAGCTCTCGCCCTCCTTGACCTGCGCGTCCACCGCGCCTTGGTTTTTGATCGCAGCGATGGTAGTAGCCAGCGCGTCCAGCTTGTCCGTGGAGGTCGCCAAGCCCAGGCCCACTAGCCAGGTCCTGATTTTGTTCCTTGCGGCCTGGATCCTCGTGATCTCAGTTTGTGTGCTCATGTATCGTCCTCCTTAGATCGTCGCCAAAAGCGCGTTGATGTTGCCGACCTCTTTGTACACGCCTGCGGACGTGATCGGCAGCGTGTTATCCTGCTCCGCCGCGTCCGTTGTGTTTACGGACAGGGTGTTGCCGTCCAACCGCAGGGTAGGGCCGATGTCAAATGCCGTCCCGCCCGACCCAGTCCGCGCCGCCTCGTTGATTGCCGCAACTAGGTTGCTCTTGGCCAGGGTGGTCAGGTTGGAGAGGTCACCGATTTGGGCAATAATCTGCTGCCATACAGCAAGCGTCGGATCGGTAGACGTATCACCCGCCGGATCGGCTGCCGGTTGGACCTTGCCGAGAGTTACCCAAACTGTCGGCAGCACCACCCCGTCGGCATTGCTCCCGTATATGCCGACTCTTGCATACCGCCCGGCTACTGCTAGCACCTCTTGCGCCACCTTTACACGGCTCCCATCCCACTGTGTCTCTAAGATATCCACTGTGGTGCGCCCATTTGTAAACACGGCCGTTTTTTGCAGCCCGCTCCAGTCCTCTGTAAACGCAATCTCAAGCTCTACAATTTTACTCATCCCCGCCGTCAGCAACTCTGGCGGAGACAGCATCGACGCACACCCGCGCCCGCACTGGATTTTAATCATCGTCGGTCTCCTCCGTAAAGAGTACAAAAGGCTCCAGGCACTTGATGTCCCCGGCCGACAGTCTGACATCCGTGTCCAGCATCAGCTCCACCCGGCGCACATCCAGGTCAATCTCCAGGCCATTCAGCTCCGCCTGATCCCGGCCCTGCATCAGCTGCTCCCCATAAAAGGACAACAGTGGGTTGAGCTTTGTCACCAGCATTGCCAGCTCGTAGGCCTTCCGTAGCGGCAGGTCCTGCTCGATTAGCTTTTGCAGCGGCTGAGACGCCGCCGCGATATCATACATTCTCATTTTTTGGGCCTCCTAGCTTACTGCGGTCCCGTTGACAGTCAGCTTGCCCGCCGAGTTGCATGCCAGTGTGCAGTACCTGTATGCGCTGTAATACAGCACGACGGAGTTGCCGCGCACCGTCACCGGGTATGTGGATGTCCCGATCTCAAAGTCTGTCGCCGATGGCGTCAGGCTTTTGCTGTTGAGCGTCAGCTTATAGGTGCCGCTCGTCAGTACATTTGTTGTCGCCGCCGGTACGTCTCCCCACTTTACGGCGTAGTTGGTCGCGCTGCTTTTGAGCAGCACTTGGTTGGCAGAGCCGCCGGTCGGCAGGGTGCCGGCGATTGCGCCCCACTTGGCGGCGTAGTTGGTCGCTCCGCTTTTGAGCAGCACTTGTCCGTCCGTGCCGCCTGTCGGCAAGCCGCCCGTCAGACTGCCCCATTTTACGGAGTAGTCGGTCGCGCCATTTTTAAGCAGCACTTGTCCGTCCGTGCCGCCGCTTGGCAGGGTGCCGGTGACCGTGCCCCACTTAGCGGCGTAGTTGGTCGCGCCGTTTTTGAGTAGCACTTGTCCGTCCGTGCCGCCGGTCGGCAAGCTGCCCGTCAGATTGCCCCATTTTACAGAGTAGTCCGCCGTCCCGCTTTTTACCAGGACTTGCCCGTCCGTGCCGCCGTCCGGCAGGAGGCCCTTGACTGTGCCCCACTTTACGGCGTAGTTGGTCGCGCCGCTTTTAATCAGCACTTGTCCATCCGTGCCGCCGCTTGGCAAGCCTCCAGGTAGGCTACCCCACTTTACAGCGTAGCTCTCTGATCCATCCTTAAGCAGCACCTGTCCGTCCGCTCCTCCCTCTGGGAGTTCTTTTTTTATGTCCGCCCCCGGCGTCCCAATGCCAAACATTACGACTTTGCTGCCAGACAAGGCCAGCACCGCGACGCGCTGTCCCTCCGCAAAGCTCACCGCCGTGTTGCACTTGTAGTGCTTTTGCGTCGCCTCGTCAGCTCCCTCCAGTATCAGCGATACGCCGTCTGCCTCCACAGAGGCCACGGTTGCCAGTTGCACCAGCGGTTCTTCCTGCGCCGCATCCTCCGGCGCCTCGGTATAGATGGTATCAATCCCCTCCATTAGGCTATCACCGTCCTTTTTGCTGTGTGTGTCATTAATTCTCCGGCTGCCAGTGTCATGGACCAGCCGGTCTCCACGTATATGCCTCCGATGTCCTCATGCGTCAGAGCCAGTATGTCTCCAGTCCCATGCCCCGGCTCTGCCAGGGTGTAAAAAGTGACAGCCCGAGCCGACATAAGCGACTCGTTGCGCAGCTTGTCGGCATATGCTTGCAGCTCTGCCTGGGACGCGATGTTATCCACCCGCACCACAGAGGTGATCCGTATCCCCCGTCTAAAGATAGATTTGCTTGACGCCGGGTTGCTGTTGACTGCCGTGGCCGTCATCTCTCCGCTTTTGTCAGGGTTGTTGCAAATCACAACAAAGACGTTCGGGGCGTTAAAAAGATCTGTTTCGTCCGCCCAGTCCGATGACGGGTGCGCCGCTGGTCCAAAAATCTCCGTCGTGCCGTACCGCCACGCGATGGCGGATGCCTGCGGCTCCTGGTACGGTTTTAGGCGGCACACGCCGTCCAAGTCAAAGTGGATGCTCTCGTAGTTGATCTCGCTCAGTAGCTGGTTGATGATCGTCAAGTATGGCGTCCCGATGTCCCAGTCCTCCCGGTCGGTGTCCAGTGTCTCCGAGGACGGCGTGGCGAGTACTAGCGTGATCCCGCATGCCGTCAGCATTTTGCGGATTTCCGCCAGATACGACGATCCGGCTGCCAGATGGATGATCGTCTCCGTCTTTTGCGCATAGAGCCTCCAGCACCGGTCATATGCCTCAATCTCCACCCGCCGCTCCGTCTCGGATCCTCGGGTGTTAACTGTGGCCGCCTGGTAAATCCCGAGTGGATGCTCCACACCGTCGATGATGATCCATGGCCGCAGCTCGTCGGACTCTAACTTTGCGGCGGGATTTGGCAAAAATGTCCCCTTGAGACTCCCGTGGAGCGTCGCCGACCGGTCGTTTACAATTTGCGGCCCATCATCGACCGCAAATTGCAACTGCGTGACGGGTGCGCCGTTGCGCACCACGTCCACGCGATAAGCTACATCACGCGTCAAGGTCGATCTCCTCCTCCCGGTTGGTATGCTGGATCGCAAAAGCGTACCGCAGCATAGCCGCGTCCGCGTTGCACTCCAGGGACGATAAAGTCCCGATTGCCATACTGCCGTACCGATCCTTTATGCATACCAGCTTACCCACAAGCAATTCCAGCGCCCGGGCCTGGTCCGCCTGTTTGTGCGGCCACGCGACGGACACCGTCATAGTCAGGTCCCGGGCCTCGGAGCGCTCCTCCACCGGGTAGGCCAGCCCGGCCAGATGGATCACGGCGACGCCGGATGCCCGGTTGCAGTTATTGGCCCGCATCTGCGTCTCAGATAGCCGCATCTCCAGCCAGTTGCCACCGCTCTCCAGGTCGCAGATCACATTTGTGTCCGGCCGGACCGTCACGGTCCGACTGTCCGACAGGCCATAGTCATAGCTGTTTTCATAGCAGCTGCGTACCTGGTAGGTCACCGTCCCTATGCTGGTCTTGTCTGTATAGGTCTGGTCGGTCGTCTTGGCGATTGCAACGCCGTCCCGCTCCACGACGTAAAAATCATAGCTGCCGTTTGTGGCCCAGCGGAGCAGCGCCTCGCTCCCCGTTGTCACAAAGAGGTCGATTGCCTCCCCCTCTGCGTGGGTTACCGGCAGTGTCGCGCCGCCCCACTCGGACCACAGCCCGTATTGATTTTGTACGCGGACGCGCACAGTATAGGTCCCATCAGCCAGGTAACGCGGCGACCGCCACTCCTTTGCCGTCCCAAAGACGGTCCCTGTTGCGTATCCGTCCGACAGCGTCAGCTGATAGGCCTCCTGCTCTGTGGATTGCCACGTGATACTTGGACGTCCCCCGGTCGATTTTACCGTGATAGCCGGGGTGGTCGGAGAGTTGATGGCGATAAACTCGGCCCGCCCGCTCCAGTCGGACGGCGTCGAGTCTGTATTGTATGTCCTGACTCTCCAATACTTTGTCCCGCTGCTAAAAGTGTCCGCCGGGACGTCATAGTACAGGTCCGATCCGCTCACCGTGGCCAGGCTGTACCACGTCGTCCCATCGTCCGACTTTTGCAGGTCCGCTTTGCTCTGCTGGGTGCCGGTCTCGATAATATGCTCCCACTCAAATCGATTGACTACAGTCGCGTCGATCACGATGCCCACCGGGCTGACTGTCCGTGCCGTTGGCTTTGCCTCCGTGGTTGTCAGCGTGATCCACTCAGATGTTGCTGTCAGGCCGCCTGCCGTCGTTGTTGTCACTCTCCAGTCTATCGACTCCGCCGCGAAGGTGTTTGCCGGGACTGTATAACTGGTTTTGCTGCCGGACACCGTGATACTATGTACCGTCGTCTCTCCGGTGACCCGCCATTGCAGAGTCGCACTTGCTGGCGTGATACTGGCCGGTGAGTACCAGTCCTGCTGCTGCACATCCCATGTAAAGAGCGCCGCCACATGCTTTGGCGTATATGCTCCGCTGCCCGGGGACATATATGTTACCTTTGGGTTTTCTACTGCAAACTCCGCCCACTTGGACGTTGATGTAGCCCCCTGATCCGTTGTCGCCCGGACTGCCCACTCAATTGTCCCGACCCGGAATGTCCCCGCCGCCACGGTTACATGCTTTTGTCCCGCGCCGGCCGTGATTGTATGCGTGGTGCTCGTGCCTTTTGTGCGCCAAAGCACAGCAAACCCCGATATTTGCGGATCGCCGTAGTTTTCTCCCGCTCCCCAGGCCCAGGTCCATCCCAGCGTCTGATCTTTTTCTGACGCTCGTGTCCCCTCCTCGGTCGGATAGATGTACGGAGTCGCCGTCTCATCCTCATAAACGATCTCAATATATGGCTTGTATGTGCCCTTTGCCGTTTGCGCCACGATGCCATAGTCAGCTGTCACATAAGCTCCAAAATCAAAAATCTTTCTCAGGGTTTCGGCGTTTTCTTTTTTTGTGCCGTTTTTGTACCCCGCCGCCTCGGACGCTCCTGCAAAAATTGCCCAGCTGGTGGTCCTATCTGCGGCTGGTTTGGATGCATATGTCACCGTTGCAAGGTCTACTGCGCTCTTGAGCGGATTGATATGCAGCCCGCTTGTCCCGCTGCTCTTTTTGTTTTGGCTGTATATATACCATGTGATTGCCGTTATTTTGTGGTATCTGATTTTTGCAAGTTGGGTCTCTGTCGGTGCAAATGTCACGATCATCTCATCCTGCCTGTCGTATCCATCCAGCAGGTCCGATCTATGGTAGTTTGCGTTTGGTGTATCATATCGGAGTACTGCCGAGTCGCTTGCATAGATTTTTAGCGTGCTCATTACCGCACCCCCATTCTGGATGTGATTCGCTCATTCTCAAAAATCCTGACCAGGTCGTTGAGCTGCTTGATGTTTTTGGCGTCGATCACCACGCGCTCAATGTTGATCTGGTTACCTCCGCCTGTGTATCTGGTCTCGCTGGCGGTCTGGACTCGCGAGCCGGACGGCAGATAAATCCGCTCCGGTCCATTTTCTGCCACCGTTGTAAATCCGCCGATCCAGTTGTCGGTACCCGGTGCGTTGTAGCCGTTGGCCCGCTTCCATGCGCCAAAGGTCCCCGTCGCTCCTGCCTTTTCCCATTGATCTCGCAGATACTCGTCATAGTTAGAGTACCACTTGCCATTTGCATAGTACTGGCCGTAGCCGCTGGCTTCTGTCGCGGCGTTGATGTCTTCCTGCTGCCATTTCTCCTTGATTGTCTGGTAATTATTGCCATTCCCGTAGGAGTAGTCAAAACCCATTGACTTTCCGAGCTTTGCCCATGCTGCATTGTATTTATCAATGTCGAGTCCGCCCAGCGTCAGGATATCCCAGCTTGCGCTCAAAAAATTCATAGTGTCGGCAATTGCCGCCGTGATTTCGGCTAGTGGCCGCATCGCCTTGGTCAGTCTCGGCACTGTATTTTGCGACAGCTCGTCCGCCGGCACGATGATATCAATCGCCGTATCCAGCAGCATGCCAAATGCGTCCACAATGCCCGATCTCTTTACCGCATCGCCCAGTTCCTTGATGCCGTCGCCCGCCGTGTCATAAAAGTGTTCCAGGTATGGTGCAAACTCTGCACTAAGCTGTTTGGTCACGCCCTCCTGCGTTTTTTGCATCTTTTGCATGCTGTCGTCCACATCGGTCAGCGCCTCCAGCATGTCCGAGTCCAGCACATAGCCCACCTCATGCGCCTCTGCCGCATACGTCGCAAGCCCCTCGCTGCCGATCTCAATCAGCGGGTTTAGCTGCTGGGCCGTCTCCGACAGCAGGTCCATGGCGATTGCATCCCGCTCCGTGGCGTTGTCCATCTCCCGCAAAGTGTCGACTGTCTCATAAAAAACTTCTTCCGCATCTCGGAGATTGCCGTGTGTATCTGTGATCGTAACGCCCAGTTTGCTGTAGGCCGCCTCCGCGTCCTCGCTGCCATCTCTGGCCTCCTGCATTTTGTTGGTTGTCTCTTTCAGCGCGTCCGCAATCTGATCTGTAGATACGCCGATCATTTCCGACGCATACGCAAATTCCTGGAGCGTTTCTGTCGACATTCCGGTCGTGCTTGCGAGTGTCTCCTGTTCTTTGGCATCCGCAGCGGCCTCCTTTGTCATGTTTATCAGAGTTTTTTCGACTTTTGCGATTGCGGCGGCCATTGCTATAAAAGTGCCGCCGATCGCCGTTGCCTTTGCATCAATCGATCCCATGGAGTTCATCGACTTTTTCATGGAGTCTGGCAGTTGGATACCAAACTTTTCCGTCAATCCCGACACGATATCGCCCAGATTGCCAGTCTCTTCCCCGGCTTCTGCGATTTTCTGGTTGTTTTCGTCGACCTGGTTGTTTAGCTTATTCAGCTCCGCTTCTGCGTTGTTGAGGCTGGTTTGCCACTGCATAGTCCGCTTATCGGCCTCGCCGTACTTTTCAGCAGACTGCTGCAAAGCCTCCTTCAACTTCTCAATTTTTTCTTTTTGTGTCGAGATTTGCCGCTCCAGTACGTCGTTTTTTGCGTTGAGGGCCTCGACACTGTCCGCATTTTGCGCATAAGCTGTGGATACCTTGCGCATCTCCGAGTCCAGGACGCGCATACCGTCGCCAATCTCCCGGATCGCCGCCTTATACTCTTTTTCGCCGTCCAGCGTAAATTTTGTCTTGATATTGGGCATTTATGCACCCCCGCTCAGATATGCCGATAGGCTTTGTGGTTCTTCCGGCTTTTGCGCCGGTTCCAGGGCGTCCAGCAGTGCTGTCAGCCGGTACGGGGTCATGGTCTTCCAAAAATCCCGCTCCGGCAGGTGCCATCTAAAGAGCCATACTGCCAAAAAGCCAGGGAAATCAAAGCTTTCCCTCTTTGGTCCCCCCGGCTGTGTCAGTTTTTTTCTTTTTCTTCTCCCGTTTCCGCTGCCACAGCGGCGCGGATGATGGGCATGATCTTCTCACCTGCTGCCATCGTCTCCCTGAGTGTCAGTTCCCGGCCCAGTTCTTTCGCCGTAAAGCGCAGCGGACAACCGTCCGCGTCCTTTACCCCCTGGGTGTCCGCCGCGTCCGTCAGCATGGCGGCCAAAAATTCCAGCGTCCCTTTCAGCCCGCCAGACGTGTTCAGTGCCTGGACCAGGTTGCCGTTATATGCCTCCTGCACGTCGGCCAAGACGTTCATGTTGCACGTCAGCCGGTAGGTTCTCCCGCCCAACTCGTAGTCCACCGTCTTTAGTCTGATATCGCCCATCATGTCTCACCCAGCTTCCCCTTGATCCAGGCCACTGCGGCCTCCGCCGTCTCTACCGTCTCCGTCTCCAGCAGCAGCTCATCGGTGGAGTCGTCGGCCAAAAATTCGCCGGTGGTTGTTGGCGTGTTAAACTGGATGTTCTCGCCCTTGGTCTGGTAGGCCATAGAGGGCGGTCCAAAAAGCGCCTTCGGCACCCACACGCAGGTGTACTTTGTCACGCCGTCCACCTTGTCCGGCGCATAAAATCCCACGCCGACATAGTTCGCCACGTCCTTAGCTGTAAACTTGATATTGTCCTTGCTGCTGTCGGCCGTGCAGCCATACAGCATTGTCTGCGCCGCCTTTTTGATGTACTTTACCGCCAGCGAGATCGTGCCGCCGGTGGCAAGCTTGATATACTCGGCCAGTTTGGACTCTGCATAGAGGCGGCCCTCCGCAAATCGCAGCTCCAGGTTGGCGCTCATGGCGTCGCCGACGTCGGTCGGCGTCTCATAGGTCACGGTCCCGGACGTGTTTTTGTACTTACCCGCCCGGATGCCCCGCAAATCAAAACTCGGCATTATAAAAGTCCCCTTTCTCGCAGCTTCTGCGTCATAATTTTTTCTAATTCTGCGTCCACGCGCTTCTGTGCGTTCCGGACGCCCTTGGTCCAAAAGTATGTCCCTGTGATTTTACCGTATTTTTCCGCTCGGCCGTAGTTGAGGACAAAGAGCACCGTAGCCCGGCGCTCACCTTGACGATTTTTTCCCTGGGCCGTGATCGTGATATACGGATATCCTTTTTTGTCCTTTTTGATCGTCTTGCTGTACTTTACGCTGCTCGCGTAATCCGTCGTTCGGAAGCCGCTGTTTCGGACCATCCTTTGCAGCTCCTCGACGATGATATCCCCGGCCGCATACAGCAGCTCTCTTTCCATATCCTCGTCAAAAAGATTTTCGTTTTGCAGCGTTGCCAGCAGTTCGTCGGTGCCCGAGATTTTGATCTTAGCCATATTCCGCACCTACGCATTCCGCCAGCAGCGCAATCTGTGTCCGTCCCGTTTCTCGGTCATATGTTTCCATATCTACCGTTGCGATGTATCCAGCGGCCTCCAGCGCCGCTTTTGCGCGGCTCAAAATTCCAGCGTCAAAACCCTCCGCAAAAATAGACACGGCGTACAGTGCGCCAGTTTCAGCCTCGCGGCCCTCGGCGTAAATCTGTCCCGACTGGCCCAAGAGCTGGTATGTGATATAGCTCTGCTCCGCGCCCTTATATGGCGGGTGGCACACCGGCAGGCCCAGCCCCTCCAGTGCCTCGTAGATCATCACGCGCCGTCCCTCCTTTTGCAGGTCAGCTCGGTTTCCTCCGTCTCTGCGCCGTAACTGCGGACGACGTCGTAGACGTCGCCGCAGTATATGACTTGCTGCTCCCCTCTGTACTCCGCGCTGTGCAAACGGAAAATTGCGTCCGTGCGCTTGCCTGCTTGTGCGGCCTGATAGTACTCCGCGCGGGTTACAGATTTTTGAGCAGCCCACACCGTGGTCTCGCGTTCCACACGCTCCACGGTTTGGCCGTTTTTGATGGGATAGGTCATGAGCCGCAGCGTGATCTGTGTATCAAAGATCACACCGTCCGCCCCCTCCCGCATTGTCCCGGTACAAGTCGGATAGGCCCATGGCGTCCCGCAGATCTGCAAAGCAGGTTTTCCACTCTTCTCCGCGCCCGCAGAAATCGTGCTGCCACCGGACATAGGCCCGGAGCGCATCCTTTACCAGCGGATCGTCCTCCGCCCCATCCACCCCAGCCACATTGAGCCGCTGGATGCAGGCGTCGATCTCATCATACAGCTCGTCATTGAGCGCATCCGTTGTCAGCCGCAGGGCGGTTTTTGCAACGTTGATTAAGGCCATTGTCTATCCCTCCCTGGCTTTTGCTGTGTTTAAGCCTTCTTTTTGGTCAGCGTCACCAGGCTGTTGACGTCCACTGCCTTGCCGTCCACCAGGGACAGTGCCACGGTCACCTCGTCGTCCGTAGTGTTATCCGTGTAGCGGCGGAAGGTCAGACCCAGATTTTCGTTCCACAAGTAATCCTTAAAATTAAAGATAAATGCAAAAACCGTGTCCGCCGTCACCGACGCCGTAAAGGACGGCAGATAGTCTCCCACCAGCAGCACCTCACGGCCGAAGAGGGAGTAGACCGGCTTTCCGTTAATCCCGTAGTTTACCCGGGCGACCGGCTGCTTGTTGTCGTCCACCATGCCGACAATTTGCTCAAAAAACGTCTTTTTGGTCATACACCAAATTGCGTCTGCATCATATGCCTGCGGGAGTGCAGCCTCTGCCTTTACGAGGTCTGTATAGGCCAGAGCGGTAGTTGCTGCCGCGATGTCGATATTCTGGCCGGTCACTACCGTCTCCTTCAGTACGCCCTTGGGCTGGCCGCTGCCGCTGCCGTCGATGATTGCCTTTTCCTCCGCCTTCACCATGGCTTCGGCCACGTTTGCCACAAACTGGGACTCAAACATTGGGTAGGTCACCAGCGACACCTCCAGCGACATGGAGATCGCGCAGCGCAGCTTGTGGTACGCAAAGGTGATGGATCCCAGTGCCTTTTTCTGCTTGTCTGACCCCTCGCCCTCTGCAACCCAGGTCGCCGTCGGCTTTGCGGAGCTGGTCGGCACCGTAACGCCGCCCTTGTAGGAGGTGTGGGTCACACGCGGCAGGATCATGCCGACGGACTCCATCTTCTCATAGATCTTCTGGAGCGTGGTCGTGGGGATTGCCGCGCCGACGTCGGACGTCTTGGTGTTGGCGTCCGCGTTGGTCAGCTCACCTGGGATTTTTCTGCCCGTCAGGACATATGCCATAAAGGCCTTCTTGTACTCGTCGGTGTCGTACCGGTCCAGGATATCCGGCTTCTTTGTGCCAGTCAGGTCCGCCGTCTCGGCCACGCCCGTCATGGCCTGGAGTCCCGGCACCTTGGCACCCGTCAGGGCGTTCAGGTTGGCCTGGAGCTTGGCTTCCTCGTCATACTTTGCGTCCAGCGCCTTGATCTCCTCCATCTTGGCGTTGGCGTCCTCCATCTTGCCCGCGTCGATCAACTGCTGTGCATCCGTCAGCAGCTGATTGCGCTGGCTCGTGTAAATTTCTTTCGTCATCTTGTAAGCCTCCTTAATCTTAAGAAATCCAATTCTGCGCGGAGCTTTGCTGCCTCGCGCTCTGCAAAGCAGGGATTTTTTCCCCCGCACTCACACATGTTTTTGATCCGCACAATCGCCTCCGCGCTGAGCATCCCGGCGCAGTAGTCCGCCGTCATGGCAAACTGGCCGTTGTCCATATCCATCACGCGGTCTACAAGCCCCAACTCCACCGCCTTGTCGGCCGTGATCCAGGTCTCCGCGTCCATCATGTCCGTGATCTCTTTTTCCGGCCGGCCGGTTTTGGACCGATAGGCCGATGCAATTGTGCTGTTTGCAAGCCGCAGCACCGAGGCTGTATGCTCCAGTGCCCGATAGTCGCCGTCCGCATAGGACTGGACGTTGTGGATCATCATCATGCCGGTTGGCGTCATCTCGGACTCGCCCGCCATTGCAATTACCGAGGCCGCCGAGGCGGCTAGGCCGACAATCCTGATATGCACCCCGCCGGAGTAATTTTTAAGGGTCGTATAAATTTCGCTGGCGGCAAAGATGTCGCCGCCGCCGGAGTTGATCTCAACCTCCGCCCGCTCCCCGTTGCCTTTTGCAATCGCATCGGCCACGGACTGCGGGCTTGTCGCCTCCATCCCGACGTACCTGTAAAATCGGTGGTCGTTGCTGGATACAATCGGCCCCCTGATACTCACTTTCATGCTTTACTTTCTCCCCCTTCCTGCACCGGCTGGGTATCCAGCCGTCTGATTGGTTCATCGCCTCCCGGCACCGGAGCCAAGTTAAAGGCCCGCCGCCACTCGTTTGGCGTCAGCGCTCCACGGTCTACCATCTGTAAAAGATTAAGCTTTGTCGACGTGGATGCGAAGTCCCAGGCCGACGCCTCGAAGACGATCCGGTTTCCACATCCCCGCTCCCGGCGGCTGAAAAGTTTCCTGGTGTACTCTCCACTCAGCTGCTTTAGCACCGGCTCGATCTCCGCGTCAAAATACGCATTTTGTTCGTCCTCGCTTGCGCAGGATGTAACAATCTTTGCGTTGGTGTTAAAAAGCGCGTAAATTCTGGCCGTGGTGTTTTCCATCTGCTGGGCATTTGGCACGTAGTCCTTGGGATCAATCTGTTTTGCATCGGCCTTCGCGTCCACGGCCGCAACGCCCGTCCCGTTGGACACATCCAAAAAACTCTTCGCAAAATCCTGCGCCCGCTGCTGGATGTCCTCTGGCCGCATCGACGCCGAGAACATCAGCAGCCACCGGATTACTGCGCTGTTTTTAATTGCCTTGACAATCCCTTGGTCGGTGGTTGTTACAATCTCCATCAGCGGCACAATGGCCGGTGCCAGCTGGTCACCGAAGATGTCGTTTTCGTAAAAATCCCCGCGCAGGTGGATTACATCGTCGTAGGCAAATGTAAAGACGTTCCCGTTCTGCATGTAAAATTTTAAGTACAGGTTCCCGGCCGCGTCATATACCGCATCCGCCTGCATGGCCGCCACCGGAAAGATTGCGGTCGGATAGCCGTTTTCATCCCGCATGATTACCGCGAAGGCATTGTTGTTCAGGATCAGCTGGGCGGCCAGTTTTTCTTGGAGCATCTGCCCCGTCATGTAGGCGTTCGGCTCCTCAAGCAAAAAGCGGATATATGGCTCCGGGTTTACGTCCAGTTTCCTGGTCTGCTGGATCATGGTCTCCCGGATGTGCTTTGCCGTCAGTTTGCCAATTGCCTTGATCTTTGGCCGGATGCAGGCCCGGACGATGTCGGATTGATACATCTTGCCATTGTAGCTGTAAAAACCGTTCCCGCGCTCCTGTACCATCTGGACTGTGGATACTCGCTTCCCCGCGCCGCCCGCAAGCAAATTTTTAAAAAGTCCCATGTGTTTACTCCTAGATCATGCTCGCATACTCCGCCTGCCGCTGATCGTATACCGCGTAGGCGTCCAGCAGTGCCGCCGTGCCGTCAATGCGGCGCGTGGACTTGCTCGTTTTGTGTGGCTGTATGTTGCCGTTTTTATCCTCATCGTAAGCCGTATTTGCGAGGCACCACTTGTCGATGGGGTTGTTGTTGTAGATGATCCGCTTGGACTCCAAGTCATTGCCGCAGCGTTTCATCGGCTCGGACAAAGTCCGGACGCCCTGGTGGATTGGGATCATGGCCTCCTTGCCAAAGTAGTCCGCCATGCTGTCTGTCCAGTATGTCGCGGACCATGCGTCATATCCCACAAAGGGGATAAAAATATCCAGTGACTCCTGCACCTCCACAAACCAGGCCTTTACATCCTCGTACCGGATTTTGTTGCCCTCCGATAGTCTGAGCAGGCCTCTGTCGTGCCACTTGTCGTATGGGATTTTGTCCTCCGTCACTCTCTTGTCCAGCAGCTCTTGCGGCAACCAGTACATTTGCAGCACAAAGATAATTTCCGGTTCCTCCGGCACCTGGAAAACCACCTTCGCTGCCGTCAGGTCGGTGGTTTTTGACAGGTCCGCGCCGCCGATCCCGTAGCGAGGATAGGAGAGTACCCGCTCCTGCGTGGTCCCATCTGCCATATGATGCACCCACGTCAGTGTCCGGATGTCCTTGTCCAGGTGGAAGGTGTCTCGGTTGTCCAACTGCTCAAAATTAAGCCATGCCTCGGACGACGTCTCGCGGATGTTAAAGTCCTTGCATACCAGATTGCGCACAAGCGCCGGATTTTTCTGTGCTCGTTCCACCCGCTCTTTCAGGGCCTGGTAGCTTTTGATGGTTCCCAGGCCCGGGTTTGCTTTTTTCCAGCAGGCCGGGTCCGTCCATTCACTCCGCTTATCCAATTCATAGATAAAAGCAATTCTGCGCGGGTCCTTGTACCCGTCCGGGTCCTCATATCCGTTGATGATCCGCTCGGCCTCTTCGTATTTTGCGTCGTATATGTCTTCGCGGATTGTGCCCGCTGTCGACGTGATAAAAATCAGCGGCTGCTCTCTGGCGGTCACGCCGTCGGCGATGATATCATACAGAGCCTGTCCGCTTTTCCACTGGTGGATTTCGTCCATCAAAGCCCCATGGATATTTAATCCGTCCAAGGTATCGCTGTCCGAGGCCAGCGGTTTAAAAACGCCGTCGTTAAAGTCGCTGTCCAGCTCGGCCACCAGGCTCCGCATCCGCTTGCAAAGTGCCGGCGACTTTTTCACCATGCGCTTTGCCTCCTGCCAGATAATCTTGGCCTGATCTCGCTTTGTGGCGACTGCATAGACCTCCGGCCCCGGCTCCCCGTCCGCAGTTTGCAGATACAGGCCGACGCCAGAGCCGAGCAGCGATTTTCCGTTTTTCTTCCCCACAATCAGCAGCACCTCGCGGTACTGCCGGTTTCCTTCGATATCCACAAAGCCAAAGGCCGTCGCAAGCAGTGCCTTTTCCCAAAGTTCCAGCTTTACCAGCTTTCCGCCTGCCTTGCCCTTGGAGTGGTGGCAGTAGTTTTCAAAAAATTCCAGGATGTGATTTGCCCGGCGCGGCGAGTAGTAAAATTCCGACTCGTTGTTTTTCAGCTGATCCACGATGTGCCTGTAGGTCTTCTGCACTTTCAGGCTCACAATCTCCGCCCCTGTCTGGATCGCACTCCAGTACTCCAGGATCGGGTTATAGGTCAGCGGGTAGCGCATCAGTTTCACGCTTCATCCCGTCCAGTTACAAATCCGCCAAATCCATCATCCGTCTGCTTCTGCTCAGTCTCTTGCTTCGGCAGCATGCATGTCAGCTGCTTGATGATTTTTTGATAGTTTGCGTTGGTGGTGTTGTAGGCCTGTCCGATGGGCCGCGCCCGGTCATACGGTTCCAAGCGCTCTGACTGCTGGAATTTTTCGGTCCATCCGTTTTCCTGGAGGTCCGCTGCCATATCCTCGCACTCCACGCGCATAAAAGCCGCCTGGTCAATCAGCCCCGCGACAGTACCGGCGGCTTCTTTCGGCAGCGTCCGGTAGATTTTTTTAAGCCTGGATTTTTCCGCTCTGATCCGCTGTTCTTTCGTTTTTTTCGTCTTTTCAGCCACTAAAACCGCCTCCTTTTCCCGTGTTTTTAGCTGTCCCTCGCGTGCGCGTATTATTTGAGCCTCCCCGATTAAGCCAGGGGGGTCATATACGCGACCCGCGTA
>ERZ1034920.867-NODE-867-length-21544-cov-7.050305_pt1 | contig 21544 bp, 14 predicted proteins | sample MGYA00520688_ERZ1034920 | MGnify/ENA primary metagenome ERZ1034920 (study PRJEB33766, sample SAMN09781785) | gut metagenome | biome: gut microbiome | host: Homo sapiens | place: Madagascar | study: EMG produced TPA metagenomics assembly of the PRJNA485056 data set...
CCACGCCGGGCTTCTTGCGTTCCGGCCTCGTGTTCTCCGAGCGCCGGGCCGACGCGGGACTTGATTTCTTAAGTATCAAATTAGCTATCCGATGCCCGTTTTGCCCTCGTAAGGGTGGGCAGTTGGCTATACTCGGTGTGTCTGCGCATTGCGCCGGCGACGCGTGGCGGCCGCCGGTGTTCGTTCACCTATCGGAGGTGCGAGATGGCGAGGAAACTCATCGCGTCCCTGTCGGCGTTCGTGCTGGCATGCGGTTTGATGCCGATCACAGCGCTGGCGCAGGAGCCTATCGATGCCGGCTACGACGAGGCCGCGGCGAACCTTGCCAGCCGCATCGAGCAATCCGTCGAGCTGCAGCAGCAACATTACCGGATCAGCGAGGATGGCTATGCCTACGCGATCGCGGATACATCGGCATCGGCCGTCAATGAAATCAGCACGTTCTCCAGTCTGCCCGAAAGCTACACCGCACCCCACACCGAGGTGAGGAACCAAGGAGCGCTGAATTCATGCTGGGCGTTCGCCGCCATCGCCTCGATGGAATCGTCGTATCTGCAGCGGAATGGAATCACGGAGACGGGCAGTGACGCGATCGATCTGTCCGAGGCGCAGCTCGTCTACGGAACGTTCAACGGCGCGACCGAAGGCGGGGTGCCGGATGCTCCCGATATCCAATCCTCGGGTAACGACCATGCGATCGCCACTAAAGGGGTGTACGGCTTCAACAACCCCTCGATGTGGAATATCGCCGCGGCAACGCTTGCCGCGATGCGCGGCGCCTCGTACGAAAGCGACATTCCCACGGTGGTTCCGTCTGATGAGAGCGGCCGCCCTGAGGCGGCTGCGGAAATGGCGGTCAGCGCGGCGGCAAACTACAATCTATCCCGCATCAGGCTCGATTCCGCCGAGAAGGCGCCTGAGATCTGCACGTTCGTCCTAGGCGAAGCACAGAGCGTCTCGCGCAAGCTGAACGAGGACGCTTTCCCGATCCTGAAGCAGTTCATCATCGATAACGGCGCGGTTTCCATCAACTATCATTCGGAGTACGATTCGACCTCGCATTTGACCTTGCTGTACTATCACGTCAATCCCAACGACGAGACGACTGCGGATCAGGAGCCCGCGGATGGCGTCGTGACGTTCTCTCCGAACTACTGGACGTACGATCCCGATAAGGTTGGCGGCGTGGAGGGCAGTATGCTCGCCACCAACCATCTGGTCACCATCGTGGGCTGGGACGACTCCTATTCCCGCTGGAACTTCGCCACGCCGTTGCTGGATGATAGCGGCCAGGAGCGCTATTACGATCCCGACATCGCGACGGTCGAAACGAGCGAGAAGGATGGGAAAGAGTACATCGTTCCCAATAGGGACGGCGCCTGGCTGGTGAAGAACTCCTGGGGCAGCGACCTCTACGCGGAAGACGGCTCCCTTGAGGCCGTCATAGGCGACGACGGCATGTTTTACTTCTCGTATTGCGAGAAGACGATCTCCACGCCCGCCGCCTATTCGATCGACACCGATCCGAGCGGCTCGTCATACGATATCGTGCAGCAGTATGACGGCATCGTCCCCGCGGATTTCCTCACGTTCGGGCCGGGCGAGCCCTCCGAAGGGGCCAACGTGTTCACTGCTCAGGAAGACCAGGTGCTGGAAGCGGTGGGCATGTGGGCGAACCGCGACGATAGCGATGTTTCGATCAGCGTGTACACGGATCTTTCCGACCCGGAGGATCCTTCAAGCGGCACGCTGGCGCTCGAGCAGCAGGAGCATTACACGAACCAGGGCTGGTACACCATCGAGTTGGATGAACCCATCCAGCTGACCGAAGGCGAGCGCTACAGCATCGTTGTGTCGTGCTCGGGAGTCAACGCGATGCTGGGCAAGGACGGCGCTTATCTGCCGGTGGAATTCGCTATGGACGATCTGGGGTATTCCTACCAAGTGTACGCGGATGAAGGCGAGAGCTTCATCCAGTCTCTCGACGCCGACGGCACTGTGCATTGGGTGGATCTTAAAACGCTCGAAAGCGCTTTTGGGATCGGGGTCGGCAACCTGTGCGTGAAGGCGTTCGCCAATCCGGTCGACGAGCCCGCACCGACGCCCGATCCCCAGGAGTACCTCGATCAGCTCGATGCTGAGCTGGGCAAGTACCGGGAGGCCGACTACTTCTCCGACGACTGGCAGGCGATGCGGTCTGCTTACGCCTCCTCGCAGGACGCGATCAGCGCCGAGGGCGCGACGGCGGAGGATATGTCCGCGGCAGTCGCGTCGTTCTCGCAGGCCGCAACTTCCTTGCAGACGCGCATCGCGGCCGTCGCCGCCGCGCATGCCGACCTCGACGCCGCGTTTGCTGGCTACGACGAGTCCGGCTATACGCAGGAGGGCTGGAAGTCCCTCGAGGCGGCCTACCACGACGGTTCCGAAGCGATCGATGCCGCTGAGACGCATGCGCAGCTCGACCAGGCGCTCGCTGACGCCATCGACACGATGGCAGCCGTCGAGGGGGTAGCAGCCAAGGAGTCGAAAAACGAAGCACTCAAAGGCCTCGCCACTGCAGGCGATCCGCTCGGCATCGCCGCTGCGGCGGCGATCGCGGCGGCTATCGCCGGCGGCGGCACGGTGCTCGCCACCCGAAGAAAGCAGTAATGCTGCCACGCGCGCGATCGATGGGAAAAAGGACGGGTGGTTTTTCTCATTTTGCGCAAAATGAGAAAAAGTGACTGTCCCTTTTTCTCATTGCGAAGAGAGGGGACCTTCTATGTTGATCAAGCGCTTCGCCGCTGTCTCGTTCAGCTTCGTGCTCGCGTGCGGGCTCGTGCCTGTCACCGCATCCGCCCAGCCCGCCGATGAGGGGTCGCCTCAGCTGCAGCTCGAGCCGGGCACCTACGTGGAGCATGAGGCGATCGCGTACGTGCTCGACGATTCCGGTAGCGGGATCGCTCCGTTCTCGCTGAGCGATTCGTCTGGCAGCGATGTCTTGGCTGGCGCCCAAACGTTGATGCAGGTCGACGACGAGGTGGCTGCCGGGGTTCTCGACGACGATGCGGCTGCCGCGCAGCCCGCAGCGGCGTCCGCGCGCAGCGCCTCCAACGGCGTCGACGAGCCCGAAGGGCGCCTGGTGCTGGTGCGCGACGAGTCGAAGAGCACCGAGGAGCTGATCGCGGCGCTGGAAGCCGACGACCGCGTGGTGCTCGCCGAACCCAACTACCTTCTGGAACAACCGGAGACGACGGAGTCGGCTCAGGCGGAATCCGCCGACGAGCCGGCGGCGGACGCGTCCGCCGCCGAGGATATGACGGACTTCCAGTGGTACGGCAGCAATGACGGCTCGCTGACGGGCCAGTCCGAACAAGATGCGGTTGACATCGAGTACGGAGCGTGGAAGGAAGCGGCGGCGTCGGGCGCCTGGACGGAGATCGGCGCCCGCGAGCGCGGCAGCCTCGAGACGGTCGTCGTCGGCGTGATCGATTCCGGCGTTGACGCTTCCAATCCCGATCTCGAGAACGTCATGTGGGATGACGGGCTCGCCATCCCCGAACTGGCCGCCCTTGGCGGCGACGAATACGGGCTTTCGGCTGTGGATGGCGTCTCGTCGACAACGCCCATTGCCTCCGAAGACGGCCACGGCACCCATGTCGCGGGCATCATCGCTGCCGAGTGGAACGATTTCGGCACCTCGGGCGTCGCTCCCAACGTCGAGATCATGTCGCTGCGCATCGGCTCTTCCGCCGCGGAGGCGCTCGCCTGCTTCAACTACGTAGCGACGGCGGTCGACGCGGACGTGAACGTGCGCACGGTCAACTGCTCGTGGACGGTCGGCGCCACGGCGTCCAAAACGCTCGTGATGGGCATCGACCAGATGGGGGCGGCAGGCGTGGTGTCCGTGTTCGCCTCGGGCAACGACGGATCCGACATCGACAAGTCGACCGGCATGCCCTCGCTTCTGCGCGATGACCCCTACGTGGTGACCGTCGACGCGAGTGACCCTGCCGGCGACATAGGCGGGTTCAGCACCTACGGCGTCGCGGCGACCGACATCATGGCGCCTGGCACGACCATCCTCTCGACCTATCCCACGGCCCCGGGTGCGCCGTCCTATTTCGGCGAGGCGGATGCCGACCCGGTGCTATACGAAAGCTTCGATGCCGAGAGCCGTGCGGACGCGGCGCTTGCCGCCGAGGGCTCCGAGGCGCCTGCCCTGACGTTCATGACCCTCGACGGCGAGCCGATCGGCACCCCCGATACGACGAAGCGCTTCGACGGCGCGGCATCGCTGGCCGTCCCTTACGATGCCGAGGCGGCGCAGGCGGACACGAGCCTTCCCGGGGAGGTCGCCGGCCGTCAGGTCGTCCAGAGCGAGCCGATCGATCTGAGTGCCGCGAGTGATCGGGCGAAATACCTCAGCATCCGTTTTGCCGCCGGCGACGCTGCGGGCGGGGCTTCCTCCGGTCGCATGGCCGACGTCCAGGTCGCGGTGAAGGTGACGGACTACGACGAGCCGTGGCTGCTGATGCCGATGAGCTCGTTCCGCGCCGCCGATGCGGCGTGGGGCGGCTGCTGCATCGAGCTGCCCGAGAACACCGACTACGAGCACTTCCAGATCATCCTGTACTACGCGAACAACACCTACTCCATGGTGGGCGGCGAGCAGACGGTCGTCCCGGCGGATGGCACGGTGTCCTTCGACAGTATCGGCATCGGCGATGGCGTGTCGCCCTACGCCTACCTGCAGGGCACGTCCATGGCGGCCCCGGTCGTCACGGGCGCCATCGCCGTGCTTGCCGGGCAGCATCCGGATGATTCCGCCGCGAAGCTCGCGGCGCGCCTGAAGGGCGGCGTGCAGCGCGAGGACCGCTACGTCGATCTGTGCTCCACCGGCGGGCGCGTGTCGATCGACGGCGGGCAGGACCCGGCACCCACCCCGACGGGTGCGGAGGTGTCAGCGGATGGCGGCAGCATCGTCGTGAGCGGGTATTTCGTCGATCCCGGCACCCAGGTGCTCATCGGCGGCGTCGCGTGCACCGAAGCGGCACGCGAGGAGGTTGTAGGCTCCGATGGCGTCACGCGGATCACCGTGCAGGTCCCCGAGGGCTTCGCCGGCGGCGATCAGTGGGTCGAGCTCGTCTCTTCCGATGTCGAGCGAGGCCGACTGTACGTGGACTTCGGGACGTATGCGGCGCTCGACTACTACGAGCAGACCGACCTGCCCGTGCCCTCCGAGATCGACTCGTGGAGCGATTGGCAGCTGGTCGGCTTCGAGGGCGACGTCTACGCGTTCCCGCACGAGACCGCCAACAACGTCCTCAGCGCCTCGCACGAGTTCTTCCTGAAATACGACGTCGACTCCCGCATGTGGAGCCAGGTGCGCTTCCCCCTCGAGCAGCTGCGGGAGCAGCACTGCATCGCGGTGGGCAGCGTGTCGGCGGCGACTCACGACGGCGCCCTCATCCTGCAGATCACCGGCGACGTCGACGACTCCGAGGCGGATCTGGCGACCTACTGGCGCTACGCGTCGGACGGCTCCTGGGAGCATATCCCGATGACGTTCCCCGGTAACGACCAATTGGAGCTCTACCTCTCCACGCTGGCGAGCGATGGCGAGAACCTCTACGCGTTCGGCGGATGGGGCCTGTTCGACGAATATCCCGGCATGCCCGGCATGTCCATGATCGAAGGCGCGCAGTCGTGCATCGTGAAGCTGGACGTCGAGCGGGGAGAGGGAGCGCTTGCCGGCATGATGGGCGGCGATCGCGTGAACCCGCAGGTCGCGTACAGCGGCGGCGCGTTCGTCGTAGCCGGCGGCCAGAACACGGCAAGCCAGATGAACTCCGCGATGGGCGTCGAGCGCGTGGTACCGCTTGCGGAGGATGAGACGGTCCCCCTCGAGCCGCCCTATACGGGCGAGGTGACCTACCCGGCGGGATGGCTGGAGAGCACGGCGGTCGACTTCTCCTCGGTCGTCACCGAAACGGGCAAGCTCGCCTGGGCACCCGCGGCGGTCGACGGCGGCTTCATGCTGGTCGGCCCGCGCAGCGATTCGGGGAAGGCGGACACCTACACGCTGGCGAACGAGGACGGCGCTGCTCCGGCGGAATACGGCCTCAACGCCTCGTACGCCGCGCTGCTCAACCCGTCGGCAACGACGCGCGACGGCGTTCTGTACGTGATGGCTGCAACGTCGAGCGGCTCCGGCCGCGTGTTCGTGGCGACGCCGGTCGGCGCTACGCCACAGCCCGACCCCGAGCCCGAGCCGGGCGACTATCCCGAATCCTTCGATCTGCGCGACGAGGGGGCTGTCACCTCGGTCAAGATGCAGAACCCGTGGGGTACCTGCTGGGCGTTTTCCGCCCTCGCTTCGCTGGAAAGCAGCGTGCTGAAGGATGGCGGCAGCTTCGAGGGCGATGAGCCCGACTACTCCGAGCGCCAGCTTGCTTGGGTCGGCCGCACCGTCGTGGGGGACGGGACGGATCCCTCTCAGGCGGGCGAGGGCTCCTATTCGGTGCGCACGGATGCCGGTGCGGGCCTCTCGGACAGCGCCCTCGTGTTCAACAGCGGCGGGGATTTCTCCATCGCTGCTGCCGCGTTGACGGCTTGGGAAGGCTCGGCCAACGAGGAGGATATTCCCTATCAGAACCGCGACGGCGTGCTGGATCTCTACGCGACGGCCGAGGAGGCGGGCGATTGGTCGATCGACGAGAGCCAGCGAGACCTTTCGGCCGTGCACGTGCAGGATGTCGACATCATCTCCGGAACCGCGACGTTCTCCGATCCCGCGAATCCTTCGACCGAGGGCTATGTCTTCGACGAGGAGGCCCTCGATACGGTCAAGCGGCTCCTCATGGAGGAGGGCGCGGTCGGCGCGCTCTACTACGCCGACGCCTCGTGGCCCAACCAGGCAACCGGCGAGAGCGACTACATGAACTACCTGACCTGGGCGCAGTACGTCTACCAGTACGGCACGGTGGATGATCCCTCCACTCCGGTCATCGAGAACACCGCGCCCAACCACCTGGTTACGATCGTCGGATGGGACGATGCCTACGCAAAGGAGAACTTCTCCAGCGATCCCGCCAAGCAGCCGCCCGCGGACGGCGCGTGGATAGTCAAGAACAGCTGGGGCGACGCTTCGTACGGCGATGATTGGGCGTGGGGCGTCGACGAGGACGGCGACGGATTGGGCGACGGGTACTTCCACCTCTCCTACTACGACATGACGGTGATGCAGTTCGCGTCGTTCAGGGGCGATACCCCCGATGCGGACGGCTCCTTCGACTATGACTCCAACTACCAGTACGACTACCTGGGCATCGGCAGCGTATGCAAGGTCGAGCCGGGGTCGTTAGGCGACGCGTCTGCCGCTAACGTGTTCACGGCGGAGGGCGACGAGACCCTGAGCGCGGTTTCGGCGGTCACGGCGGAGTCCGGCTCGACCGTGCAGGTGCGGGTGTATCTGCTCGGCGAGGACGCCCAAGGTCCGACCGACGGCGTGCTGGCGGCCGAGCAGACCGAGACGGTTGCGCTGAGCGGCTATCACACGATTGAGCTCGACCAACCGGTGGAGCTTTCCGCGGGGCAGCGCTTCTCGGTGGTGGAGAGCGTCGACGGGGCGCAGGGCGCGTACCTGCCCCTGGAGGTCGCCGGCCATGACTCGGCCGATCCTGACGAGGCGGCCGGAGGGTATGTGGCGAAGAAGCAGCAGGCGGCCGTGGCGAACGCGGGCGAGAGCTTCTACAGCACCGACGGCGGCGTCACATGGGCCGATGCATCCACATTGACGACGGACGATCTGCAGGGTCGCGTTTCGCTGACGATATTCGGTGCCGACCCCGAGATTCTGGGCGTGGGCAACGCGATGATCAAGGCGTACACCGTCGACGGCACTTCGCCCGACATGCCCGTCCTTCCCGGCGGCTCAGGAGGCCTTGCCACTACGGGCGATCCGCTGACGGTGACGCCGGCGGTTTTGGTGCTCATGGCGTTTACTGCCGGAGGCGTCCTCTTCGTTGCCCGAAGGGCGCGGAGCTGAGAGAGCTTCCGCTCCGACTTCTCTTGAAATAGGGAGAATCTTCCAACCCCTTTTCTCTCGGGCTTGGAAGATTCTCCTCGTCGCGATGTCGCATTCTTCGCAGAATCTGGCATCCTTCTGACCTGGGAAAACGTTATATATCACCAGGTCAAATAGCATTTTTCCAGATGCCAGAAATCACGAAGATTGTTACATTGCCCGGCTGGAACAGCCCGTTTAGCGCGAATGGCGTATCTCTTCGCGGAGAGTGGCGCATCCGGAATGAGAAAAGGGATGGAGGATTATTCTCGTTTTTTACTCGCAGCGCGGCGAAGAGATATCTAACTGTCTAAAAATGGTGAAATTTAGACAGTTAGCTCCTCGAAATCGTGCTTGCTGTCTAAAAGTTTACAGATTGCTCCTCGGGCATCTCGGGCGAAGTGCAGGATAGTTGGTTTCAGGCTATTCGACCTTGGCAAGATCAAGCTTGAAGTACGTTTTCCTCCCGATCTTTTCCGAGATGACCAACCCGCTATCCTGAAGGGGCTTAAGCCTTTTGTAAATGGTTTGGCGCGAGGCCCCCTCTTCCATCTCGAGTCCTCTTGAGTCTATTCCGTCGAAGGTGAACAGTGCGGCGGTTGCCAGCGTTTCGGCGAGATGGAGGCTTTTTCCGGGCACGGCGCTCTTTAAGCGCATAATCGCTGCTTCGTATTCCCTTCTTCTTTCAACGAGGGAGTCTCGGAGATTCTTCATTGCGGCGACAATGATTTCCGAGAAGGAAATAACGAACGGCGTGAGGTCGCCCCTGTTCAATGGGTGCTCGCATATCCTGAAGGCCTTGTAATACTTTTCGATGTTCTGTTTAATCGCATAGGAAATGCTCAGACCGGTGATCGGCTCGTAATGCTTTGCGATATGGTAGCTGCTGATGAACCTTCCTGTTCTTCCGTTTCCGTCGTAAAACGGGTGAATGTATCCGAATAGAAAATGGAACGCGGCTATCCGGACGAGCGGCTCGACCTTTGCGTCGTTCAGGAAATTGAGCGCCTTATTCATCTCCTCGACGATCACGCTTTCCGGCTCCAATCCGTCGTGGATGGGTATGCCCGTCTGATCGACGACATGGGTGATGCGCGTGCGGAAAAACTCTCCATCGGGGATGTTTTCCGGATCTTCGGCTTCAACTTCATCCAAGACAAGATCGTCGTAGAGGGCTCTGATGTCAGCACAGGATCTCAGAGGGATTTCGGATCTTGTTTGCAGCAGCACGTATTTTTGGACAATGCCGAGGAATCTGCCGCGGCGGTCGTTGGAAGACAGCCTTTCCAGCACTTGCCCGATTTCTCGTCTGGTGGAGTTGACACCCTCTATTTCGTTTGTGATGACGATCTCGTCGATGAGGCAGCTGTTCCGGTAATGGGTGAGAGCGCGCTGCGGTAGAGAAAGCTCGAGCTGAAGGATCTCCTTGTCGAGCCGCGAGGTTTCGATGATCGCCTCGTATATCTCGGGCACCATGAAGATGAAGGCGGGATTCCCTCCAATCAAGGAGCCAAGACGAATGGTGCGAGAATCGGAGATACGCTGCTCGTACACGGCGGCGTCATCTGCCGATGGATCGTGGAAGAGACTGCGTAAATTACGGTACGCCATGAGAAGCACCTCGCTTTCGTTGCGAAAAATACAAAAAATATAACGTAAAGAATCAGAATATTGATTCTCGTGTTAAAACAATCAGAAAAATAGACAGTTAAAGTTCTAAAATCGCGCTTGCTGTCTAAAAGTTTACAGATCCGCTGCGCTGCTTTCGCTTAGGCGAAGGTGCGGCGTTTCCGCTATGCTTTGAACGTGACGACGTTTGGAAGGGTGGATGCCATGGTGCGAGGTCGGAAGGGCGTGGGCAACGTCGACGATCCGGCTGGCGAAAGCCGCGGGGGCGCTGCGATCCCGGCTCGGCGGGAGCAGCCGACGCACATCGCGGTGCGCGGGGCGCGGGTGCACAACCTCAAGAACGTCAGCGTGGACGTGCCGCTGGGGCAGCTGGTGGGCATCGCCGGCGTGTCCGGCTCGGGGAAAAGCTCGCTGGCGCTGGGAGTGCTGTACGCGGAGGGATCGCGCCGCTACCTTGACGCGCTTTCCACCTACACCCGCCGCCGCATCTCCCAGACGGGCCGCGCCACCGTCGACGAGGTGCTGCACGTGCCCGCCGCGCTCGCGTTGCGGCAGCGCCCCGGCATCCCCAGCGTCCATTCGACGTTCGGCACCTCCACCGAGCTGCTCAACTACCTGCGGCTCCTCTTCTCGCGCGTCGGCAGCCATGTGTGCCCCAACGGCCATCGCGTGCCGCCGTCCCCCAACATCGCGCTTGACCTCCCCCTCGTCTGCCCCGAGTGCGGCGTCGAGTTCTTCGGCCCCGGAGCGGAGGACCTGGCGTTCAACAGCGGGGGAGCCTGCCAGGCGTGCGGCGGCACGGGTATCGTGCGCACCGTGGACGAGGCGGCGCTCGTGCCCGACGAGTCGATCTCCATCGACGACGGCGCCGTGCTGCCGTGGGGCACGCTCATGTGGGATCTGATGAAGCAGGTGTGCGGCGCGATGGGCGTGCGCACCGACGTGCCGTTTCGCGAGCTGACGCCCGAGGAGCGCGAGATCGTGTTCCACGGCCCGATGGAGAAGAAGCACATCCTGTACAAGGCGAAGAAAGGCGAGAACTTCGCCGAGCTCGATTTCACGTATTACAGCGCCGTCAACACGGTGAAGAACGCGTTGTCCAAGGTGAAGGACGAGAAAGGCCTGGCGCGCGTGGCGCGGTTCCTGAAAGAGGGGGAGTGCCCCGACTGCGGAGGGTCGCGCCTTTCGGCGGCAGCCCGCGCGCCGCGCATCGACGGGATGAACCTGGCGGATGCGACGGCGCTCACCCTCGACGAGCTCGCGCAGTGGGCGCCGGGCGTCCCGGGCAAGGTGCCGGCGGGGGAGGTGCGCGCCATGGCGCAGGCGATCGTCGCCGAGATGGCGGAGCCCATCGCGCGCCTGCAGCAGCTCGGCGTGGGATACCTGTCGCTCGATCGCGCCAGCTCCACGCTCTCCACGGGCGAGCGCCAGCGCGTCCAGCTGGCACGTGCGGTGCGCAACCGCACCACCGGCGTGCTGTACGTTCTGGACGAGCCGTCGATCGGCCTGCATCCCTCCAATGTCGAGGGTCTGCTCGGCGTGATGGACGACCTGCTGGCGGATGGCAACTCGGTGGTGATGGTCGACCACGACGTGCGCGCGCTGCGCCATGCCGACCACCTGATCGAGCTCGGTCCGGCGTCGGGCGCGGACGGCGGCCGCATCATCGCGCAGGGCGGCGTCGACGACGTGGCGGCGGATCCGGCATCGCGCATCGGGCCGTTCTTGGGCGGCGCGCGCAAGGTGCGCGTCCGCAGCCGCGCCGGCGTCGGCGAGCTGTTCGACCGGGGCGCCATCCACCTCGAAACCGATGCCGTGCACACGGTCAAGCCGCTCGCGGTGGACATCCCCCGCGGCCGCCTCGCCGTCGTCACCGGTGTGTCGGGCTCGGGCAAGACCACGCTGGTGCTCGAAAGCCTCATGCCCGCGCTCGCGGCTTCGGCCGCAGGCGTCGTGCCGCCCGCTCCTGTGAGGGGCATCGACGCCGAGGGGATCAAGCGCGCCAACCTCATCGATGCCAAGCCCATCGGCGTCAACGTGCGCTCCACGGTGGCGACCTATTCCGGTGTCCTCGACGATCTCCGCCGTGCGTATGCCGCGCTGCCCGAGGCGAAGGCGCGCGGGCTCAAGGCGGGCGCCTTCTCCTACAATACGGGCAGCCTGCGCTGCCCCACCTGCGACGGAACGGGCCAGGTGTCGCTCGACGTGCAGTTCCTGCCCGACGTCGACATCCCCTGCCCGGATTGCGGCGGCTCGCGTTACGCGCGGGATGCGTACGCGGTACCGCTGCGCGTCGAGACGGTCGAAGACGCGGCACCCGATGCCGCGCTGGCGGACGACGCCGACCCCTCGGTCGAGGCGCTGCCCCTGCCGGACGTCATGGCGCTCACCGTGGACGAGGCGCTGCGACGCCTTCCCGAGGCGAACGCGGGCATGAAACGCGTCCGCAAGAAGCTGCAGGTGCTCCACGACCTGGGCCTGGGTTATTTGACGCTGGGCGAGGCGACGCCGGCGCTCTCCGGCGGCGAGGCGCAGCGCCTCAAGCTGGCAAGCGAGCTCACGCGAGCCCAGGACGACGCCCTGTTCGCCTTCGACGAGCCGACCATCGGCCTGCATCCGCTGGATGTGGAGACGCTGCTCGGCGTGCTCCAGCGCCTTTTGGACAACGGCGCCACCGTCGTGGTGATCGAGCACGATCTGGATATGATCGCCAACGCCGATTACGTGATCGACATGGGCCCCGGCGGCGGCGAGGACGGCGGGCGCGTGGTGGCGTGCGGAACGCCGGAACAGGTCGCGGCGTGCTCCGAGAGCGTCACCGGCCGCTTCATCGCCGAGGAGCTGGGGATCCGCCGCTAGGAATCCGCGACGCGGAGCTCGAGCTCGCAGCGCACCTGGTCGAAGCGCTGCTTGGGGATGGGCAGCTTCGTTCCATCCGTTAGCGTGAGCCGGCAGCGCTCGATGCTCGCCACATGCTCGACGTTCACCAGATAGCTGCGATGCGTGCGCACGAACGTGCCCGGCAGCTGGCTTTCGGCTTCGCTCAACAGCGTGTTGAGCGGAAGCGTCCCGTCCAGCTGGTGCACCACGCAGCGTTTGCCGAGCGCCTCGACGTAGAGGATCTCGTGGGGGTCGAGATAGTGGAGCTGGGTGCCGTCCTTCATGACGATCCTCGAAGGTAGAAGCCCCGTCTTGCGGGCGGTTCTCAGGATGCGGCGCACGTAGTCGTACGTCGCGCAGCTCGTCTCGATGGGGAACTGGCTGTCGTTGACCTGCTGGTTGTCCTTGTGGGAGAAATGGAGGTGGCGCACCTGCCACGATCCGGTGGCCGAATACTGGAAGAGGGCGGTCGCATAGCGTTCCGATGAGAAGATGAACGGAGTGTGGGTGGCAGTGTACAGGCGGTACGATCCGGCGACCGCCGCCTGCGCGATCGAGCTTTCGTCCGCAACGTCTGGCTCGATGAGCCGGAATGTGGATTCGCCCAGTCGCAAGAGGGGATCGGAGCCGAGGCGCGCCAGATAGTCGAGCAGTCCGTCGCGTTCCTGGATGGACTCGCCGCCTTCGGTGATGACCGAGAAGTTCGGGCAGATGCGGTTCACGAGCGGCGCCGCATCGTGCTCGTAGAGCGCGCGAGAATGTTGTTCAGCACCGAGGGGAGGTTTTCCGGCGTCTCGGCGAGGGGCGTCGCGCCGATCGCCGATGCCGTTGCTCTGGCGTCGCCATCCGTCGGTTTCGTCGCGTGCCCCATGCCATCCCTCCTCTCCGTTTGGTCGAATGATTCGATCGTATGGTCGAATGGTTCGCGCATACGCTGAAGCGCTCCCTCAAACGGACCGTTGTCGATGCCGCGGTGGCGATCGCGGTCGCCTGCGTCGCGTTCGTCGTCATCAGCCTGGCGGTCTTCGATCCTTATGTGGATATGAGGATCGTATTCTCAAACCTTCTGTTCCTGGCAACGCTTGCGGTGCTGCTGCCCCTGTTCTGGAGCGAGGTGGCCGCCAGCCGCTCTTGTAAGACGTTCGTATTCCTGATGGCGATGGTGTACGGATGCGTGCTTGCTGTTTCCGCTTCGGCGCTCAGAGGAGCGCTGGGGTTTTCCGGCGATACCGACTTGCGATTGTATGCTGCGAGCAGTCTGGTCATCTTTGCGGCGCTCGATGCGGCCACGCTTCCTTGGGGGTGGCTGCTGATGCGGCGCGTGGTGACGCCTTGGCTCGAAGCGGGGTTGGACGACGTCCGATGGCGCAGGCTGTGCTTGTTTCCGGCTGCCGTGCTGATCGTGGTCGTGGGGCTGTATTGGATGCCCCGCCAAATCGTCTCGCCGCCGGCGGAAGCGGCTCTGTTCGCGTCGGTTCTGGTCGTGGGGATCGTCGTTGCCGTCGTCTGCTATCTGAGGATAGCGCGCGATCTCGAAAGGGCGCTTGCGGAGCGCGACGGCCTGTACGGAAAGGTGGGAACGCTCGAGAGGGAGCGCGACGACCTTGCCGGTCGCGTTGACGAGCTCAAGCGCGAGAGCTCGAACCGTGCCGCTCGGGACGGGGCTGCGCGCGAACGTGCGGAGACCGTCGTGTTCCGGACGCCTTCCGCGGTGGCGTCGTTCAAGCCGTCGGACATAAGCTATCTCGAGGTGTTCGGCCACAAACTTGTGATCCATCTGTCCGATGGGCGCACCGAGCAGCTCAACTACAGCCTGCCGCAAGCGCGCGAGCTGCTTCCCCAGGATCGCTTTTTGCAATGCCACCGCTCGTATCTGGTCAACAAGCAGGCGGTTCGGTCGTTGCGCCGCTACGAGATCACGCTTGACGGCGGCGAGGCCGTCCCGGTGAGCAAGCAACGTTATCGTGAAGTGGAGGAGGAGCTCGGCGTTCGATGACGGGCTCGACCGTGCGCGCGTTCCGCTACAGCCGCGGCTCCAGCGCGCCGGTTTCGCGCAGAACGAAGCGCTCCCCATCGTAATCGACGCGGGTCAGGCTGCCGTTGGCGATAATGAGCGGATCGTTGATGCGCGCGGGGTCGAGCAGGTACATCACCGTGCGGATCGTGAACGCATGGGTCGTCGCCAAGACGTTGCCCCCGCCTGCCGCCAGGGTGGCGTCGCCGATCTCGGTCAGAAACGAGCGCACGCGCCTTGCGACATCCTCGAAGCGCTCTGCGCGTCCGGATCGATCCAGCCGCGCCAGATTGTCGGCGGTCTCGGGCAGGCGCTCGTTCTCCTCCGCGAAGGAAAGCTCCTCGCCGAATCCCTCGGTCAAGCGGCGGTGCAGCATCTCGCCCGATTGCATCTCCAAATCGCCGTAGCACCATTCGCGTAGGCGCCAATCCGCACGGAGCGGAAGCCCCGCGACGGATGGCACGGACCCGGTGGAAAGCGACGTGCGCAAGGTGTCGAGCCAGACAGCTGCGCCATCGGTGCTGGGGCTTGCCGAGGGAAGCGGAACAGCGGGCTGCTGCGCACGGGTCCGTGCGTGGTCGGGTGCGTCGATCGACGCGTCGGGCCATCCCTGATCGGTGTCGACGGCCGATGGGAGGATGCTTTGCGCGGCATCGGGGGCGATCCTGTCTCCGCGCGCCGCTCCACGCGCGTCCAGCAGCTCGGCGAGCGTCTGGCACGTGCGCCCCTTGTCGCTTGCGTAGGCGCTGGCGAACTCGATTTCCGCCAACTTGGATCCGATGGCGCGAGCGGCGGCGACGCCTTCTTCCACCAACGGGGAATCGCACCAACCCTGCACTTTGTGCTGGGTGTTGAACAGCGTTTTCCCGTGGCGAATGAAGTAGAACGACATGCCCATGGTGCGGTTGATCCTTTCGATGGAACGGCAACCGCATCAGGCTAGCACAACGACGGTGGGGGCATGCCGACTTTTGCTACAATCGCGTCGTAAGAGTGAGGAGGGACGGATGATCCAGCAATTCGGCGTTTTGGCTCAGACCGGCGACAACTACCTTCCCTTCATCGTGGGAGGTGTCGTCGTTGTGGCTCTTGTCGTGCTCATCGTGGCGTTTGTGCTGATGAGGCGCAAGTAGATATGGCGGATCGGATCGATCCCGCGCAGGGCGGCGCCAACGCGGCGCGTCCGCACGGTGGGCGGCTCGTCGTCGTGCCCACGCCGCTGGGCAATTTGGGCGACATGACGGAGCGCGCGCTCGCGGCCCTGCGCGATGCGGATGCCGTGTGCGCCGAGGACACGCGCGTCACGGGCAGGCTTTTGGCCGCATTCTCCATCAACAAAAGGCTCGAGCGTTTGGATGAGGCGCTGTCGGCGCAACGCGCCGCGGGCATCGCGCAGCGCGTGCTCGACGGCGAGGTCATCGCGTATTGCAGCGACGCCGGCATGCCGGGGGTGTCCGATCCGGGCATGCGGCTGGTGCGCGCATGTCGCGATGCGGGGGCGCCGGTGGAGGTGCTGCCCGGACCCACCGCGGTGGCGACGGCGTACGTTGCCAGCGGCTGCGACAACCAGCGGTTCTATTTCGGCGGCTTCTTCCCGCGCAAAGCGGGCGAGCGCCGCGCCGTGCTGGAGGGCCTGCGATCCCTTGATGCGGCGCTCATCTTCTACGAAAGCCCCAATCGGCTCGTCGGCGCGCTGGAGGCGATCGCCGAGGCGTTCCCGTTGCGCGAGGCGACGGTGTGCCGCGAGCTCACCAAGCTTCACGAGGAGGTCATGCGCGCAACGACGCCTGATCTGCGCGACGAGTTCGCGCGCCGTGCGGCGCAGGAGGGCATCAAGGGCGAGATCGTCATCGTGATCGACGGCCCCGTGGACGCCGAGGCCGCGGATCGGGCCCAGCAGGCCGCCGACGACGCGCGGGGTCGTGCGGCTCAGCTTGCCGCCGAAGGTATGCGCGCCAAGCAGATAGCGCGCACGATCAGCGATGAGCTGGGGATTTCCCGCAACGAGGCTTACGAGATCGCCTTGGAGGCGAGCCGTTCGTGACCGGACGCGCATCCGCCGGCGCGCGTCGCGGCGCCGCGCCGGTCGAGGAGCTCGTGTTCGTCGACGAGTTCGAGGTCTGGATCCTTCGCAAGCGCGTCAAGAACGTCAACCTGCGCGTGAAGCCCCCCGATGGGCGTATCGAGGTGTCGGCGCCGATGCGCGTCGACAGCGAGTTCGTGAAGGCGTTCGTCCACGAGAAGCGCGACTGGATCCGCAACCAGCAAAAACGCATCGCCGCGTCCCCGCAGGGCCGGGCCGCCGCGGCGTCGTCCGACGAGGTCGCGCAATGGAAAGCCGTGGTCCAGGCGTTCGTCCCTCCCTTGATCGCCAAGTGGGAGCCCATCATCGGGGTGAAGGCCGGCAAGATCGCCTATCGCAACATGACAAGCCGCTGGGGCAGCTGCCAGCCGTCGACGGGGCGCATCTGCATCAACGTGAGGTTGGCGCTCTATCCGCCCGAATGCTTGGAGTACGTGGTCGTTCACGAGTTGTGCCACCTGCGGGAGCGCGGACACGGGCCGCGGTTCCATGCGCTGATGGACGCGTTCCTGCCCGATTGGAAGGCGATCCGAGCCAAGCTGCGCTAGCCGTCGATGCGCCCCGGACAAACGGGCGCCGTTCGCGCCAAGCGTTTCGCGCGGTGTCGAAAAGCCTGATAGGATGGGACTATGGTGCAAACGGGAGAACAGATGGGCATGAAGGGCGAACGCACGTTGGACGGCGAGCCCGCTGCCGCGTTCTCCGCCCATATGCGTCATTTGATCCTGGGCATCATGATGCTGGGGACGGGCGCGGCGTGCATCTCCCAAAGCATGATGATCTCGGCGCTGCCCGCCATCATGAAGGAGTTCGCTGTCGACGCCACGCTGGGCCAGCTGCTCACGACCGCCTACATCTTCACGCTCGGGTTGATCTCCGCGATATCAGCTTTCCTGGTCAATCGCATCAATGCCAAAAAGCTGTTCCTCATCGCCATCGGAATCTTCGTTGTCGGCTGCGCCGCGGCGCTGTTCGCTCCGAACTACTGGCTGCTGCTTGCCGCGCGCCTGTTCCAATCGGGCGGCGCGGGCATCCTGCTTCCGCTCATCCAGGTGGTGGCGCTGTCGGTCTATCCCAAAAGCGAGTACGGCAAGGCGATGGGCATCGTCGGCATCATCATCGGGTTCGCGCCCGCCATCGGCCCGAGTATCGCGGGGTTCTTCATCGATTTTTGGGGATGGCGCTCGGTGTTCGTCCTGCTGGGCGTGGTGGCGCTGGTGCCTGCGGTGCTGTCGGTGCCGCTGCTTCCGCGCGATATCGTGCCGCCGCCCAGCCATCGCGAGAGGTTCGATCCGCTTTCGGTGGCGCTCTACGTCGTCGGTTTGGTGGCCTGCCTGGTGGCGGTGACCATCATGGAGTCCGCGGGCTTCGCGCTCGAGGCTGTCGTGCTGCTGGTCGCGGGGGCGGCGGTCATCGCGGTGTTCGTGCGCCGTCAGCTTGCAAGCGACGATCCTCTCCTCAAGCTGTCGTGCTTCAAAAACCGGGCGTTCGCCGTATCGGTCATGCTCGTGCTCGTCGGTCACATCGCGTTCATGACCGGCTCGGTGATGGTCCCGCTGTTCGTGCAGGATGTCCAGATGGATTCGGCCACCGTGTCGGGGCTCACCATCCTGCCGGGCGCGGTGCTGCTCGGCTTCCTCAATCCCGTCACGGGGCGCTATCTGGACAAACACGGACCGCATGCGCTTGTGATCGTGGGGTGCGTCGTTCTGGTGGCGGGCACGCTGGCGTTTGTTCCGCTGGGCCCCGACACGCCTGAATGGGTGGTGACGGTGCTTTACGGCGTGCGCACGGTGGGCGTGGCGTGCCTCATGATGCCGCTGACGGCGTACGGGTGCGCTGCTTTGCCGATGGACGATCTTGCCCAAGGCAATGCCATCGTCACCTCGTTCCGCCAGATCTTCGGCTCGCTTGCCTGCTCCGTGTTCATCGCGGTGATGTCGGCTAATTCGGCAAGCCCGCTCGGCGTGGACGCGCATGGCTTCGGCGTGAGCTTCGCGGTGCTTGCCGCGGTGATCGCGGCGGGCTGCATCGTCGGACTGGCTTTGCTGCCGCGCTCCAAGCGGTCTTCTCGTGGCTAGAGTGCCGCGTTCAGCGGCGCGCCGAGCCTTCCCGGATCGGGAAAACGAGCGTCTCAGTAGGCGTAATGCACGCGTTTCACCTGCAGGTATGCGGTTTTGGTGGGTCGACGTCCCTGAAAAGGCACCTCACCTATAATTGAGGATTACAAAGGGTCGTGCGGGTTCAGCCCCGGGCGGCCATTCGATCAGACAGGCCCTATATGCAGCGAAACGCAGTTAAAACGCACGAAACCGCCCTGATGCGGGCTCGCATCGCCACCGTGGCGCTTCTCGTCTTTTCCCTTGTCATCGCCGGTTCGTTCCCGATCGCCGCGCAGCCTCAGCGCGCGTTCGCGGTCACCGAGGAGACTGAGGCGGAGCCCGACGATCTCCAGCAACGCGTGGAGCAAAGCGCCGCCGAATACGACGCCGCCGTCGAGCGCGTGAGCGAGCTGGAGCAGCAGATCGCCGACAACCAGGAGCAGATCGCCGAGATCGAGCAGGATCTTCCCGAGCAGCAGGACCGCGCGGCGGATGCGATGCGCGACCAATACAAGTTCCAACGCGAGGCTCCCGGCCTGTTGGAGATGATCCTTGGATCGGGATCGCTTTCGGACTTCCTTTCGAGCTGGGATTACTTCACCCATATCCAGGATAGGAACTACAACGAGCTCGAGCGCCTTGCGCAGATGCGCGAAGAGCTCGAGGCGACCGAGCAGGAGCTGTCGGCGGCGCGCGACGAGGCCGTCGAGCAGCAATCCGCCGCCGAGCAGGCGCTTGCCGAGGCCCAGGCAGCGCGCGAAGAGGCGCAGCGCCGCGCCGAGGAGGAGGCCGCGCGCCAAGCCGAGGAGGCACGTCGCGCCGCGGAGGAGGCTGCCGCGCGGGAGCAGCAGGCGGAGCAGGAGGACCAGGCGGACCAGGCGTCCGACCAGGAGCAATCCGCCGAACCCGAGGTGCAGCAGCCCGCTCAGGACACCGTCGTGGAGACGCCCTCTTCCGACGGTGCCGACTGGAGCTCCGACAAGGCGACGTTCGTGTCCCAGTGGGCAGGCCGCATCGATGCGTATCTGGCAGGATCGCCTTTGGCGGGGCAGGGCGCCACGTTCGCTTCCGCCGCATGGGACTACGGCGTCGATCCGCGCTGGTCGCCTGCCATATCCAACACCGAAAGCTCCAAGGGCCTGTACTGCTTCCTTCCGCATAACGCCTGGGGCTGGGGATCGTACAGTTGGGGCAGCTGGGAAGAGGCGATCAACGCCCACGTGCGCGGCTTGGCGCGCGGCTACGGCTACACCATCAGCGTGGAGGCTGCGAAGAAGTACTGCCCGCCCAACTGGGAGCACTGGTACAACGCCACGCTGGCGCAGATGAACATGATCTAGGTCGACGGCTCGTTCTGCCAGGCTTTTCGCGTCAGATGCCAACTTGTGCGAAGAATGCGACGATGCGCGCGTGATCACAGCGCGCTGTCGTCGCATTCTTGACATTGAGCGTCGTTTTCGCGGGCGAAAGCGCCGAGATCGCGGAAATCATCATGCCGCATGTCGCATTCTGCCGAATAATCGGCATTCGATTCGAAAAGCCTGGTAACTACATAATGGCGAGCAAGGACGGCTTGGACACCGTCGCCTCTTGGCAGGCTTGATTGCCTATCAGCGACCGGTCGGCTCCTTTGCGGCAAGGTCGGCGAGCGTGATCCCCTTCAGATAATCGATGATGACGCCCTCGAGGCCTGACCACAGGGAAAGGGTCGGGCATTTTTCGCGGCGGTCGCACGCGTCGGCGTCGACGATGCAGGGCAGGGCGTTCAGCGAGTTCTCGGTTGCCCGGACGACCTCGGCGGCGGTGATCCTGCCGGGCTCCTCCGCCAACTGGTAGCCGCCCGAGAATCCGCGCGTCGCCTTCAGGAGGCCGTGGTTCATCAGCAGCGAGACGATCTGCTCGAGGTACTTTTTCGAGATGTTCTGGCGTTCGGCGACATCCTTGAGGGCGATGTAGCCTTCTCCCCAATGCTGGGCCAAATCGACCATGAGCCGCATCCCGTATCGGGTTCGAGTCGATAGCTTCATGTGCGGCCCCCTTATCGCCAGAGTTCAACGATTAAGGTTCATTGTAATAGTTTACAGGCCGTTGCGGGCAAGGTTTTCTATCGTAAACCTGCGAAATACGGGGATTGGGCGAAGGCTGAGCCGTTATGTCGCCGGAGGGGAGCCCGGCGTCGCCGCCCGGGCGATCCGCGGATCGTTTTCCACTGCGGGATGCACGCGGTTATGCGCGGCTATCCTCGCGCCCCGTGCTAGAATGACCAGTTGTCAAAAGAGCAGCCAGGCGACCGCGCGCCGACGTTTCGCACGTCCGCGTCCCGGCGCCGCCCGTTTCCGCCAAGGGTTCCATTCGCCTGCGGCGGGTGAGGAGTTTCATCGACATGTCCAAGGGAACCTATTCGTTCACCACGCCCATCTACTACGTCAACGCCGCGCCGCATCTGGGCACCGCCTACACGACGGTCGCCGCCGACACGGTGGCGCGCTACCAGCGCATGAACGGCTACGATGTCGCTTTCGTCACCGGCATGGACGAGCACGGCCAGAAGGTCGCCGACACCGCCGCGGCAAAGGGCATGCAGCCCCAGGAGTGGTGCGATTCGATGGAACCCGCCTTCCGCGACGCCTGGAAGATGCTCGACATCACCTACACCGACTTCGTGCGCACCACCGAGCCGCGTCATGCGCGCACCGTCCAGAAGTTCTGGCAGGACCTCTACGACAAGGGTTGGTGCTACAAGGGCAGCTACGAGGGCTGGTACTGCGTGCACGAGGAGACCTACTACG
>ERZ1034920.869-NODE-869-length-21486-cov-6.139284_pt1 | contig 21486 bp, 18 predicted proteins | sample MGYA00520688_ERZ1034920 | MGnify/ENA primary metagenome ERZ1034920 (study PRJEB33766, sample SAMN09781785) | gut metagenome | biome: gut microbiome | host: Homo sapiens | place: Madagascar | study: EMG produced TPA metagenomics assembly of the PRJNA485056 data set...
AGCCTCCAGAGACTCGCCGCCCGGCCCTTGTTGGCCGTCAGCCGACAGCTGGCCCGCGGCCAGTTGGGCTGCCGCCTAGAACATGCCCAGGAAGGCGTGCACAAAGACCGCCGCCAGGACGGCGCCCACAAAGGGGGCCAGGCCAGGGACCAGAAGGCCGTACTTCCAGTTGTTATCGGCCTTGTCCTTGATGGGAAGCACCTGGTAGGCAAAGCGCGGGCCAAGGTCACGCGCCTGGTTCATGGCAAAGCCGGTGATGCCGCCCATGCCCATGCCGACGGCCCAGACGATCAGGCCGACGCAGATGGCCAGCATGAGGACGTTCTCGCCGGCGCGGCTAGCGGCGGCGAGAATCGCGGAGATGAAGACGAAGGTGCAGATGGCCTCGCAGAAGAAGTCGCGCGGGAGGTTCTGCAGGCCCTCGGTGGGGTTGGTCGAGAAGATGTTGCGCTGCGCGATGGGGTCGACCACGCCCTCGGACGCGCGGAACTCGTCGGCGTACATGAACCACGCAACGACGGCGCCCGCAAAGCCGCCGAGCATGTCAGCGACCATGTACGGGATGCAGGAGGACCAGGGCACCAGACCCACGATGCACTGGGCCAAGACCATGGCCGGGTTCATGCAGACGGCACCGCCAAAGATGAACAGGGCCACCGAGATGCCAAAGGACCAGGTGGTGATTGCGAACATGTGGCCGGAGCCCTGGTACTTGGCACCCTTGAGGACGGTGTCGCAGTGAACGCCCACGCCGAAGATGATCATGAGCGCCGTGCTGCCAAACTCGCACAGCATGTGATAGAGAAGGTCATAGCTTGCCACGCGTGAAACTCCTTAGGTAGTTGCAACGATTATTTAACGGCAAGGCGCGCCGGCGCGGATGCGCGGCCGCGCACCACATGCCGACGCGCCTGAGAGCCCTAGTGCTGGGCCACGACGACGCCCAGGCCGTCGGGGATGACGGCCACCTTGGCGTCGGCGCCCTTCATCTTGAAGGCCAGCTCGAGAGCCTCCTCAATGGTGTTGACCGGCGTCATGTGCATGTCGCGCAGCATCTGGTGATCGCAGAGGTCGGTGACCATGATCACCGGGTGGTGAGCCAGGATGCGGGCGAAGATCTGGGAGGTCCACTGGTCGGGCAGGGTCTCGTCCTTCGGACGCTCGATGCAGGCGCGCTCGAACTCCGCCGGGTCGTTCTCGGCGATGTTCTTGTAGAAGCCCTCGCCACCGTGGCCGTCAGCGCAGCCGGCGACGTCGATGATCACGCCACCCTCGGGCAGCGTGGCCTCGGCCGCGCACATTCCCTTGACGGCCTGGTAGATGTTCTGGTCGAGCGGGTAGCCGCCGTTGGTGGTGATGGCCACGTCGCACTGGACGGGCTCGACGCCGGCAAGCTTGCGCACAAAGTCGCAGCCAGCCTCGTGGGCCTTGTGGATGTCGCCGGCAAAGGAGCCGATGACCTCGTGCTTGCCGTTCAGGACCACGTTGAGCACGAAGGCGAGGTGCGCCATCTCGGCCGCGGCGAACATGTCCTCGTTGACATGGTTGTGGCAGAGGTTGCCGGCGCGGGAGTGGGAGTCGTTCACGAACTGGCCGTTGTGGTTGTACATGATCGTCTTATAGGAGGCCACGCCCGGCAGGACGGACTTGCGGCTGCCGGAGAAGCCGGCAAAGAAGTGCGGCTCGATGAAGCCCTCGGCCAGCAGCAGGTCGGCGTCGGCAGCAACCTTGTTGATGATGCACTCGCCGCCGGAGGGAAGGGTCCCGACCTTCTCCATCATGGAGTCGTCGGTGGCCACGTGCATGACGATCTCCTCCTCGGCCACGATCTTCTCGCCGTACTTGTTGACGAGCTCCTCATGGGTGGAGGGACGGTGCATACCGGTGGCGACAAGGATGCGCACGCGAGCCTCGGGCGCGGCGGCGTGGATGCGGCGGAGCAGGATGGGCATGGTCACGCGGGAGGGAACGGGGCGCGTGTGGTCGGAGCTGATGATGACGATGTCGCGCTTGCCGCGGCAGAGCTCCTCGAGCTTGGGAGAGCCATAGGGGTTGTCCAGGGACTTCTCGACGAGCTCCTCCTGGCTCACCTCGGGCTTGAACTCGTTCTGGTGGCCTTCCATCAGGCCGGCGAAGTTCTTGTCCTCCAACTTGAGATGCATGGTCTTGTGGTCAAACGGCAGGTCTGCCTCAAACATCTTCCGTCTCACTTTCGGTCTTAACCGCTCCGGTCACGGTTGTACGGGAAACCATACGCCGCTCATTTGCTACCGTTTGCCGACGTTTTTCTACCGTTCGACTGCACCTGTAGGGGTGTTCATAAAGCTTGGAACCTGTTTGCGTCTTGGTGCGGGAACGTCGGCAAATGGGAGGAGGCCGGAGACCGGGAGCGCCTTCTTCCTGGAGTGTGATGGACACGTGAAGAGCGCAACAACAGTCGTTGCGAACACCACTCGCCGCACCCCAAAGCCACGCGCCGCCCGCGCGCGGTATTCTTTAGGCACAAGAGAACGAGAGGAGACCCCCATGTCTGACTACGTCCTTAGCTGCTGCTCCACGGCAGACGTCACGCGCAAGCTCCTGGAGGAGCGCGGCATTGCCTACGTCTACTTCAACTACCAGCTGGACGGCCAGATGCTCAAGGACGACTTTGGCCAGACCAACTCCCCCGCGCAGCTCTACTCAAAGATGCTTGCCGGCGCGGACGCCAAGACCTCCCAGGTCAGCGTCGGCGAGTACATTACCCACTTCGAGAAGTTCCTCACGCAGGGCAAAGACGTCCTCCACGTGACGCTCTCGTCCGGAATCTCCGGAACCTACGGCTCCGCCTGTGCCGCGCGCGACCAGCTTGCCGAGAAGTACCCGGACCGCAAGGTTGTCATCGTTGACTCCCTGTGCGCAAGCGCCGGCTACGGCCTGCTCATGGACAAGCTTGCGGACCTGCGCGACACCGGCATGGGCATCGACGAGCTTGCGGCCTGGGCGGAGGAGCACCGCCTCGAGGTGCAGCACTGGTTCTTCTCCAGCGACCTCACGTTCTTCATCCGCGGCGGGCGCATCTCCAAGGCCGCGGGCCTGGTGGGCGGCCTGCTCAAGATCTGCCCCGTCATGGACGTGGAGCCCAACGGCAGCCTGGCCGTAAAGGAGAAGATCCGCAGCAAGGGCCGAGCCATCGCACGCGACCTGCAGAAGATGGAGGAGCTGGCCCAGGGCGGGCGCAACTACACGGGCAAGGTCTTCATCAGCCAGTCCGAGTGCCTGGTTGACGCCGAGGAGCTGGCCCACCGCGTTGAGACCACGTTCCCGCACATCGATGGCCCCGTGCGCATCTACCCCATCGGCGCCACCATTGGCTGCCACACCGGCCCGGGCACCGTGGCCCTCTTCTTCTGGGGCAAGCCCAGGGAGTAGGCGAGGCGGCTCGCGCGAGCACAAATACCGAAAAAGAGGCCCGGACGACAACGTCCGGGCCTTCTGTTGTTTCTCCTACAGTTCCATCTCAAAGAACTCGCGATAGAGGGCCAACTCGTCAGGGGTATCCTCGCTGGAGGCAAAGCCCACGGAGCCGGCATGGCTCTCGTCGGCCAGAAGGCCGCACTCCCCCAGGCGGTGCCGCAGCTGGCGGGCCGTCCCGGCGCCGCCGTCATAAAAGCGCACGTCACCACCCAGGACCTCGGCAATCTGCCTGCGCACGAAGGGGTAGTGCGTGCAGCCAAGGACCACGGAGCCGACGGTGCCCGCGAAGGAGCCCACGTAGCCGCGGATCATCTCGCGCAGGTCCGCCGCGGCAAGGTCACCCCACTCGATGCGTCCGGCAAGGCCTGGGCACGGGACCGAGATGACCTCGCAGTCGCGCCCGTAGGTGGCGGCAAGCTCCTGGTACTTGTCAAGGCGCAGGGTGATGTCTGTTGCCATGACGAGGATGCGGCCGTGGCCGGGAGCCTCCGTCGCGGGCTTGAGCGCCGGTTCGATGCCAATGATGGGCAGGTCAGGATATATGCGACGCAGCGTGGGGGCGGCAGCCGAGGTGGCCGTGTTACACGCTATGACAATGGCCTTGGCGCCGTCCGCCACAAACCGCTCCACGATGTCCTGGGAGAGCTCGAGCACGCGGGCCTCGGTCTTCTCGCCGTACGGGGCGTTGGCGGAGTCTCCAAAGTAGTGGAAGTTCTCGTGCGGAAGTTCCGCAACCAGAGACCTCAGCACGCTGATGCCGCCGACCCCCGAGTCAAACACGCCGACAAACCCACTCACGCTCGCTCATCTCCCAAAAATGAGAAAAAGGGACAGTCCCCATTTCTCATTGCGTCATTGATGTGACTGCCTGGCACGCAGCGTGTCTATGCCGTGGCGGACGGTCATGACCGGGTGGCTAAGCAGCATCCTGGGACCAGCATAGCGCATGACGTCCTTGATGGCCTGCCGCTGGGCGGGCGCGTAGCAGTGCACGCGGCACTGCGAGCAGAAGGTCTTGGTTGCCATGAAGGGGCAGTGGCCGATGCGCGCGGAGGCGTACTCCGTCAGCGCGGCGCACTCCGGGCAGAGCCGACCGCGAGGAGTCCCGTGGTTTCCGCGGCAGTAGACGCCGATCATCTGCGTGACCACCAGGCGCTCCCGCTCGCGCTTTGCCTCGACGGCCTCGGGGGTAAGGGGCTTGGGCATCAAAGAACCAATCAGGTAGGAGGGTTGAACAAATCAGTCAAGTTTAACTTAGATGCGGACAAAGGCAAAATTGGCCTACGTCCACAAGGCGATTGCCCCCAAAATGGCATAATTATGCACATGGTTATGGCCTAAAGAAGGGAAAGCACCATGCCTGTATGCGTTCCAATCAAAGACCTGCGCGATACGGCGCGTTTTTCAGAACTTGTCGAAGAGACCGCCGGACCCGTCACCGTTACCAAAAACGGATATAGCAAGTTCGTCGTAATGCGGTCAGACGACTATGACGAGCTCGAGGCAAAGGCCGCCAAGGCCGATTTGATGGCCCGGATTGCCGTAGCCGAGAAGGAGAGGGCCGATGGCGATTCGTTCAATGCCTTCGAAGCGCTCGCCTCAGTAAAGGCCAAGTATGGACTCTAGGGAAGTGCGTGTCCTCGCCAGCGCCAGCGAAGAGATCGAAGAGGCAGTCGCATGGCTTTCAGCTAGGTCCAAGAATGCCGCCCAAGCCTTCGCCTTTGGCTATGAGGAAAAGCTCTGCATGCTGGCCTCGGGACTAATTGAATACCCACTCTCCCACATCCCGGAACTGGCGCGGCTAGGCTATCGGGCGACGTCCTTTGGTGCCTATACGATGCTGTACTACGTAGAAAATGACGTCGTATTTATTGCACACGTCTTTCACCAGCACAGAAACTACGCCCGGCTAGTGGCTAGGAAAGAAGAGGAGTGGCCTCCACCGCGCGGGTAGAGCTTTAGTTGCCTGTTCTTGCATTGGAACCGGCGGGAAAGTGACACCATCCAATACAACAAGGCCTCTTATCTGGCAATTCTGCAAAATGCAGATTTTAAAACGGCTGATTTCTGCAAAATGCAGACTTTTGGACCCACTCGTCGTCCACAAAAACGCCCCCGGCGAGAAGGGCTTCTCGTCGGGGGCGCGGTCTAGCTCACACGGCCTTGGTCCATGGAGTAGGTCTTGTCGGCTATTGCCATGGTGGAGGGGCGGTGGCTGATGAGGACCACGGCCCGGCGCCCGCGCTGGTCGGAGAGGGACTTCAGAATCTGAGCCTCGTTGAGGGAGTCCAGGTTGCTCGTAGGCTCGTCCAGCAGGAGCAGCGGCGCGTCGTGCAGGAAGGCCCGGGCCAGCCCCAGGCGCTGGCGCTCGCCGCCAGAGAGGGTGTCGCCCAGCTCGCCGACCATGGTGTCGTAGCCGTTAGGCAGACTGCAGATGAAGTCGTGGACGCTCGCCGCGCGGCACGCCACCTCAAGCTCCTCGTCTGTGGCGTCCGGCCGCGCGATGAGCAGGTTATCGCGAATGCTGTCGTGGAAGAGGTGGGTGTCCTGCTCCACAAAGGCCTCGGCGTCGCGCAGGGCGCTCGTGGCAACCTCGCGCACGTCAGTGCCCGAGAGGGCAACGCGACCCTGGTCAACGTCCCAAAAGCGCATGAGCAGGCGGCAGAGCGTGGACTTGCCGGAGCCGCTCTTGCCCTGGATGCCCACGATCTGCCCAGGCTCCACGCTGACGCTCACGTGGTCCAAGATCTTCTCGCCAGCGGCCTTTTGACCATACGAGAAGCTCACGTCCTCGACGGTAATGCTGTCAAAGCCGGGGCAGGCACCCTCGGAGTCGGGCACCTCGGCCACCAGCGGCTCCTCGTCCAGGATGTCCAGCACGCGGTTGCCGGCGGCAAGCGTGCCCTGCAGCGTGGAGCCCAGGTTGGCCAGCGCCACAAAGGGCCCGAAGGAGCTGAACGTGGTCACCGTGGCCAGCACGGCACCCTCCGCCGTCACAAGGCCCGCGCCGGCAAGGCTTGCGGCCATCAGCATCTGCGCGCAGGAGAGCACCATGATGGCTCCCGTGGTGGCCGCCTGACCTGCGGCTCCACGGGCACGCAGCTTGCGCTGGGACGCCACCAGCTCCTCGCTCCTGTCGTCGAGCTCCTCCAGGCGAGAAACGCCCGCGCCATACTGCAGCACCTCGCCCAGGCCGCGCAAGCCATCAAGGACGAAACCAGACAGCCCGGCGGCGAGGTCTCGGCTGCGCCGCCCCTCCCCGCCCGAGGCGCGGGAGACCGCAACCGGCACGGCAATGCCCACCAGCGCATACGAGGCCAGAGCCATCGCCGCCAGCGCAGGGTGGATGCCGCCCAGGAAGGCGCCCATGACCACCGCCATCAGCGCGGCTATGCAGATGGGGCTGATGGTGTGGGCGTAGAAGACCTCCAGCAGCTCCACGTCAGCCGTGACCGTGGAGATGAGGGCGCCGCTGTCGGAGCCGGCCAGCTTGGCCGGGGTCAGGCGGCGCAGCGCCCCAAACACCAGGTCGCGCACGTGGGCCAGCAGCTTGAAGGCAATGTAGTGGTTGCAGCGCTGCTCCACGTAGTGCAGCACGCCGCGGGCCACGGCCATGACGGCCAGCACCGCCACCGTGACGCCAAGCGCCCACGGCAGGGAGCCCGCGCCCACCGCGGCAAGGGCCGCCTCGGCCGCCAGCACGGGCACGCCCGTCGCGCAGCAGAAGCCGGCCACACCGCAGGCCACGGCCAGGACCATCCATCCGGCAAGGGGCCTTGCCAGCCCCAGCATGCGCCACATGACGCGCGCGTTACTCCTGGCCGCCATCGGCCGTCACCTCCTGGGGTTGAAGAAGGGACTGTCCCTTTGTCACGTTCTCGAGCTCGGACTGGGTGCGCCAGAGGGAGGCGTACTCGGGGCAGCCGCTAAGGAGCTCCTCGTGGGTACCCTCCCCCGCCACGCGGCCCAGCTCCATCACGTAGATGCGCTGGGCGTCCGTCACGTTTGCCAGGCGGTGGCTGATGAGCACCACCGCGTGTGTGGCTGCAAGGTTGCGCACGGCGGCCATGATGGCCTCCTCGCTCTCCACGTCCACGTTGCTCGTGGCCTCGTCAAAGACGTAGACCGGGGTCTTATGCAGGACGGCGCGGGCAAGCGCAAGGCGCTGGCGCTGACCGCCGGAGAGGTTGGCCGCGCCCTCGGTGAGGCGTGTGTCCAGCCCCTCCTGGCTCCGCAGGTAGTCGGCCAGGTTGGCCATCTTGAGCGCCGCCCAGAGCTCTTCCTCGGAGACGCCCGGCGCGGCCATGAGGAGGTTGTCGCGCACCGTGCCCGCAAAGAGCCGGGCGCCCAGGCCCACGTAGGTCACGTACCGGGCGAGCGCCGCAGGGTCAAGGTCGCGCACCTGCGCCTCGCCCAGCAGGGCCTCGCCGGAATAGCCGGGCAAGCGGCCGCACAGGAGCGCGGCGATGGTGGACTTGCCGCTGCCGGACTCGCCCACGATGGCGGTCATACCGCAGGCCGGCACCTCAAGGCCCACGCCATGCAGGACCTCGCGCTCGGGCACATAGCCAAACGTCACGTCGCGCAGGCAGAACGCGTCGCCCGCCTTCGGCGCGAGGGTGCGGGCCGGCGGCTCCGGCAGCTCGAGCAGGCGGAAGATCTTCTCGCTTGCGGCCATGCCGTTCATGGCCACGTGGAAGTAGGAGCCCAACTGGCGCATGGGCAGGAAGAAGTCCGCGGAGATGAGGACGACGAAGAGACACCCAAAGAGGTCGATGGCGCCCGCGGCCGTGGCAAAGAGCGCCACCGCGATGCCCGCCACGGCGCCTCCCAAGGCCACGATGTCCATCACAATGATGGAGTTGAGCTGCATGGAGAGCACCTTCATGGTGATGGTGCGGAAGCGCTCCGCCTCCTGGTTCATGGCCTCGTGGCGCGCGGCGTCCGCCTGGTAGATCTTGAGGGTGGTGAGGCCCTGGAGGTTCTCGAGGAAGCTGTCGCCCAGCTCGGCGTACTGGTCCCAGTACTTGCCCAGGATGCGCTTTGCCACCTTCTGCACCGCCACGATGGTCACGGGGATGAGCGGCACGCAGAGCAGCAGCACGACCGCCGCGGGCAGGCTCACGGGCGCCACCACCGCAAACAGCGTCACCGGCGCCAACACGGCATAGAAGAGCTGCGGGAGGTACTGGCCAAAGTAGGTCTCAAGCTGCTCGCAGCCCTCCACGGAGAGCTGCACCACCTCGGCCGTGGGCACCTGGTCCGTGTAGCTGGGGCCCATGGCCAGGAGCTTCTCGTAGATGCGGCGGCGCAGCACGCGCTTGACGTCCTGGGAGGCGGCAAAGCTCTCGCGGGCGGCAAGGCGCGCGGCCACCACGCACAGGATGACGCCCACGGCCAGCAGGGGCCACGCCACCCGCGGCACCGCCACGCCCGTGACCAGCGAGGACGCCACCCGTGCAATGACCCAGACCAGCGCCACGTTGCCCACCAGGCCCACCCACTGCCAGGCCACCGTGGCCAGCACGTGTCGCAGGGCCTCGGGCACCAGCGCCAGAAGCCGTTTGTCCATCATGTTGGGTATACTCCGATTCTGCATGCGGCGAGAAGCGCTTCTCGCCTAAACGATAACGTAGGTTAACTTGTCCATCTTACCCGATGGACCCAACAGTCTGGAGAGACGCATGAGCAATGAGGGCAAGAAGGTCAAGGTCCACTACGTGGGCACCCTGGACGACGGCACCAAGTTCGACTCCTCCCGCGACCGCAACGAGCCGCTGGAGTTCACCTGCATGGCCGGTCAGATGATCAAGGGCTTTGACGCCGCCGTCAAGGACATGGAAGTCGGCCAGGTCATCGACGTGCACATCCCCGCCGCCGAGGCCTACGGCGAGAGGCGCGAGGACCTCGTCCAGACCCTGCCCATCGCCCAGCTCCCCGGCGCGGAGAACCTGGTCGCGGGCCAGAAGGTCACCCTGGGCAGCCCCGCCGGCTACCCCATCCCCGCGCTCGTGGCCAAGATCGAGGATGGCAACATCACCTTTGACATGAACCACGAGATGGCCGGCAAGGACCTCAACTTCAACATCGAGCTCCTCGAGGTCGCCGAGTAGGCTCCGCGCAGATTGCACACGAAAAAGAAGCCGCAGGCCATTGGCTTGCGGCTTCTTTTTTCGCTCCGATTGTCTTCGGCTGCCTGCGCGCCTACATCATCTCTTCCGGGCAAAACACCTCGTCGAACTTCTCCGCAGAAAGAAGCCCCAGGTCAAGGCAGGCGTCACGCAGGCTCGTGCCCTCGGCGAAGGCCTTCTTTGCCACCTTGGCCGCGTTGTCGTAGCCAATGTAGGGGTTGAGACAGGTCACCAGCATGAGGGAGTGGCGCAGGTTGTGATCCATGCGCTCGCGGTTGGCCCTGATGCCCGACGCGCACCTCTGGTCAAAGGAAAGAATGGCGTCCGCGAGCAGTCTCACAGACTGCAGGAAGTTGTATGCGATGACGGGCATGAAGACGTTGAGCTCGAAGTTGCCCTGGGATGCGGCAAAGCCGATGGTGGCGTCGTTGCCCATGACCTGGGCGGCCACCATGGTGACGGCCTCGCACTGGGTGGGATTGACCTTTCCTGGCATGATGGAGCTGCCCGGCTCGTTTGCCGGAATCGTGATCTCTCCCAGGCCCAGACGGGGGCCGGAGGCAAGCCAGCGCACGTCATTGGCAATCTTCATCATGTTGGCCGCAAGGCCCTTGACCGCGCCGTGGGCAAAGACGATGGCGTCCTTGCCCGTAAGCGCGCGGAACTTGTTGGGGTCCGTCACAAACGGCATGCCCGTGGCCACGGCAAGCTCCTCCGCCACGGCAACGTCAAAGCCCTCCGGCGCGTTGAGTCCGGTGCCCACGGCCGTGCCTCCCAGCGCCAGGCGATACAGCCCCGCAAGCGAGGCCTCCAGCTCCTCGGCAGATCCCTCCAGAAGGCCGCGCCAGCCAGAGATCTCCTGAGCAAAGGAGATGGGCACCGCGTCCTGCAGGTGGGTGCGACCGCTCTTGACCACGTCAGCGTTCTCCACCTCCAGGCGGCGGAAGGTGGCCGTAAGCTGCGCCACCGCCGGCAGCAGGTGCTCGCGCACCGCCGTCACGGCCGCAATGTGCATGGCCGTGGGGAAGGTGTCGTTTGAGGACTGGCTCATGTTGACGGAGTCGTTGGGATGAAGGCGGCGCTCACCGGCAATCTGGTTGCCTCGGTTGGCGATGACCTCGTTGACGTTCATGTTGGACTGCGTGCCGGAGCCCGTCTGCCACACCACCAGCGGGAAGTTGCCGTCCAGCTTGCCGGCAAGAATCTCGTCCGCCACGGCGCCAATGAGGTCCGCATCCGTGGGGCTCATGCGGCCCAGGCGGCAGTTTGCCCGTGCCGCGGCAGCCTTGAGCTGCGCAAACGCACGCACAATCTCATCGGGCATGCGCTCGGTGCCAATAGGGAAGTTCTCGTGGCTGCGCTCGGTCTGGGCGCCCCAGAGGGCTTCTTGCGGCACGAGCATCTCCCCCATGGAGTCGCGCTCCACGCGCCAGCCGGCGGGAGCCTCGGACGTCGCGGTGTTCTGGGCCATGTTCTCTCCTACTCGGACGCGCGACCGCCCTGCTCGAGCCTCTGCAGGCCCGAGAGGATGGCGGAGACCACCTCGGACTGGTCGCGGGCAACAACGCCCAGGTCGGCGCGGACGCCGCGGAAGCGCGGGCTCTTGGAGAGGTCCTTGGCAAGGCGCTCGTTCACGAGGGCGTCGGAGAGGGCGCCCAGCTCGGCCTGGATGCTGTCCATGTACTCGCTTGCCTGGGCGCGCTCGTCTCCAAGCACCTCGGCCAGGCGCTCGGAGACAAAGTGGACCTCCTTGGCGTCCCGGCGGGCCCTAAAGACCGCGTCCTGGTCAGAGAGGTCAAGGCCAAAGAGGGCCTCGTCCACCTGCGCGAGCTCCTGGTCAAAGTGGGTCTTGAAGTCGGACGCGGAGAGGCCCGCCTCAAGCACGCGGCCCTTCCACGCAAAGGTGGCGAGATCGGCCTCCAGCTCGTCCAGGCGACGTGCGGCGTGCTCCTTGCGCAGCAGCTCGTCCACGTCCTCGCGGGCAAGGGCCCGCTCCTTGGCGCACGCCATGGGCAGCAGGCTGCCCGCTGCGAGCTCGCCGGACTCCACCAGGCCGTCCACGCACTCGCAGAGGATGTCCAAGCCGCGAAGAGACCCCGTGGCCTCCTGGAGCTCCTTCAGGAGGCGCACGGAGCGGCGGTTCTGCTTCTTTGCCTGCCAGGGCGCCAAGAACTCCAGCAAAGAGCGCAGGCGGCGCAGCCCCACGCGGAAGGCGCGCAGGGCAACCGGGTCGTCCGGGCGCTCGCGCAGCTGCGCGAAGAGATTCTTGAGCTCGGCCGCCATCTGGGCCACCTCGCCCTCGGCCACGGCGGGGGCGTCCCACGCAATGGGGTCGGGCCCGGAGACGAACCACTTCACGCGGCCGCGGCCGGAGAGGCCGCAAGGCAGGTCGATGGCCATCGCGGCACCCTTGCCAAACGTCAGGCCGCAGCCCGTGAGCTGGGCCGCAGCCATGTCCATGAAGGGCACGTGCCCCACGGCAACAACAACGGGGGCCTGGGCGTCGGCCAGCTCGGCCAGAAACGCCGCCAGGTCCTGACAGTACAGGCTTTGATGCACGGCCACGTCCTGGGCGCCCGTGGCGTCGCAGACGGCCTGCGCGGTCTCCAGCGCGCGCACCGCCGGGCTGCTCCAGACCTCCAGCTCCGGGTCCTCCCCCAGCAGGGCAAACGTGCGCGGATACGCCGCGGCAAGGGCTCGGACGCCCGCGGGCGTGAGCCTGCGGTCCTCGTCCAGGCCGGACGCGGCCACATCCTCGGGGCTTCCATGACGAACGAGCACCAGCGTCTTGACCATGCTTCCCCCTGACCATCGGTTGCCGGCGGGCCTCGCCCACGCGGGACCTCTTAGCATAGCAAGGCATTGTTACAAGAACGCGCCCTTCTCGCCAAGCGGTCAAGCGGCAGGCGAGAAGGGCGCGAGGCAGCGCGATGTCAGTCGGGCGACTAGGCCATGAGCTTGCAGACGTTCTGGGCAAAGGCCACCGGGTCGGCCACGGGCAGCCCCTCGGTCAGCAGCGCCTGGTCGTAGAGAAGCGAGGTGTAGAGGGCGAGCTTCTCCTTGTCGCCGGCCTGCTGGGCGGCCTGGAGCTTGGCAAAGACCGGGTGGGCGGCGTTGACCTCAAGGACGCGCTGGCTCTTGACGTCCTCGGGCGCGGGACCGGCGGAGAGGACCTTCTCCATCTCGAGCGAGACGGGGCCCTCGGCAGAGACGCAGGACGGGGCGTCGTCGGCGGCGGTCAGGCGGGCAGAGACGGTGACCTTGGTGACCACGTCCTCGCCCAGGGCCTCCTTCATGGCGCTGAACAGATCCTCGTTGGCCTTGGCGGCCTCCTCGGCGGACTTCTTCTCCTCCTCGGTGGCAAGGTCAAGGTCGCCGGAGGAGACGTTCTTCAGCTCCAGGGTGCGGTCCTCGGTCTCGGGTTCGGCGCCGTCGGCCTGAGCCTTCTGGGCGGCCTCGCGGGCGGCGTCGTCCTCGTAGGTCTTGGGCAGGCCCTTGGCCTCAAAGTCGCGCATGGCCTGGAAGCAGAACTCGTCCACGTCCTCGGTGCAGAGCAGCACGTCATAGCCCTTGGCCAGGACGGCCTTGGCCACAGGCATCTTGGCCAGGCGGTCGCGGTCGTCGCCGGCGGCGTAGTAGACGGCCTTCTGGCCCTCGGGCATGGCCTCGGCGTACTCCTGAAGCGTGACGTACTTCTGCTCTCGGGCGCTCCAGAAGAGCAGCAGGCCGCCGAGCTCGTCCTTCTTCATGCCGTAGCTCTGGTAGATGCCGTACTTGAGGCCACGGCCAAAGTTCTCGAAGAACTTGACGTAGTCATCGCGGTCGTTGTCGCGCATGGACTCCAGCTCGGAGGTGACCTTCTTCTCGATGCGGCGCTCCATGGCCTGCAGCTGGCGGGTCTGCTGGAGGGTCTCGCGGGAGATGTTGAGCGTCACGTCGGCGGAGTCCACGACGCCGCGCACGAAGTTGTAGTAGTCGGGCAGCAGGTCCGCGCACTTCTCCATGATCAGGACGTTGGAGCTGTAGAGCTCGAGGCCCTTCTCGTAGTCGCGGCTGTAGAGGTCAAACGGGGCCTTGCCCGGAATGAACAGCAGCGCGTCGTACTCCAGGGTGCCCTCGGCGTGCAGGCTGAAGGTGCAGGCCGGGTCCTCCCAGTCGTGGAAGGTGGACTTGTAGAACTCGTTGTACTCCTCGGGCGTGACGTCGCTTCCGCGCTTCTTCCAGATGGGGGTCATGGAGTTGATGGTCTCGAGCTCCTGGTAGTCCTCCCACTCGGGCTTGTAGTCGTCGCCGGCGTCCTCCGGCTTCTCCTTCTGGCGGCTCTTGGTGACCATCATCTGGACCGGGTAGCGCACGTAGTTGCTGTAGCGGCGAATGAGGTCCTTGAGGGTGTACTCCTCGAGGTACTCGTCGTAGCTGGCCTCGTCGGCGTTGTCCTTGAGCGTGAGGATGACGTCGGAGCCGGCCGTCTGGCGGTAGGCGGGGTCGTCGGCGGGCACGGCCTCGATGGTGTAGCCCTCAATGCCGTCGGACGTCCAGCGGTTGCACTCCTCGGAGCCAAAGGCGCGCGTGACCACGCTGACCTCCTTGGCCACCATGAAGGCGGAGTAGAAGCCCACACCAAAGCGGCCGATGATGTCCACGGCGTCGCCCTGCTTGTCGGCGTTGGCGGCCTTGAACTCCTCGGAGCCGGAGTGGGCGATGGTGCCCAGGTTCTTCTCAAGCTCCTCGGCCGTCATGCCGATGCCGTTGTCGGAGATGGTGAGCGTGCGGGCGTCCTTGTTAGGCGTGACGGTGATGGCCAGGTTTGCCTGGTCAATCTGGGCGGAGGCGTCCGTCAGGCTCTTGAGGTAGAGCTTGTCGATGGCATCGGACGCGTTGGAGATCAGCTCGCGCAGGAAGATCTCCCTGTTGGTGTAGATGGAGTTGATCATGAGGTCCAGGAGCTTCTTGCTCTCTGTCTTGAACTTGCGCATGTCACGCATCCCTTCGACGAACGATGTTCAACAGACATGACTGTACCCGACTCATGTGGTCGTTATTCCGGGCACTAAGAAAACCTCAGTTGTCAGCGCTTAGATTTCTTGCCGAGAAGAGCGTGGGGTCGCCTCCCCTCTTGGGTACATTACGGTCAAAGACCCGCCTCGACCCAAGCGCGAGGAGCCATGAAAAGACGGGATTTCATTTGCGGAGCTGGGTTAGCTGCCTTGAGCCTGTTGGTTGGGTGCTCCGGGGATTCGCAATCTAATCAAGACGCAACATCCGGTCGGTTGCCCGCGCTTGCAGTGATTGAAACGCGCCCCCACGTTGCCCCGAGCCGCATTCACTGGCTAGACAGCGACCTGGAGACCCTCGGGTCTACCGAAATCAACCATGCAGCCGTTGGAGACTATTCTCGCCCCGCCGTGATGGATGGAAAGCTGCTCCTCGCTCCAACGGGTCCAACGGGACGAAACGATGACAAGACCGTCCTTTCGATTGAGCTTGACGATTTCCGCGTAACGGAATATGCGCTTGACGCTGTCAACAACTATTGCATCGCCGCAGCGGGTGGTCACGCCTTCGTTGGGGGAAACCTGAATTTCAGCTCCCATATCAGCAAGGTCAAGCTTGCCAATGGAGACGTTCGGTCCTTGGCCCTCCCAAAGTTGATACTTGATTCAATTATCTCAGATGCGTCGAATCTGTACGCTTTCGCATGGGAAGACATCAACGGAGCGGTGCGGTCAAGCCTTCACATTTACGACCTTGACCTCAACGCCATCTCGCGCGTTTCTCTTGATGCCTGTGGCTACTCCGCATTTCGGCCACGGATCTTCGACAATAGGATCTTCATTCCGAGCTGGACGAGCATAACAAACCAAAACAGCAGGTCAAGCACCTTAGGAGTCTACGACATCTCATCAAGGGCACTTGAAACTGTCGAGCTTAAGAAGCCCATTCTCGAGACAATTCCAACAGACAATGGCTTGATCATCATTCACGGCGACATCCACCAGACCTCATCCACCAGAACGGAGGCCGCCCTCCTTGACTATGAGACATGGTCAGTCAAATCGGAGAGCGCGCTTCCCTATCACGCAGTGCAGGCCGAGATCCTCGATAACGAACTCTGCGTCCTAGACAGCAGCGACAGGCTGCACCTCGTCTCCCTTGATGGGCGATGGAGCGAGCATCTTTCGCTCGCTTTCACACCCTCCCTCGATGACAGCCACATAAGCTCATTCATTGCGGTCTAGGCAGCCCTACTGCCAGGCCACCATGAGGTAGTTGTCGTCGACGCCCCAGGCGTCGTCCCCGCAGGGGAGAAGTTCCACCTGCCCGAAGACGGCCTCGAAGGCGCAGCATAGGTCCCGGAGGAAGGCGGCGTCGCCCGCGGGGGTCACCACGTTCGCGGCCACGACGCCGCCGGGCGTCAGGGCGCGCCAGCAGGCGCGGGCGCAGCCCTCGTCGGCGAGCTCGGCCACGGGAGCGGCTCCGGCAAACGCGTCGAGCGCGATCATGTCGTAGGAGGCGGTTGGCGCCGCGTCCAGGAACGCGCGGCCGTCAGCGCAAACAAGCCGCAGGTCACCGCCATTGTCGCGCATGCGTCGGGCCGCCTCGCCCACATAGAACCAGCGCCCGGCCGCATCGACCACGCACGGGTCTATCTCCACCACGTCGACGCAGGCAGACGGACGCTCCAGAGCCACGAGCTTGGGAAAGGAGCACCCGCCGCCACCCACCACCAGGACGCGGCAGGCCCCAGGAGCGCGCCCCAGCACGTCGCCAAAGGCTCGGTAGTACTCAAACACGGGCTCCAGGCACTTCTCGCCAAGGTAGGTGGCGGACTGGAAGACACCTCCACGGCGCAGCACGCGCACGGGCTCGCCCTGCGGGCCGCGGGTGGTGTAGACAAGGCCGCCGCCACGCAGCGGATGCGGGTCAAGGCGGCGCAGGGCGCATGTGGCGGCCGCAGCCGCGCCGGCGATCGCCCCGGCGGCAAGCGCCGCAGCCCGCGTGTTCTTCTTACCAGCCATGACCCTCCCCCATCGTTGCCCGCAGACCCTTTGTTACCATAGCCTGCGAAAACAAAGGGGGCAACGGCGTGGTCGGACTCGGAACGCTCATCAACGTGGCATGCATCGTGGCGGGAGGCCTGATGGGGCTTCTGTGCCGCGGCGCCATCACCCAGAGGCTCCAGCAGGCGCTCCTGCGCTCGTGCGGCGTGGCCGTCATGTTCGTGGGCGTTGCCGGCACGCTGGAGAAGATGCTCTCCGCAAGCCTTGCCGAAGACGGTGCCATTGCTCTCACCAGCGGCGGAACCATGATGATGGTGGTCTGCCTGGCCGTGGGCACCGTCTTGGGAGAGGCTCTTGACCTGGACGCCCGCTTCGAGGACCTCGGCGTCTGGCTGCGCGAGAAGACCGGCAGCTCCGGGGACGCGCGCTTTGTGGACGGCTTTGTGACGGCCTCCCTCACCGTGAGCATCGGCGCCATGGCCATCGTAGGGTCCATCCAGGACGGCCTTTCGGGGGACTACTCCACCCTCATGCTCAAGGGGGCGCTCGACGCCATCATTGTCTGCGCCATGGCGGCCTCCATGGGGCGCGGCTGCCTCTTCTCCGCCCTGCCCGTAGGCGTGCTGCAGGGCAGCATGACCGCGCTTGCCACGCTGCTGCACCCCATCATGACCGAGGCGGCGCTGGCAAACCTGAGCCTCGTCGGCTCCATGCTGGTCTTCTGCGTGGGCGTGAACCTCATCTGGCCGCGCACCTTCAAGCCCGCCAACATGCTGCCCTCCGTGGTTATCGCCGTCGTCTACGCCCTGATAGCGCAGGCCGTGGCATGAGCGGCTGGCGCGACGAGGACGGCATCTACGCCAACGGCGTGGACATAGACCGGCTCCTTGAGCAGATTCTCTCCGACCCGAGGCTGCGCAGCTCAAAGGCCTTCTCCACCACCAAGACGTACGCCGACGAGCCAATCATCCGCCGCGGCTCGCAGATGGACAGCTACCTGCCCAAGGAGATTGGCCAGATGCGCGAGCTGCAGCGCACGCCGCGCGGCCGCACCTGGTCCGAGACGCGCCTCTTCTACGAGCAGGCCCGCCTCATGGAGGACTTTGAGGACAACTGTCCCTACCACGGGCAGTTCCAGAGCTACTATCCCACGTACCGCACCATGACCGACCGCCAGCTGCGCGGCTACTTCACGTGGCGGGCACGCGTGCGCGCGGGGCAGGTGGAGCAGACGGCGGCCTCGTTTGCCTACGTCTACCTCTACGAGCTGCTCATGGGCATTGGCGTGGAGCCCGGCCGCAAGGCCTTCGACGCCATCGAGGCGTTCTGGAAGACGCACCGCCAGTTTGACCCCGGCATGGACCGCTACGTGCCGGGCTGGCTGGTGGACTACGTCGTGGAGCACGACCTCCCGGCGGAGCTTGCCGTCCCCTACGCCCACCTAGAGCACGACGCCGCCATAGCCGTCCTGGAGCGCGCCGAGAAGGACGCGCTGGCCACGGCCCCTCCCAAGGGCTGCAGGCGCCAGCCCACGGACTTTGCCGCGATGGGTGACGCCGCCGGCGAGTTCGCGCAGGCCGTCTGCCAGCTCTCGAGCTATCGCCTGGACGAGAGCCGCCTCTACAAGGAGCGGCCGGAGGACGTCTCTTGCGTGCTGCTGGCGGTCTATTCTCGCCTGGCGCTCCACTACCGCGGCAGCCGCACGCAGGGGCTCACGGAGACGCTCTTTGGCCTGCGCTTTACCGTGCGCCACGTCATGTACGCGAGCGCCGTCCGCTACGAGCCGGGCTTTCACGAGGACTGCGTCTACGAGCTCTCTCCCACCAGGCGCTACGTCTGCAAGAACGGCCTGTGGAGCTGCGACTCCTACCACGACGGGGGCGCTCGCAGCGCCAAGCTGGGCCAGATCGTGCGCGCCGTGGACCGACAGCTGCGCCAGGCCCTTGGCTACGCGCACCCGCTCAAGGACCACGCCGAGGCAAAGTACCTGGTCAAGATCATAGATGACGAGATTGCGGCTTATCTGGGCTGGAAGCAGGCGGCGGCGCCCCGGCGCGTTGAGATCGACCTCTCCAAGCTGGCGGGCATCCGCTCCGCCGCAGCCGTCACGCGCGAGGCCCTCCTGGTGGACGAGGAACGCGAGGACTCCGCTGCCGAGGGGGCTCCCGTTGCTTCTCCGTCCTCAAACAGCTTCGCCGCAAAGAGCGCGGCCGCAGAACTGCGGGCGGAGAAGCAACGGGAGCCCGTCGCGGCGCCGTGCGCGCAGAATGCCTTTGGGGCCACCGGTGATGGCAGCGACGCCCTGGGGCTCTCCAAGGATGATGCGGCGTTGCTGCAGGCACTTCTCGACGGGAGGGGATACGATGGGCCGGGCAACGTGGACCTCATGGTAGACGCAATCAACGAGGCCCTCTTTGACCTGCTGGGAGACACCGCCATAGAGTTTGGGGCAGACGGCGAGCCGCAGCTGGTGGAGGACTACGCCGAGGACGTCCGGGCCGCGCTGTAGGGCTCGTGGGCCTGCACTGGATTTGCCTGGGCATCCAGTGCAGGCCTGGGGCCGTTTTTCTCCCTGCACTGGATTGTCCGTCTGGCGAGAAACCCCTGGTCACCTTTGGCACGGCCCATCCAGTGCAGGGGTCAAGACCTGCACTGGATTCCTCTCCCCGCAACCCCGCTCGTCGCACTCGTCTTGTCTGGCAGAAAAATAGAACGTCTGTTTGTTATTGGGTCTTGGCTGTGCTAGGATTGCCTTTCACGCAGACGGGAAGGAGAGCAGTCAGATGGCAGAGCAGAAGCCCAGGGTTCCCAAGCGCATCGCCGCCGTCATCATCAACTCGCTCAAGGGCGGCGTCGTGCCGCGCATCGGCCTGCCCTACATCACCGTCGGCAGGGAGAGGGAAATCCAGGCCTTCCTCACGGACCTTGGCCTCATAGAGAACGGCGGCGCGTCCTTCCGCTTCCTCGTGGGCCGCTATGGCGCCGGCAAGAGCTTCCTGCTCCAGACCATTCGCACCCACGCCATGGGCGAGGGCTTTGTGGTGGCAGACGCGGACCTCTCCCCGGAGCGCCGCCTACAGGGCAACCAGGGCCAGGGGCTTGCCACCTATCGCGAGCTCATCCGCAACATCTCGACCAAGACCCGTCCGGAGGGCGGCGCGCTCAACCTCATCCTCGACCGCTGGGTCAGCTCGGTCCAGCAGCAGGTGGAGGCCGGCGCGGACGAGGCCTCCCTGCTGGGGGAGCAGCTCGCTACGCTGGACGAGATGGTCCATGGCTTTGACTTCACCCGCATGCTCAGGCGCTACCGCATGGCCTACCTGGAACAGGACGAGGAGGAGCTCGCCCACGTGGTCAAGTGGCTGCGCGGAGAGTACCGCACCAAGACCGAGGCAAAGTCGGAGCTGGGCAACGGCACCATCATCACTGACGATGACTGGTACGACTACGTCAAGCTGCTGGCGCGCTTCCTGGTGGGTGCGGGCTACAAGGGTATGCTCGTCATGATCGACGAGCTGGTCAACCTGTACAAGATCCCCAACGCCATCACGCGCCAGAACAACTACGAGAAGATCCTCACCATGTATAACGACACGCTCCAGGGAAAGGCGCAGTACCTGGGCATCATCATGGGAGGAACGCCCCAGTCCATAGAGGACCGCCGTCGCGGCGTCTTTAGCTACGAGGCCCTGCGCAGCCGCCTGACCCAGGGTCGCTTTGCCCGCGAGGACATGACGGACATGCTCGCTCCCGTCATTCACCTGCAGCCGCTCACCTACGAGGAGCTCCTCGTCCTGGCAGAGAAGCTGGCAGACATCCACGCCGGCTACTTTGGTTACGAGCGCAAGGTCACCACCGATGACCTGGTGAGGTTTCTGCAGATCGAGTTCGGACGCGTGGGTGCCGACAGCCACCTCACCCCGCGAGAGGTCATCAGGGACTTCATCGAACTTCTGGACATCATGTATCAGAACCCGCAGGCCAGCGTAGTCGAGCTCCTGGCGTCAGAGGCCTTCGAGAGGCTCGTCGCGGCACCCGGCGCCACCAGCAACGCGTCCGACGGCGACGGCTCGGGCGACGTGGTCCCGGCCTTTGCCGAGTTCACCATCTAGGCGGAGAGCTCGAGCATGGGCACCTTCGACCGATACGCGCCCTTCGTTCAGGACTTCATCTACGAGAACGGCTGGGACTCGCTGCGCGGCATCCAGGTGGCCGCAGGTGACGCCATCTTCAACAGCGACGACCACGTCCTTCTCTGCGCGTCCACCGCATCGGGCAAGACGGAGGCCGCGTTCTTTCCCATCCTGACGGAGTTCTGGGAGAACCCGCCCACGTCCGTGGGGGCAATCTACGTCGGCCCCACCAAGGCGCTCATCAACGACCAGTTCTACCGCCTGACCGACCTCTGCGCACGGGCGGACATCCCCGTCTGGCACTGGCACGGGGACGTCTCGGCCAGCCACAAGGCAAAGCTGATGAAGCACCCCTCGGGCATCCTGCAGATCACGCCGGAGTCCCTCGAGGCCCTGCTCATGCATCGCCACGCCGCAATAGCGAGCCTCTTCTGCGACCTTCGCTACGTGGTCATTGACGAGGTCCACTCCCTGCTGCGCGGAGACCGCGGCGGCCAGACCATCTGCCTCATAGAGCGCCTCTCCCGCATGGCAGGCGTCGACCCGCGCCGCATAGGCCTCTCGGCCACCATGGGAGACCCGGAATCCGTAGGTCGCTTCCTCGCGGCCGGCACCGGCAGGAACACCGTCATCCCCAAGGTCGAGGAGCCGCCCCGCACCTGGCGCCTCTCCATGGAGCACTTCTTCCAAACCGGCCCCCAAGCCACCGAGCTCTCGTTCGCCAGCACCTCCCCAACCGAGGTAGAGGTGCTCTCCACCCAGGCG
>ERZ1034920.873-NODE-873-length-21462-cov-11.038772_pt1 | contig 21462 bp, 35 predicted proteins | sample MGYA00520688_ERZ1034920 | MGnify/ENA primary metagenome ERZ1034920 (study PRJEB33766, sample SAMN09781785) | gut metagenome | biome: gut microbiome | host: Homo sapiens | place: Madagascar | study: EMG produced TPA metagenomics assembly of the PRJNA485056 data...
AGCGGCGGGACGATTGCCCCGCCGCGTTGCTGTTGAGTATCGGCAATGGGGCCGACCATTTTCGTGAGGCCACGAAAAAGCTCTACGTTATGGAGTTAAGCGCAGTTGCCGCAGCCGTAGTTATAGCCGCTGTTGCAGCAGTACGGATTTGCAACTACGTAAGCCGGGCTCGGGCTCGGGCGGAGCGTGGACACAAGGTAGTTGTTCTGCGCCGCCTGAGAAGCCGCCAGCTGCGCCGCAAAGAGCTGCTGGTTCTGTTCGGCAATCTTCGCGTCCTTCGCAGCCAGTTCCTGCGCCGTCAATCTCTGGTCAATGCTGCGGAAACCGCAGTTCATCGCGTCAATGATGTCGCGGGTGCTGTTCTGCACCTGATTGCGCGTGTCGCAGGCCTGCGTCGCGAGGTTGTAGTTCACGCCCTGAATTGCCTCTCTGGTCTCGCAGCAGCAGTTTGCCGACTGCATTGCCATGTTGTTCAGCTGCTGCATAAGCGAGGCCTGCTGATTGCAGCGGGAAAGCTCCGCCTGAGAGAAGCCGGAAGTCACAGCCTGCGTTACACCGGCAAAGCCGTTAAGCATCCCCGTGTTCATCGCATAGAAGCCGTCGCAGATACCATTGTTCACGCCGTCAATCTTTCTTTCGATGTTCGAGAAGTCGGAGGCCAGAACATAGCCGTCAACAACGCCGCCGCTGTTCCCTCCACGATTGCCGAAGCCGTTTCCGTTACCCCAGCCGCAGAAGATCGCGAGGAACAGGATAATAATCCACCAGCCATTACCGCCGCCCCACCCGTTGCCGCCGTCCGAGTTTGCCGGAACTACGGGCATGTTCATAGGAATACCATCGCCATTCAAACTCATAGTTTTCTCCTTTCGTAGATTTGAAATTTATCTCAATCGTGGCCACGATTTTGACCGTTCAACTGTTCGGAATTTCCGAACTACTGCATCAGCTGCTGAAACTGCCCGGCCATCTGCTGGAGCTGGTTCAACTGCTGCTGCGAGATTTTCCCAGACTGTACCAGCTTCTCAACCTCCGCCCTCGGGTCTCCCTGAAAGCTCTGCTTGAACTGCTGAAATTGCCGCATCATATTTTGAAACTGTCCCATCATGCCAGGCATTTGCCCGCCGCCGAGTGCATTAAACAGTGGATTCATTTTCTGCCTCCTTCACCTTTCTAACGGGCTTGACGCTCAGAGCCGCCACCTTTGCCGCCAGTTCGTCAAAGTCCTTGCGGGTCACGTATTCCACCGTAGGTATTGTTTGCGGCGCTGTGGGGCTCACGGGGGCTGTAGAGCGTTCTACGAGGTCATACGTTGTCATTGCTGGTTTACCGCTTGCGTCGGCTTTCTTCACATACACAACCGGCGCATTCATGTCCCAGAGCGTGACGGCGTTATTCGGCGCGACAATAAATTCGTTTGCCGCCTTTTCGTTCGGAACCCAGATGATAGACTGTCCGCCGCTCGGCTGTTGAGGTTGCGGAGACTGATATTGCATCTGCGGTGCAGGCTGGTACTGTGGCCGCATCATTGGTTCCTGCATCATGGGCGGTTGATTGTAAATCGGCTGCTGATACACATAAGGCTGTTGTCCGAACATCATTTATCCTCCTTTTCCCAGTAGAACAGCGGGATTTCGTTCCCGCTCTCCCATGTGTCGTAGTACGTTCCGTTCTCCACGCACACGACGTGACTTGACAGGGCGAGCACATACACGCCGCGCGGGTGGTCTGCCGCGAACTCTGCGACGGTATAGCAATCCGGGCATGTGTTCGGCACAACGTTCCGGCCAAATCCATGCTGCCGGAGGTACGCCCCCCAGACGCTGTTTGCCGACGGCATGTCCCCCATTTTCAGCCCCTGTAGGCAAAGCCCGACATATGTTTCATCCCAACTTTTGCCCGTCGCCTTCGCGATTGCCCGGACGGTACAGTCTCCGACCTGTTTCCCTTCAGGGTTCGGATTGAAATAAGAAAAGCCCATACCGAACACTCCTTTGATGTGTCCAGTATGGGCTTTCTCGTATTTTCTTGTGCCTTAGTTATGCATCACTTTTGTTTATTTTGCCATCTCTTTAAAATATGCGAGGCTCCAAACACCTTGCTGCTCAAGCGTAAGGCACTTGTCAAAGTTTGCGGTAAACGTATCGATGTCGATTTTGCTGTACTGCTCGGCGATCTCTCGCTCGATATCGTCTGTGGCCTTGTCCATCGTGTGGAGCTTGCGAACAATGATTGTCGCCCATTTGATCGGAAATCTTTGCGCGTTGTCAACGTCGCTCTGGCTCCGCGTATTTGTGGCCTTGCGGCAAATTGCGAAGATCTTTGCCAGCGCTTGGATTTGCTCGGCTGTCATATCAGATACCTCCCTGTTTATGTACTCCCCAATCCAGCCCCGCAGGAGTTCGTTGGGGGTCGTCCCGTCCTCTTTTGCTGCCGCCTTAAACTCTTCGGCGACCTCACGCCGCACTCTGGCGGCGATATTGGTCATGTTTTCTGCCTGCCACTTTGCTGTGGCGCGGCGCTGCGAATCACTCTGCATGGCGTCCTCCAATCAGCAAGGCATGGGGTCATCAAGACCGGTTGCACGGCTTACTGCAGCGTTTACAGCCTCAAGGTCAAAACTGTCAACGGGTTCGGAATTTGCGATCATGAACTCTGCCATGATGTCGCCGCTGGTCTCCATTGCGATCTGCGCTTCCACAGCGTTGGCAAAACGGGTCAGCAGGTCGGCACCATTCTCGTATGGGGCAATTTTCTTCTCGCGGTCCTCTTTGATCGCAGCGTATTGGGCCTCCGTAATAAAGCCTTCGCACATAAGCTTGTGTGCTGTTTTCATTTCCGCGTAGATTTCGTTTGCGTAGGTGCTGAGCTTGTTCGATGCATAGTAAAGGTTCTTCGTGTTGATGTTTTTAAGTTCCATTTTTATTCCCTCCCGGCTTTCGCCTTGATTTATCTCATGGCCTCATTGTATAGTATTTAACACTATATATCAAGTATTATTTTACAATTTTTCAAAAAAATAAGCGCCGATTTCTCGGCACTTATCTCAGCTATACAGTTTGCTTGACGTATCCTTCATGCGTGCCATAATTCCAGGAAGCCTTCGTTGTACCGTAGACCTGCCAAGATACAGTTCTGTTGCAACGTCCACTTGTGGGAGCTTATCCACGAAATAAAGCTGCGCGATACGCTCATCCTCTCGCCCCAGATTTGCTTGATGGATAACCGCTTCCATGTCCCGGCGCATCAGTCCGCCGAGTTCCGGCGGTAGTTTATACCGCGCCTGCGGTGCCATAGCCCCGCCCCCTTACTTCATCGCTTTCGCAAGCTTTTTCAAGAGGTCGTCGCCGTACTTATACGCGGCGAGATAATCAATCGTGCCGTCGGTCAGGCCAGCTCTTGCCTTGATCGTCCGCTTGGCCTCTTCCACGGCTTCATCTACCTTCACGGTGTCGTACTCGACCCACGGGAGCTTTCCGTGCTTCTGCCACTTGCGGGCGTGATATCCTGCTTTCGTGCCAATGTTCTGGACGGCGGTGATCTGTGCGCCGTTGTCCCAGATCGGGGTACACTCGACCGCCAGACCGTCACCGATGTACATGCCCCAGTGACCCGGCATCCAGAGACCTTCGCCTGGAACCAGCTTGTCCCAACCGGTGGCGGACACGTCGTAGCATTTTGCGATCATGCCGTCGGCGGAGACATCCGGCACGCGGTTTGTGGCGTACCTCGCGCCGCCGTAGTAGGCGTTTTTGTTTCCGTTCCAGCCCCAGAGGATGCCCTTTGTGAGGTTCACGCAGTCAAAGCCAAAGTAGCCCTTGCCGATGAGGCTGCGCAGATACGTGACGCGCCCGCCGGTGTACCAGTCCGGATACTGACTGGCCTTCTCGTCAATGATCGTCTCGCCAACAGGCGCGCCGAAGCAGCCCCACATGTAGACAGTCTTGTAGTTCTTCGCGATGTCAATGTGCCTGCGCACAAGCTCGGATGCTTTCATCATTTCTGTTCGCCCTCCTGCGGCGTACCCGCGTTGTCAAGCACATCCTGCGTCTTCTGGCTCTGCGTGCCGAAATAGAACGCGATAATGACCGCATAAATCGTCATAAAGTCCTGCGAGATTTTGCCCACAATAGCCATGTAAGCAAACACGCCCGTGAGAATCATCGTGACCAGAGATTTGACGCTCAGAAGATTTCCGAGCCTTTTCTTGATATTATCCATATGTACCTCCATCGTCATTTGGTTTTGCAAATACTCTCTTGCACAGCAGGAGCAGCAGCTCCCCTCCGAACGCCGCCGCCGCGAAGATCAGCACGTCGGAGAGGTCAGACGGGCGGTCGAGGATGACCGCAACCGTCTTGATGACCACCGCCCACGCGAGCGTAAGCGTCAGCGCATAAATGCAGTAGTAGACCAGCTCCCGCGCCATGCGTCCCTTCGTCTTGCGCTGCGGTTTTTTCTGCCCGTCCGCCATACTAGCCTCCCAGGCCCGCCAGGGCCAGCGCGTAGCCGACTAAGCCTGCAACAATCGCCGTAATCACAGCTTTGATCAAGCCCTCCCAGCGGCTCGCCGGGACGCTCTGGAGGCGTTTGACGGCAGTGTCCATACTGTCGACCTTGCTGCTCATCTGCTTCATCTGCTCGGCCATGACTGCCACAGACGTTGATAAGTCCAGCAAAGCCTTGTTGTCGGACTCCAAGTCCCCAATGCGCCGTTCATTGCCCTTCGCAAGCTTTTCAACGGCAGTGATTCTGTGCTCCATTTCTAGCTCATTCATTCGTCGTCTCCTCTCCGTCCGGATACCTTGCCCGGACATCTGCCTTTGCCCTGCCGATCAAGATTTGCAGCGCCATGTACTTGTCCGCATTCCCCTCGGCGGAATACCGCAAAAAGAGCTTATTCGCCTCGTCGACAGTGATCATCTCTCCGTCATACTCGATAAGCGGCTCCGTCTCATACGCCTGCTCTCTGAGCTCCTTCGGCGTCAGCACCGGCTCGGGCTGCGGCTGCGGGGCGGGGACGTTGGTCAGCAGCCAGCTGCCGTCCGTGATCTCCTGCCGGAGGTAGTCCGACGGAGTAATCGTCCGCATCTCAAAGCCGTTGTCGGCGTAGACTGTCACGGGGCCTGTCAGCTCCGTCAGGCCCGTCAGGCTCTCGCCCACAAACCGGGCAGACGTGCTGGTACTCAGCACCCGGATATCCGGGTATGTTTGACTGTTGTAAATCAGATACATAGTGCCTCCTTATGCAATAAGCATGTCATCGCCGACAATCGTATTGGACGGGAGTGTAGTGCAGGGACGGAAACCAAATACTCCAATCGGGCTGTATGTGGTCATGCCAGCAGTTGCGGTTAGATAGTAGACGCTTGCTGCATTAGCATTATGAGGGGTACGTGTCCATTGCTGCACGCCCTCACCATCAAGCGTTGCCTTTTGTAGCAGAGATGCAATAGGGAGAGCCTCGCCCTCGACATTTGCATTCGCTGCAGATCGTCCGAGTTCTGTTGCTGACAATGCAAATGCTGGCACTTGCATTGTGCTAATACTCCCGTCACCGTTTCCGATTGTATAGTAGATAGTAGTGTTGCCTGCTATGGTTCGGATATTTGCGTCTAAGAGGCTGGGGTATGTATTACAAAGCCAATCGTTAATTATACTTTCTGCATAGGCATTTTCGTTCCGTCTGCCCCATGCATTCTTTTTGTAGCACTCTTTTCGGACTAGCAGTGTGCGAGCCGAGCCATTTAGCGTGTCCTCGTAGCCATGCTTCGCGACATAGTAATCCACAGGGGCACTCGCCTCATTCAGGTGGACAATAGCGCCAATGGCTATATCGCCTAGCGCAGTGCCTAAAACTGGCGCTCGCCCGCGTCTTAAAAATATGCCCATATACAAGCCTCCTACAAACAGAGTGCTGGGGCCGCAGCAAACGCACCAAAGCCTTGGAAGTGAGATTGGCCCCCGCCTGAGGTGACGCCGCAAAAACTCATAAGGTTCCCGGCATGCGGAGAACGTTCCCACCAGGTGGCCGCAGAGCCGCTTCGGTTCTTGACCTTGCTGTTACCCGCCTTGTAGTAGTCATACTGCCCGCCTTCTCCCGCCGCCGAATAAGTGGCAGCGCCGAAGATCTCAACTTCGCTGAGCAAAAACAGTTTGTCTGATACCGGCGCAATCGTCGAGCTTGCGCCGCCCACGGACGTCTTCTTGCTCACCTCGCGGATGCCGTTCTGGACTTCTGTCGGCATGAGCGCCAGAATCGCAGGCAGATGCGTCGTGCGCATTGCGCTGTTCTTCCAGCCGCCGGAGTTTGTGTTCGAGCTGTTCATGGCATAGGCGGTGGCATAGCAATCGTGCATTTGTAGCGTCAGCGGGGCTTTCCCGGAGCCGTCCGCATAGTCATCATGGTACTTGCCGATGATGTCAAACGTGTAATCCGTCCCGCCGATCGTCATCGTTTTCTGGTTGCCCACGGCCCATGTCTCCGGGACAGTGCCGCGTTGGCACGCTGCAATGATCTGCGCCCAGGTGTTGTCCGCAAAATTTGCCTCATACGGATATTTAATCCCCGTAAACCATCTTGGCCCTCTTCCGCTCATCCAAACACCACCACCTTAACCGGGATGTTGACCGTCGGGGCCGCGCCGATGCACTGGGCAGTCAGGCTGTTCGCGCCGGTCGTGTAGTTGTGGATAAGCGCAAAGCCCTCCAGCAAGCTTGCGTCCGCGTCCGGGTCCGTGCCCGTCAGCACAACGTCCCACTGCGGGTCTACGTCATACGACGCCGCCAGGCCCGTAATCGTGATCGTCTGCGCCTGGTACCCGTGCGAGTCTTTGGCCCAGCCCGAGGCAAGCAGCGTGCCGGTGTACTGCGTCACCGCAGCGCCCGACGGCACACTCGCCAGCAGCTCCGCCATCTCGTCGATGCTTGCATTGCTTGCAACCGACACGCCGCGGCCCGTAAGAAATTCGCGCATCGTCTCTTTCGCGCCGCTGATGCGGTTGATCTCAGACTGGATGCTCATAATCTACCTCCTTAGATTGCCGCCAGCGCCGTCTCGATGTCGTTTGTCAGGCTTACCGTGCCGCCGGACGTGTAACCCGCCGCAATGGTGACGCTCGTCGCCGTCAGACCGTCAATGGTCTTGGTGATCTCGCCGTTGTCCGGCATGGTGCCGGTGACGACCGTGCCGTCCGTGTCAACAAACTTGTCGCCGTCGAGCACGTGGGCCGCTGTGGCCGTGACGCCGGATACATCCTGATACTTGTCGGGGATTGCGCCGACAGACACCTTGCTGATGACCTTTCCTGCGGTCGGTGTGACGTCCTGCGCCGTCTTTGTGGGCGTGACTGTCTTAGTCTCAAGGACAATCTTGACGCTGCCAGCGCCGCTGTGCTTGCCCGCAGGGACGGTGTACGTCTGGTTGCCGGTCGTGGCGTCCAGCGTCTTAGACACCGCGCCGTTGTCCGGCATGGTACCTGTTACGGTAGCGCCGTCCGCGCCGATAAAGACCTTGTTCGCCACCACGTCGCCCGCTTCGGCGGTTGTGGACGATACGTCCTGATAGTTCTCCGGGATGGGCGCGACGGTGACGCCAGACAGGCCATAGTATCCCTGGTCAGGCGTGATCGCCTGCTGCTCCTTGGTCGGCGTGGCCGTCTTGGCCTGCAGCTGATAGTTGCCGCCGCCGGACACGCCCTTAACCGTGCCGGTGCCGTTGTGATAGCCCGCCGGGATGGTGTAGCTCTCGCCCTCCTTGACCTGGGCGTCGACCGCGCCCTGGTTTTTGATCGCAGCAGCTGCCGTGGCCAGAGCGTCCAGTTTGTCCGTGGACGTCGCCAGGCCCAGCCCGACAAGCCATGTGCGGATTTTGTTCCGCGCGTTTTGCAGTCTTGTAATCTCGGTTTGCGTGCTCATGTAATCACTCCTCAAATTGTCGCCAGCAAGGCGTTGATATTGCCGACCTCTACAAATACCGCCGCAGAGGTCACGGGCTTGGTGTTGTCCTTCTCCACGGCGTCCGCCGTGTCTACCATCAGCGTGTTGCCCTCTACCTTGAGCCCCGCGCCGATCTCATATTGCATCCCGCCGCCCTGGTAGACCACCTTCGCAGGGTCAACCTTCATGTGGATCTCCGGCTGGGAAACCGTCATCTTAATCATAGCCAGCCTCCTTCAAGAACTCTTCGATGGTCTTCTCTACGGTGCTGACCGTGATCGGATTCCCGTCCCCGTCCGTTGCTGCGAACTGCAGCTTGACCGTTCCCGGCCGCAGCCGCATCGCGTCCTCCTTCGGGATTTTCACAAGGAGATGCGTCTCATCTACGATTTTCGGGGTATACTGGAAGAACTGGCAAGCCTGCTTCACGTAGAACTCAGGTTTCGTCACCTTCGTCAAATCCGTGCCCTCGACTTCTACGGATAAAGCGTTTGCGATTCTTTGAAACACTTAATCACCCCCGCTCTCTTGCGCCTCGAAGACGTCTAGCTCGTTCTTGGCCTTGATGTAGGTCGTTGTGTCCGAAGATAGAGAGATCGTCGGAAGCAGCCGCGTCTCAGTGGAATAATCGTGGTATGCAAGCATGTTCGCGCCACCAACAGCCAAAATATCCCCATCATTGGATGGGCACATAGCATCACTACTGGCAGGAAGCGTTACTTGACTCCAGCCCAGGTCAGGATCGCTTGTTGTGAAAACTGCAGCTTCGTCGTTCGAATATTTCTCATAAGCTAAAACCATCTGTTTCGCTGTAGCAAGTAAATGTGCATGAGAGAATCTAGTGCTATCCGTTCGAAAACCGTTCACTTCTTCTGAAACCCAGTCTTCTAAATTGCTGGAATGCACAAGGTAGTTACCGCCAGTACTGGCCGCGTTTATCGCCGTGAAAAACCAGTATCTTCCGGAGTAGTACACTGCGTTAGTCGATATTCTCTCTTTATCACCGCTTCTTTTCTGCGTCCAACTATTGGGAACCGTCGCAGCACACACCAAGTCACCGGAAATGTATAGCCACGAACCATTGACATAGCTAAGTTTGGGGGAGTGGCCTTTTGAATTGTCCCATTGCGGTATATTACCACTGAGAGACCACATCGCACTCGTTGGGTCAGACGTGTACACAACATACGGCCCTACCACAAATGCCCAGTATTCCCCGTCCGTATCGAATTCTTTCAAGTATGGTACATTGGTAGTATACGATGCGTTTAACCCGCTCGGATATTGGCGCGCAGCATTTTGCCAGTTCTCACCATCTTCTGATGTTACAACGAGGAACTTATACAAATCTGTTCCGCCGCCCACAGGAGTACTCCTCTCAGCATTGGCGCTAAGTACCGCTACAATCCGGTCGTTCGACGCTGCGAGCTGGACATCTGTTTTGTATGTGCCTGCTGGGATACTTGAGTTTCCCGCGCCACCGCTCATACTGGTGGAATGTACGACGGAATATGAACCGTTTATGGACTCGGAAACAGCAATTTTTATATATGCAACACTCCCGGTTGAGTACGCACCAGCCACGTACCATTTCCCTTTAAACTTCACACAACGGGACATGGTTTTGAAGTTTGGCTCAGTTCCAACTGTAACGGAATCCCACGTTACCGTTCCGACAGTATTTCTGAGAATCTGGCACAGCTGCGGATACTCCGCAAACGTCACCTGCGAGCCATCGCACGGAAGCCACGCGCCGCCAAGACTCAGTGCCGGAGACGTCTTCACCGTCCCGATGGGCTCAACCCGGTCCGGCATGTGTCGTAGAGCATCGTCCACGAAGGGATTTGATACCGGCAGGCGAAGAAAGCGGGCCGTGGAGTCCCGGAGCATTGTGCGCGTATTAAACGGCGTGCCGGTATCGTCCGGGTCATCCGCCCGCGTCATATCGTAAATATTTTCCTGCCCCGAGACGGGTAACAGCTTTACCCGCCCCGGAAATTTTGGTGAACGATCTTTCATGTGGTTTCCTCCATATCTCCCGCGTAAAGTTCCGCATCCGCATAAATCCAGCCGACTTCCCGGCTTTCCAATACATCGTCGACAGCAATGATTGTCCTTTCGATGTTGTTAGCGCCCTCCCAATCGAGGTCATTGATTCCTGCGGGCGGCTGTGGGGCCGTGTTTAAAACCGCATCGTGAACGGCGTTCGCAGACTCGATATAAGCGTCCATAGTGTCTTTATCGAGCACTTCATTGAGCACATAATCTTCCCGTACTTCCGCCGGAACGTCGATTCCGTGGGTTCGCAGCCGGTCACGGATGGTAATAAGCGCCGTTCCTACGCGATTTAGGTCAGACGCCTTGTAAGAGCCTTTAAGCCCGGCTTCAAAGTCGAGTTTTTCTTGCTCTGTAAAGTCGCCCCATAATTTCCTATAGAGCGATTCCGCGTAATCAGCATCCGCTTGCGTCCGATCTGTAACAAGGGTTTTCATAATTCTCATGCCGATGCCCCCATTCCTACAATTTCGCAATCCGATGCCGCAATTCCGCTGAGTTTAATCGACATACTTGTAATCGTGCCCGTGATCTGATCTCCCCACGGTGTCGTGGTGGTCACATAGTCGCCCGGCATTTCCTTATTCATAACGATTTGGACACCGTGCGTCTGCCGACGCATATAATAGTCAAAAACGTGCTGCGTCACCGCCGCAACGTTGGCGCTGTTTACAAGCGTCGCATCCTTGACTTCAATGACATTGGGCTTCGTGGACGCTGTGACGTTCGGGTTCGTTTTCGTTGTGACCGTTTCCGTATGGTAATAAGTCTTCCCGCCAACCTCTACCGTGTCGCTTCCGCTGCCGGATGTACTATAAGCATGAGCTGTAACCCTCACTTCAGTTACGATTGCTGACGTATTGACTTCTCCGCCCGTATATAGGCGATTCAGTGGGATTTCCGCCGGAGAACTTTCCGGGAGCCTCCACATCTTCACATTTCCGGTTCCGCTTGTGTCAACCACGGCCCTAAGCGCAAACGCCACCTGCTGCAGCGCAGCCCTTCTGGAGCAATCAGGTATGTAGCCGGTCAGCTTTTCTGACTGCAGCTCTTCGGAGAGTTCCAGCGTGAAATGCCCGGCCAGTATGCTTTCAAGGACGGTCTTTGCATTTGCGTTCGTGTAGATTGCCGACGCAAACGGGTCTTCGTCAAGGATACCTAGAGCGTCAATGCAAGATACATTGTAGACGTTTTGGCTGACGCGCGTTGAATCGTCGATGTAAAATGTTCCGATCAGTGTTTTCCCGTTATAAGCGTATACCGGCTGCTTTTCCTGAAAGATAAAATCAATATCATCCATGCTGTCAAGCGTAAAATCCAACGTGTTGATTGCCAGCTCATCAGATATGATGCTCAGTTCTTCGGTCGCCTCAACGCTCCGAAGCTCCTGCCGTTCAAATTCTCGGACGACGCCAAAAAGAATCAGCGAGATTTTAATGGGTCTATCTGGAAGATTTGTCTTATTGAACTGAATTGAAATTTTATTGTACAGCTCCACAGTCTTTTCACAGAAATAATTCCCACTATCGGGGAAAAACTGCTGTGTAGCCAATACCGTCGTTCCGTTGTACCACGTCAAATTCAGATCGCTACAGTAATCTCCTGTATCTCCATCGAACCTGAAATAGATGCCAAGTGAAGTAAACTGTCCATCAAGTGAAATCTCAATGGTTGGCGGACTCTCAAACGTACAGTCCGCCCCGCTTCTTTGCGTCGACCAGAATCCAACAGGCTCTGATTTCGGCTTGACTTTCCGTGTGCCATTTAAAACCCATTGATTTTGTTCTGTCGTAGCCAGAGGCCCGGCAAGCGCCCCGAATGGGAGAGAATCCTTGTCGGATATAGGCATTGCAGAGCTCGTTGTCACGTTGGCTGCAGCCGCCGAGCCGACGGCCACGTCTTCATATACGACTTTTACGCTCATGCCGGTGTCCTCTTCGGTTTCATTGCGATAAAGTTAAACGTCAGGTTGCCCCACTCATTCGCCTGCCCGTATGACGCCAAAAGTGCATCGTCTCCGTTGGCTACATAAGCATCAAACGTTAGCACGCTTTGCCCATATGGGACAATCAACACGTGGCTGTCGACTGGTGCCGAAATCGCTTCATAAAACCTGTCGTATTCCTCTGGGTCAGTTCCTATCGGGTCAAGCTCGACACTGTAGTTGTAAAACGTGCCGATGATATCACGAACCATCGCGCCAGTCATCACACGCCCTGCATTATCGCCGTCGAGCACCGCGAAAGATCTCTTTAGACTTGTTACGTGGAGGTTTGGATAAGCTGTTCCGTCGAGAGTCAATACACTTCTCATGCCTTCACCCCCGCCAGTTTCATACCTACACGCTGCGTTTCGTCGTTGTTTGCTTTATAGACTGCTCGGGCAAACTCTCTGCCGTTCAGCTGCAGAATGATTGTCTGAGATCGTCCACCGCCTGATTCGTTCATCGCCTGCCTGAAGGCTTGCACCATTGTAGACAAAGGCGTTTCGATGTTCGTTCCGCTCTTCTGGTCGCCCAGCACTGCCATAAACTCCCGGTTCGGAGGGATGACTGCGCCTTCTGCCAGTCTCGGGAGTGCTACTTTGCTCACCGGTGGGATATTAAAGCCAAACGATTTGCCACCGATAACCGGCACCCAATCCGGAATATCAATGTGAATTTTGTTCAGACAAGAAATGAGGAAGTTAATTCCGCCAATGATTCCGTTAATTGCCGCTTCGAACACGCTGATAAAGCCGTTTAAGGCATTCTTTGCAAGGTTCGCCCACCATTCAGACGTAAAAACCGGAGCAATTTTCTTGTCCCAGAAATTTTTGATTGCTGCCCAGCAGCTTTTGATTTTATTGAGGATAAAGTCCCAGTTTGGCGCAATCGCAGCCGCTAAACTCGCGCCACCGGCCACCAGCAGGCCAAGTCCAAGAGGTAGGCCGACGCCTGAGAACACCAGAACCGCGCCCAGGACCAGAAGCGATGCGCCTAGAAGCGCAGCAATAACACCTAGTGGCCCACGCATCTTGTTCTGAATTGTCTCCCAGTTCGCCGCGATTGTTGCCCGAAGCCCGATAGCTCCAGCTGCCATCAACGTAATGCCAAGCGGAAGATTCACGCCGGAAAACGCCAGAACTGCGCCAAGTGCGAGAAGAGCAGTGCTTACAAGCGCAGTTACAACGCCAATCGGGCCCTGCAGCGCCTTTTTTACTGTGTCCCAGTTGATCGCCACTGTAGTTGCCAGTCCAATCGCCCCGGCCACCATCAACGCAATGCCTAACGGCAGATTGGCACCGGAAAATGTAAGTACAGCGCCAATCACCAGCAGTGCCGCGCTTAAAATCGCAATGATCTCATATACATTGTCTTGGACAAACTTTTTTACTGTGTCCCAGTTGATTGCCACAGTCGCCGCAAGTCCTGCGGCTCCGGCTATCAAAAGGCCAACGCCAAGCGGAACGTTTGCACCAGTAAAAATGAGAATCGCACCGAGCACAAGAAGTGCGCCGCTTATAATCAGCATCAGTTCTGTAACGACAGCTTTCAGTTCTGCCGTTGTCCCCTCCCAGTTCGCGGCGGCTACCGCAGCAAGTCCAACAGCGCCCGCGATAATCAGTCCTAAACCGAGAGGAACGTTTGCACCGCTGAATAGCAAAATGGCGCCAATCGCGAGCAGTGCAGCAGATACGATTGCCGTTATCTTGCCTAATTTCCCTTGTAAAAGTTCTGAAATGCCGTCCCAGTTCTCTGTAACCGCATCATAGATAGCCAACGCGCCAAGCGCCATAAGTGCAATGCCAAGCGGAATGTTTGCGCCGGAGAAGGTCAAAATCGCGCCGAGAGCCAAAAGTGCCGCGCCGACAAACAACTCCGTGATTGCCGTAATCTGGTCTTTGATCTGCGATGTAAAGTCCGGTGCAATGCCTCCGGAAGTATCAACGCCACCGACGCCGCCAGCATCTCCGCCGGAATCGCTAGAAAGTTGGTTTATCTCGTCGAAGCTCGCCATTGATTTGCCTGCTTTTTTTGCCGCGCTTCCGACACCTTCTAATGCCTCTTGCTCGTCGTATAGCGACTTTGCTGCCGCCGCAGATTTTTCATATGTTGTTCCAAAAATTTTTGATACAATTTTTGCCAACAGCGTAATTATTCGTGTCAGCACGTTTGCCAGCGTTATAAATGCAGGAATCACGACTTGCAAAATCGGTTGTGCCAACGTCAAAAGCGCACCTTTCAGCCGTGCAAATGATGCCCTCGCCTCTTCGTTTTGCATGATGGTTTTTCCAAGCCAAGTCCGTAAACTTTGCAGTGCCCGAGTAATCAGGCTGAAAACAAGAACGCGTTTGAAAAGCCCAGCTACACGATTTCCGAACGTGTTCATGCTGTCGGAAACCTTCTTCGCGGCGGCTTCCATGCGCTCTGTCGCGCCGCTTGCGCTTGTGATTTGCTCCGTGAATTCTCCGGCTTTTTGCTTCGCAGCGTCCAAAGCAGAAGTCTGCGCGATCACTTTGTCCGTGATTTTTGCATACTTTCCGTCCAAACTCTCAACAATCTTGTCCTGCTCTTTTAAGATCGCTTCCTGCTCTTTGATTTGTGCTGCGACTTCCGTCTGCCGACCGTATGCCGTGATATAAGCCTCCGGAGACGCAGAAACCTTGCCGGACGTGATCTGCCGAAGCTGCTCTGATTCAGTCCGCAACGATTTCAGCGCATTTTCTGCCTGTTTTGCAGATTCTTTCGCCGCGTCAAGCTGGGATTTGATGCTGCTTTGCTCACCGGTGCTCTTATTCAGAGTCGCTTCCATTTTGTCAATTTTACCGGTCAGCGCATCCAAATCTTTCTGTGCCTTTTTGGCGTCAACTTCTGCTTGCACGACAATTTTTCCATCTGCCATTTTCTCACCACCTTATTTTGAGATGCCCCATGCGGCCAGAACATCCTTTTCGGACTCTGTATACGTCGTTTTCAGGTCGATAATATCCCTGTTTTTCCGGTAGAATTCCCTGTCCTGTTTATCCAGAGGCTTCCCGTGCGCTTTTTTATCGCGTATGCGGACAACTTGAGCGAAGAGACAGTCACCGATCTCCTGATAGAAGCTCAGAAACGAGTACCAGTGTAGATATTCCAGCGCCCGCACCTCACACCCGGCAATCCGGTTGATCGGTGCAATAATGATGTCAAAATCCTGTTCCCACGACATCAATGCGGGTTCACGTTTTTTCTCTTTCCTATCCTGTCCCCGGTCAATAAACCGGAAGCATTGATTTAGGGCCTCCTGATAGTCTCCTGGAGGAATTTCGTCGAAACCGGGATAAAAAATCTCTAGTGCCGCCTCGGCCTTGAGATGGTCATCCAACTCGTTATCGGTAAGAGCGGTGAGGATATCCAACACCGCTCTATAGTCCGACCGAATTCCGTATTCTGTGCCGTTTACATCAACCGATGTCGGCAGCGCCCAGATTACTTTTTCCATCGCTCCGTATACTTCTTGATTCTCGGGTCAGTAAGCTTTTTCTGGCGAGAGAACGTCGTATCGATCTGATCAATGACGGCAAGCATCAGATTGCACCAGACGGGAAGACCGTCGGCCATTGCGTAGACGTTCATCGTGCCAAACAGGGGCGCGCAGATCGGCTTCCCGAAGAGCCCGTCCAGCATGTCGCGCATTTCCTGGTCTCTGCGGCGGGCGATCTCGAAGATTTCCTTCTTATCCGCGCAGCGTTCGACTTCGGCTTTGTATGCGTCCTGCTTTTTGTCCAGTTCTTCAAACGTGTTGTAGATCTTCTCTACAACTTCGCTGTCTGTAGGATTGAACTCAATCGTCACTGCATCGTTGATATTGAACGACACAACGCCGGTATCAAATCTGATTTCTGCCATCTATTGCTCCCCCTTATTCCGAATCTGCTGTGAATGTCACCACGCCGCCAGTGCCAACCGCTGCTGTGCCAGTGGTTCTGTTGCCGCCGAGTGTAACATCGATAGGCATACCGACATATCCGCCGCCTTCGCCGCCAAGGCTCGAAGGTTTGACCATCGTCGCATCGTACCGTTCAGCGAACGCCGCTGTCTTGGCCGTTCCCGCGTAATGGTGGACGATAAGCACGTCCTGGTTCGCAAGAGCTGCGGCGTCCTGATCTTTGACCGCAAGGTTCCAGATCTTCGTGAGTGCTGCGTCACCCGCGTCAAGCTCGCACGGCTCAAAGCTCTGCGTGATGATCGGTTTCTTCATCGTGGTTCTGGTCGTGCCGAGGATATCCTTGCTAGAATCCTCCTGCCAGTCATATTCCATACTCGAATCTGTGACTCGAGTGCCAAAAGGCGACCAAACCGGCGCGCTCGCAGAACCCGTGTTCAGGTACGCGATGAGTAATTCTCTGTCCACCGGCTGGCCGCTCGTGGTGTTAAAAGTAGTTTCTGCCATTTATATCACCTCGTATGTCATTTTCATCAAAATGTGATGGTCTTCCGATCCGCCTTCATATCGGGCAAACATTGTCGCGCGGCTGGCCGTTTCCATGCGTCGGACGCGGATTCCGTCGCCCAAAGACGGATAATTCTGCATCGCCCAGTCTCCGAAGCGATTCAAAACCGCGTCGGCTTTCAGGCGTTTGTCATTGCTTGTGCCCGGGAAGATGCGGGCAATAATTTTGAACTGGTATTCCGCTTCGTGCCCGCCTAGCAGATATTTTCGAGTTATGTACGCTCCCTGAATAACGGACAGCGCCATTCCGGCAGAATCAGCGGCAAGGAACTCATAGTTGATCGTCGCGGCGGGCATATCGTCATCCGAAAAGGAGTTCGCCCAGATCATCATCTTCCGGGAAATGTCCTGCTCTTCCTCGGCAGATACCAGTTTCTTTTGCTTAGAGTCCATTTTTCACCGCCTTGTCTGCGACTCGAATCCATTTTTCAAGGTTTTCAGCCTTCGAAGCCTCGAACCAGTGCGATTGTGCCTGTGAATGCCCGGACGTGTTGAACACAAGATTCTTGTCGGTAAGCACTTTCGTTCCGCCCTTCGGCGCGTAGGTGCTGCCGGTTTCCGGGTCTACCATGACTTTCCCGTAGTACAGGAACCGCGCATATGGTCCGGGGTAAACCACGGAATCGCCAACGACCTGTGTTCTCTGGTCAAGAGAGCCAGTCAGGAACGGAACATAGGGGCTGGTGTCCTTCCGCACTTGAATAGCTAAGATATGTTCCGCTTTGGTGCATGCTCGCGCTATGGATTCCTGAAGCTCGTCGAAGCCCTCGGCTTTTACGCTGAATTTCAGCATCTCAGGCCCCTCCGACTTCAAAATGTCTCATGGAAGCGCTCCCGAAGTCCTTCATGTCTACCTTCGTCACCTTGTAAACGTCGTCGTAAAGCATTTCGATCATTTGTTCTGTCTTTTCCGGTTCGACTACTTCACCCTTTGCAAAAAAGGTTGTGCCGCCGTTACCGTCCGTGGATAGCGTCCAGATTTTGCTTTTATCCGAAGCGCGCCAGAACTCCTGTGGCCCAACGTAGCGCTTCTCTGCGCCCGTCACGCCGTCTACAGCGGGAGAGGAAAACGGAATATACAGGTTAACCGCATCCGCGCTCTCTAGACCGCTCTCTCGGACGTTGACGGCCTTAGATGCTTCAAGCAATACGCCGCGAATCACCGTGATATAGCTCTTCTGCGTATCCCTGAAGTTTTCGTCTGTTTCCTGCGTGACGTTGTAGACAGTTACAGTGTGGGGGAACATGGACACGGCCCATACCCCCTTGCTCGTAATAGTCCGGTATTCGCCAGATACTCCGTTACCGTAGACATAAGCGCCTCTTTTGCGCTCTCTGCAGATTTCAGTGCGGCAGAAGCTGAGTCGCCGCCGCTACGGAAAGACCGAGACCATCCGCCTACAGACTCGCTCTGTACCTCTCCGGAGTCGGAAGACGCTGCGGCAACTGTGCTTTTTTGCGCCAGAACTTGTGCGGACTCAATAAAGCTGTATTGCTCAACTAGTGCACAGCAGCACATTTTCACTTCGTCCATATCGGCACGGTTTTTTGCTCTTCCCATTGTGCAATAATCGATAAACGAGCTGGCCCGAACCGAAAGGCGGCAAAAATCGTCTGCTTCTACGGCTCTCCCGCCGTAAACGTCGTAATAGTAGTCAAAACACGCGTACATTTTTCCGCCTCCGTTCTATCCCTTCCCGCCTCGAAAAGACGGGAAGGGGGGATTGTCTCATTTGCTGGTATCCGCTGCAATAAACAGTGCGTTCGGGTCAGGGAGAACGGGGATGAAGAGGCCGCTTGCCTTCGTCCAAACTGCCACGGGGTCGGGAGTTGCCCACTGCGTGATAGTGACAAACTGGCTCGCGCTCTTCTCGTTGTACTGGCCGTACTCTGCTTCTTCTGGTGTCACGCCCCACAAGCCAACGCCAAAGGAAGCTGCAGTACCGTTGGACAGGAACGCAACCTTGTCTTCCGGGAAGAACCGCTGAGACTTCTCCGCGCCGTTCGCGGCCTGAACCTTGTATCTCAGGTCATTGGTCGTGATCTGGCCGAAGCCGAAGAGGTCCGTAAACAGGCTGCGCAGCTTCTCGGCGGTTACGTATGTACCAGCGCCAACCGTACCGTAAACGAGGGTCTGAATGCCCTTGTTTGTTGCCAGCTTTCGCAGAATCTTCGTGCCGAGAACCATCTCGCTAAGTGCATGGCCGGAGCTTGCCGCTTTGTCTGCGATAGCCTGAATCTGGCCGATAATGTCAGCATCCGCGCCAAAATCGACCTTGAAGCCAGTGTTCGCAGTAGGCACACCGTAATCTACGGTCATATCAAGGTTGTTTTCCTTGATGGTCATCTTGCCGGTAGCAAGAACTTCCATCTTTGCGACCTCGGTTCTGGCCTTGACGGACTCCGCCATCAGGCGCATGTCATCAAAGACATAACGTACAACCGCATCGTCGGCATACACGCCGTTTTCGGTCAGCTGGCGCATGCGCTCTGTCTGGTTGATCTTGCGCTTGATGAGCAACTTCTCGACCTCGGTCTTTTCAAGCGCCGGGCGCGTACCGATCTCAGCCTCGGTGTCAAAGGCATGGACGGTTGCCATCGTGGGGATGGTCGCGCCGTCGGCCAGGCGAAGATACTCAGCCTTCAAACTTTCGGTTTTCTGGTCCGGGAAAATGCGATCACCGATATACGCAGGGCGCGTCACAGAAAAGTTCTGCGAAAAGTCCAGGCGGTCGGAATCGGAAATCAAATTGAGAATATCAGGCATGTTGTGTCCCTCCTATCAGGTAATAGTCCACGCAGGATAGAGCGTTACGTTGCCGGTAATCTCGACTTCAGTCACGGCTGCGCCGCCCTTCGTGGTGCTCCATCCAGTCTGCGTGTTGCCGCTCTTAGTCAGCGGGTATTCAGTGGATACTTTTGCGACAGAACCAGCGAAATAGCTGTTTTCGTCAACCGGAGGCGTACCGGTGCCGTCGTTCTTGTCGTAGGTCACGGTATAGCCACGTGTCACTTCCGGTGCATCAACAAACGTGATGCCCTTGCCAGACAGCGCGGTTTTTGCCGTGCTCTGAAGCGTCAGGCGGTCTGCCAGCACTCGACCGGCGACCATGACAGAGCCAGGCATATTGCCGTCAGTCACGTCGATATCCTCAAACACAATGCCAATGGCATTCGCATTGTCGGATGGGAACGGCGTCCCTGCCTTGACCGTTTTATACTTGCCATCCTGAACGCCAAGCGTTGCGGGAATTTCTCTGGTCTTCAAAACCAGACCGACTTCGCTCTCAAGGAAGTTCGGTTTTACCGGGTAAGCGGTATTCGTCACAATGGACATTCAAAAATCACTCCTTTGTTTGTGTCTGCGCATACTGCGCGTTGTAAAGTTTTGCGTACATTGCGCCCTTGCTCTCAGCTGCAGGCGCACCGCCTGTGCCGACAGGATTCACAAATCTGGGGGCGGGCTTGCCCGTCTGAAACGCGGTAGGGTCCGCTTCCATCTGGGCTTTGTGCCATTCATCAAAGCCGGTCAGCTCGCCGTCCTTGAGTTCCAAGCCTTTTGCCTTGAGATCGGAAAGGTAAGCTTTTTCGGCAGCTTTGGAGGAAAACTTGATTCCCTTATCGGCGATTGTCTTTTTCATTGCGTCTGCATAGTCGCGCTCGGATATCTGTGCTTTGTAATCGCCAGTGTCTTTTTCGTACTTAGCCTGCAACTCGGACAACTGCTGCTTGAGAGTTTCAACCGTTTCGCCGGTCTCTTTTTCCTCATACTTTTTGTTTTTTTCTACTTCCGCGTCCAGCTTGGTTTGAACAGTCGAAAGTGCCTTCGTGACTCGCCTGTCAAACTCCGATTTGTATACGGGGTCAGCCAGTATTTCGTCAAAAGTCATAATTTCGTCTTTCATTTTTTGTAAATCCTTTCTATTTCCACAGCGTCATTCCCCGCTGCGTTTTTCATTTTCCGCGATATGCGATACGTTCCAGCCTTTCGTATCTGTCGTACTCGCTATCTGTCATATCTGACCAAATACGGTCGCCATATTTGCGCTCCATTTCAGCTTTAAAAGAGTGGTATTCTTTTACCTGTGTTGCCGTACCTGCGTAAGTCGATGAACTTGCGCCAGGGCTATCCGATGTTTTAGCTGAAGAAACTTTGGAGTCTTCTGATTTTACCTTTTCTGTAATTTTGAGAGCTCCATTTTCCACTTTCATCTTTGCAAGGACTCGCGCGTCCTTCATAATGAATTCACCGGGGTCGTATCCGTCTTCGCCCTCATCAGCTCCGAGCAAATACATGACGCGGCCTTCGTATCCACCGGACTGCATCACCTGTGACGTTCGGTCAATACGAATCGTTGACACGCCATCAAGGTCTTCCGGCTCCGTGCCCGCATCGTCAAAATCACCGCCAAAATTTTGTGAAGTGTGTTTCATTGTTTCACCGATATTTTCCGTATCTTCTTCCTGCACACGCAAACCGAAATACATAAAATCTTGTTCGCTGCAGATTTCTTCTGTAAGCTTTTTTGCAGTTGAGAAATCCGATCTGTTAAAGAGTTTGGTTTTGTCCTCCCCAAACTTCCCGCTTTCGCGCATTGCATCTGTCAGGCTATGTCCGTCTTTGATAAATACCCGCCGACCGCTGATTGTGCGCCAAACTCCACCTTCGTCTGCCATTTTTGAACCTCCAAATTCAAAATAAAAAAGAGCCAACTACCAAGAAATTCTTAGTAGTTGGCTCCATTCAGCCCTTCCCGGCGAACATTTACGCCGTGGGAATTTATTCAGTTTTCAGCCGTTTTCGCTGGATTGTCTGCGCGATGATGTTTCCGTCCTTGTCTCGCAGGAGTTCCACACGGAAACCAGACGCGAGCGCCCGCTCAATGGCTGTTTTTAACTTTTCGTCAATCATAATGCGCTTTTCCCCCTTGCATTTTTCGCGAGAGTGTGGTATAGAATAGATAAGAGCCGGTCGCTGTCCACGACCCCTTCCCAG
>ERZ1034920.875-NODE-875-length-21358-cov-15.579261_pt1 | contig 21358 bp, 19 predicted proteins | sample MGYA00520688_ERZ1034920 | MGnify/ENA primary metagenome ERZ1034920 (study PRJEB33766, sample SAMN09781785) | gut metagenome | biome: gut microbiome | host: Homo sapiens | place: Madagascar | study: EMG produced TPA metagenomics assembly of the PRJNA485056 data...
TCAACCTCCTCTTCTCTCCAGAGTTCCTTCGTGAGAGCAAGGCACTCTATGATAATCTTTATCCAAGCCGCATTATCGTAGGTTATCCAAAGATTATCGATCGCCCTGAGTTTGCAGAGGAGAACGAGGCTATCAAGTCCATAACCAATGTCGAGTTGTTGAAGGAAGCTGCCAAGACCTTTGCTGCTCTGCTCCAGGAAGGTGCCATCAAGGAGAACATCGATACCCTCTTCATGGGCATGAAGGAAGCAGAGGCAGTCAAACTCTTCGCCAATACCTATCTGGCACTCCGAGTAAGCTACTTCAATGAGTTGGATACATACGCAGAGGTAAAGGGACTCGATACCAAGGCAATCATCGATGGCGTAGGTCTTGACCCACGAATTGGCACCCATTACAACAACCCAAGTTTCGGCTATGGTGGTTATTGCTTGCCAAAGGATACCAAGCAGCTCCTGGCAAACTATGCCGATGTTCCAGAGAACCTGATTGAGGCAATCGTAGAGAGCAACCGTACCCGCAAGGACTATATCGCTGATGCTGTACTCCAGAAGGCAGGCTATTATAACGAGAATAGTTCTTTTGATGCCAGCAAAGAGCACAGCTGCGTTATTGGAGTGTATCGTCTAACCATGAAGAGTAATAGCGATAACTTCCGCCAATCAGCTATCCAAGGTATTATGAAGCGTATCAAGGCAAAGGGGGCAGAGGTTATTATTTATGAGCCAACTCTTGAGAATGGTAGCACCTTCTTTGGTAGCAAGGTTGTAAATGATATGAATGCTTTCAAGACGCAGAGCCAGGCCATCATAGCCAACCGTTACGATGCATGCTTAGATGATGTAAAGGAGAAGGTATATACTAGAGACATTTTTAGAAGAGATTAAAATTATGGTAAGTTATAATATAGATTTAACGGGTAAGACCATCTTGGTTACAGGTGCTGCTGGATTCATTGGCAGCAATTTGGTGAAGCGATTGTTTCACGATGTAAAGAATATCAAGGTTATTGGTATCGATAGCATTACCGATTATTATGATGTCAATATCAAGTATGAACGTTTGAAAGAAATAGAAGCAATTGGAGGTGATTGGACATTTGTTCATGACTCTATTGCCAACAAAGATGCTATTGAGAAAATCTTCTCAGAGAACAAGATTTCTGTAGTGGTGAATCTTGCTGCTCAGGCAGGAGTTCGTTATAGTATTACCAATCCTGATGCTTATATTCAGAGTAACCTCATTGGTTTCTATAACATTCTTGAGGCTTGTCGTCATCACGAGGTAGAGCACTTGGTTTATGCTTCTTCATCATCTGTTTATGGATCTAACAAGAAGGTCCCATATTCTACAGATGATAAAGTGGATAATCCAGTAAGTCTATATGCTGCCACCAAGAAGAGTAATGAGTTGATGGCGCATGCTTATAGTAAACTCTATAATATTCCAAGCACTGGTTTGCGTTTCTTTACTGTATATGGTCCAGCTGGTCGTCCTGATATGGCATACTTTGGTTTTACCAACAAACTGGTGAAGGGTGATACCATTAAGATCTTCAATTATGGTAACTGTAAGCGTGATTTCACCTATGTTGATGACATTGTGGAAGGTATTGTTCGAGTGATGCAGCATGCGCCAGAGAAGCAGAATGGTGAAGATGGTTTGCCGATCCCTCCATACAAGGTATATAATATAGGTAATAGTCATCCTGAGAATCTTTTGGAGTTCGTCAGCATCTTGCAAGAGGAGTTGATTCGTGCAGGTGTATTACCTGAGGATTATGACTTCGATGCGCATAAGGAGTTGGTTCCTATGCAGCCAGGCGATGTACCTGTTACCTATGCCGATACCACACCGTTGGAGCAAGACTTCGGGTATAAGCCATCCACTCCTTTGAGAGATGGCTTGAGAGCCTTCGCTGAGTGGTATAAGAGATATTATTTCTAAATGTAGTTTGTACAATGGAAACAATGGCTATGGCTTTGTTTGTAAAACCTTTGGTAGAGACATTTGTAAAAAACTATGTAGCACCAGCTTTAGCTAATGTCTTTAAAAATATCAAAGGTGAATGCCAAAAGGATTTGATTAAAAGTTCCGAAGCTTTTGAGGCATATTATGAGCATTCTTATGAACGTTATAGTATCATTAATACGTTGGCATTTAAGGAGAGGGTAAAAAAGCTAAAGGATATTTATATTCCTTTGTCTTTATGCTTGTCAGAGAATAGTAGAGACAAGAAAGCCATTCAAATAAATGCTTATCCAAAAGATTTGTTAGACAAGTATCAACGTGTCTTGATTACCGATACTGCGGGTATGGGAAAGTCCACATTAATGAAACGAATGTTTTTGGATGTAATAGATAATAAGCATGGAATTCCATTTTTTGTAGAATTGAGGCGAATTAGTAGTACTAATGATATACTCAATGAAATATCTGTTCAATTAGGTGGGCTTGACAATAAATTCGATTCTGATTTGCTTACCAGATTGTTCCGTGAAGGTGGTAATATCTTCTTTTTTGATGGTTATGATGAAATACCAAGTCAGCAGAAGTCTTTTGTTACAAGCAATATTCAAGAGTTTGTGTCAAAAGTGCCTGATAATAAGTTTATATTAACCTCTCGTCCAGAAGAAGAACTTGCTGGGTTAGGAAACTTTCAAGAGTTTCGTATTAAGGAATTAAAGAAAGAAGAATCTTATGAATTGCTGAGAAAATATGATAATCAAGGGAACATCTCAAAACTGCTTATAAACAAACTGAAGTCAGGTAACTATACGATGATTAGTGATTTCTTGAAAAATCCACTTCTGGTTACTCTTTTGTTTGTGGCATTTGATTATAAGCAAACTATTCCGGTAAAGAAACATATATTCTACCGTCAAGTATTTGATGCATATTTTGATTCGCATGATTTGTCTAAAGGTGATGGATATGTTCATGAGAAGAAATCTAAATTGGATATAGATGACTTTGATAAGGTAATGAGACGAATAGGATTCGAATGTTTACGAAGACAACAAATAGAATTCACAAAAGATGAACTATTGAACATTGTAGATACCGCAAGAGCAAATTTCCCTTCACTGTCTTTCACTTCTATGGGGTTACTGTCGGATCTCTTAAAGGCAGTTCCTTTGTTTTGTCAAGATGGTGTTTATTACAAGTGGGTTCACAAGTCTTTACAAGAATATTTTGCTGCTGAATTCATATATAAGGATTCTAAAAGTAATCAAGATGCGATTCTAAGCAAGTTATATAATAGTAAAAAAATAGATTCGTATATCAATTTGCTTGATTTGTATTTTGATATAGATCCGAATGGTTTTCAAAAGAACATAGTTAAGCCATTTTTGGAAGCTTTTGTTGATTATTATGAGCAGAATTATATTTCTGGCAGTTCTTTGCCCTATGAAGAGGTTTGTTGGAGACTGACAATGACATTCGGAAATAGAATAGTAGCAGGTCGAATAGAGATGGGTGATGATAAACCATCTAGTTATTTTGATGATATCTATAATATATGTCATGAAAAAATAGGTGAATTTCCAACGTCATCAACCATTATGCGTACAGGAAGTTTTGTGGCTCGAGTTAGAAACAATCATTATAGAGTTATGCTTCTTTTAGAGAGACGTATTCCGAAAATATTCTCAAAAATTGAATGGAAAGCAAAAAAAGGTAGTTTAGTGCTTTCTAAAAAGGCATATGAGATAAAAGGAATGGAGAATTTTGCAAAAAGTAAAGGCCTTTTTGTCAAATTAAACATGCTTTTGTCAAGTCGTTCAGACAATTTCTATATTGATGTAAATACAGCAAAAGGCTATTTACAGTCAATTAATTTGATGATTGAACAGTCTTGCAATAGTAACGATTTGTTGAGTGGACTTTAAAAGAATGTCAGATGAACATAATTAGAAAAATAATACATTTATATCAAAGACATTTCTTGTCATTTGAGCAGCAGGCCCGTAAGGCTGGTGTGATAATAGGTAAAGGTAACCAATTCTTGTCTAATTTTTGGAGTTCAGAGCCTTATTTGGTAGAAATTGGAGATAACTGCCAGATTACAGCTGGAGTTAAGATTTTCACACATGGGGGGGCAAAAGTTGCTAGAGTGAAAGACCCTAATTTTGATTGTTTTGGTAAGGTTAAGATAGGAAGTAATGTATATATCGGAACCAATTCTTTGATAATGCCTGGAGTAACAGTGGGTGACAATGTTTTGATAGCTGCGGGCAGCGTGGTTACTCACTCTGTACCAGATAATGTTGTCATTGGCGGCAATCCTGCTCACATTATTTGCACTTTCGATGATTATTACCAAAATAATCAGAAATATAATGTAGGTACAAAGGGGCTTTCTCCTACTGAGAAAAGAAGTGTTTTATTAAATTTAGATGAAGAAAAGTTTATAAGAAAGTGATATATTATGGCTAATACCTCAAAAAATAAGCGATTGGCAAAAAACACGATATATTTATATATCAGAATGTTTTTTGCAGTCTTCATCAATCTGTATACTTCTAGATTGGTACTCGAATATCTAGGAGTAGAAGACTATGGTGTATATAATGTTGTTGGTGGCATTGTCTCCTTGATGATGTTTGGTGTAACTGTGGATAACAATGTTTTGATAGTAGCTGGCAGTGTAGTTACTCATTCAGTACCATATAATGTTGTCATAGTCGGCAATCCAGTTCACGTTATTTGCTCTTTCGATGGTTCTTTCCAAAATAATCAGAAAAATAATGTAAGTACAAAGGGGCTAGACCCGAGTGAAAAAAATATTGAGTCTTGACAAAGAAAAGTTTATAAGAAAATAATGGTGAAAGCTAGATTTTAATATTATTGGTAAGCATATAGTATATGACAACTTGTCGCCAGTTTTTCTTTCTCTTTATAAAATTTAATGTATTAGAATAATATGTCTCAGAATTCAGATAGGTCTAAACGCATAGCTAAAAATACGTTGATGTTATACTTCCGTATGATATTGATGATGCTCATCGGTTTATATACATCAAGGGTCGTACTTCAAACGCTAGGCGTAGTAGATTATGGTATAAACAATGTTGTCGGTGGCGTAATTACTATGCTAAGTTTTTTAACTGGGGCTTTAGGTGGAGCAACATCACGCTATATAACCTATGGCTTAGGCAAGGGTGATTTAGCACAGTTGAAACAGACATTTGGTAATATTCTCACGATTCATTATGCGCTGGCGGTAATAGTTCTCATCTTGGGAGAAACGATAGGACTATGGTTCTTGAATACGGCGCTACAGATACCAGCAGATAGAGCAAATGCAGCATTTTGGGTTTATCAATTTTCGATCTTGTCTTCAATGATGGCAGTAGTGAGTGTTCCTTACAATGCAGCAGTGATTGCTCATGAAAAAATGTCGGCTTTTGCCTATATGTCTTTGTTGGATGGAATCTTAAAACTGGTGATTGTATTTTTGTTAGTGACTGTTCCATTTGATAAGTTGATAGTTTATTCTTTCTTGTTTTTCATGGTGCAATGTATTGATCGATTGATTTACTATTACTATTGTAAAAAGAAGTTCATAGAGACCCATGCTCCTTGTTCGTATGATAAAAAAATGTTTAAGGAAATCTTTGCTTATGCAGGCTGGATGATGAATGGTTCTCTGGCTGACATGGGATATACTCAAGGACTCAATATGCTTTTGAATATATTCTTTGGCCCAGCAGTGAATGCTGCTCGTGGCATTGCAGTACAAGTACAGGGCATAAGCCAACAGTTTTGTACTAATTTTCAGATGGCATTAAATCCTCAAATTACCAAGAGCTATGCTCAGGAAGACTTTGACTATATGCATTCTTTACTTATAAGAAGCTCTAAGTTTTCCTTTTACATCATGTTTTTCATCGCATTACCTTTAATGCTTGAGGCTGAATTTGTGCTTCGTTTGTGGTTGGGGATTGTACCAGATTATACTGTAACTTTTGTGCGATTGACCCTAGTTGTCAGTTTGCTGTTTACTTTAAAAAATCCTATAAATGTATCTGTACATGCCACTGGAAAAATTAAGCGTTTTCAAATGATAGAGGCTAATATGTTATTGAGTATAGTTCCTATAGCATATTTGTTGTTGAAATTTGGAAATGTTCAACCTTGGACGGTATTTTTAGTACATATAGTTGTAGAAATCTTCACCCAAGTCGCAAGGTTGAAAATTGTATTACCTATGATAAATATGAGTATTTTAACATATTTGCAGCAAGTTTTAAAACCAGTATTGGCTACTGCGATAGTTGCTCCTATTTTTCCTGTGGTATGTTACTATTTTTCGTCTTCTAGCTTTGTCTCATTTTTTATTATATGTATTGTTTCTGTATGTTGTTTGATACCAACTATTTTTTATATAGGGTGTTCTAGTGGAGAACGATTGTTTTTGACTAATAAAGTGCAGACAATTTTCTGTAAAATTAAGAAGAAATAGAACGAATATTTATAAATAATTAAAAAGATAAAATAATGAAAGTATTATTTGATGTTACAGATATAACAGAGCAACGAAAGTTTATGAGTATTCCTCAGTATAAATTGCGTTTGCTTAAAGTTTTCTCCTCGCAAGAGAAAGAGAACATCACATTGTTGGTTACCAAGAATAATGTTGGGTATATAAAAAAAATATGTCCGCAATACCCACAAAAAATTGTTGATAATCGAAAGAATATATTAACGAGAATACCGTATATTAGACGTTTTGTATATCCTTGTCTTTTCAAGAAAGTAGTTGAATCTAGTGGTTGTGATGTATTCTTTAGTGCTTCGGATACAACGAGTATAACTAAATTGAAAATGAATGTTCCTAAGGTTATCGTTATTCACGACTTGAAGGCAATTAAGTATCTTGATGTTAGAAAAAGAAAAGAGGCATATGATGTTATTAAGCAAAATATAGATACTGCAAACCGAGTTATTGCGATATCCAATTATACTAAAGAGGACATTCTACGTAATTTTGAATGTCCAGAGTATAAGATAGATGTTGTTTATAATTCGGTAAATGTAATAGCTGAGTCTGTTTGCCCAAAGATAAAACTGCCTCATAGATATATATTGTGGGTTAATACCTTTGATCCATATAAAAATGTTTTTACCTTAATTAAGGGATATTCTAAAATATTTAATGAGATAGAGCAAGATTTAGTTTTAGTAGGCTGCGAATCTCCATATTGGATAGATACATGTTTGCCCTTTATCAAGGAACATGGCTTCGAAAATAGAGTTCATGTATTGTTTGGTATCTCTGATGAGGAATTGCGTTATTTATATGAGAATGCAGATTTGTTTGTTACAACATCTACTCATGAGGGATTTGGTTATACTCCAATAGAGGCCGCTATATATAAATGTCCTGTAATAAGTACAAGATGTGAGGCTTTATCTGACACAACACAAGGCAAATTTACTTATTTGGATTCTCCTTTTGATGATGATAAATTAAGCACACTAATGTTAGAAATAATCAAAAAAGGAAAAGACATGGTACTTTTAATGAAAATTTCAGAATTCTTTAAGAATATGTATGATGTTCATAAACAGAAAGACCAAATTCTTAAGGTGCTGAGTGAAGTAAAAAACTCAGTTATAAAGAGTAGATAAAGTATGAGTAATGTTTTAAATTAATATAGTTATGAATAGTAATCATGAAATCTTCAAGCATAAGCATATTTTGCTTGTGCCAGATCATACAAATCCTTTAGGTATTGTACGTAGTTTAGGGGAGGAGGGCATAAAACCAATTGTATTACTTTACACAAGAAATCCAATTTTGGTTAATAAAAGTAAGTATGTTGGGGAACTTCATCAGTTTTCTAGCTTGGATGAAGCTTTCGAATATTTGGTTTCTCATTATGGTAATGAAGAATACAAACCTTTTATTTATAATGGAAGTGATGATGTTACATTGTTACTTGATTCTCATTATGAAGAGTTAAAGAATAAATTCTATTTTACTAATGGACAAGGCTGCTTAGAGAAATACCTTCAGAAATTTGATATTACACAGGCGGCTGTGGAATGTGGAATGAAAATTCCTAAGGAGGAATTACTTTCTGTTGGTGAACTGCCTAAAACATTGAAATATCCAGTTTTTACCAAAGCAGCGACATCTACAATTAAAGGTGGTTGGAAAAATCAAGCACATATTTGTAATAATGAAGAAGATTTGCTTGCTGTCTATAAGACAATAAATACTGATAAAATATTGGTGCAAGAGTATGTGCAGAAGAAAAATGAACTTTGTATCAATGGAATGAGTATTTCGGGGGGGGGCAAAAAATGTTATTCCGTATGTGTGTAGCTATTATCGCTTAAGACCAGATAGTTATGGCGGTTATGAATTTTTATTTCCATTTAAGGATGAAATTTTGGCAGAGAAAATTTCAAAACTATTAAAAGTTACTCATTTCTCTGGAATATTCGATATCGAATTTCTTATTGGTGAGGATGATGAATTGTATTTTATGGAAATTAATTTTAGAAACTCAGGATGTAGTTATGCATGTACTGATGGTGGTTTTAATCTACCTTTTAGATGGGCTGTCTCAACTTTGCAGAATAAGTTGTACCTTGATGGATTCAAGCCTATTTTAAAGTTTGATGCAATGAACGAAATTGGAGATTATTACGATTCAGTTAAAACAAAGAAGGTTTCTATTTTTAATTGGATAAAGGAACTGAAGGGTTGTAAATCATATTATCTTTATAATGCTAAGGATCCTGCACCATTTAGAAATTTCATTTTTCAAAAGATTAAGAAGAAACTATGCTAAATATATTTTCAAAGAAAGATCGAATGATATTGCGATCTGATATGTGGAATTTGGGCTTCGTTACTGATGATGTAGCAGATGTAATCAAATCAAACCATCTAAACATTCAATGGATGAAGCATGAATATAAGGACAGATGGTTTGCAGACCCTTATCTGTTGGAGGTTACGGATAAGCAAATTGTGGTGCTTGTTGAGGAGTTTTGCTATAAGATTCGTAAGGGGCGAATAGCTAAACTAGTGGTTAGCCGTCCTGATTATGTATTGCAAGACATGAAGATTGTTTTGGAATTGCCTACGCATCTATCATTCCCTGTCATCTATGAGAAGGATGGGCAAGTGTATGTAATGCCTGAGAACTCTAAAAGTGGAGGTATTAACATCTATCGTTATAATGCAGAGAAGGAACGATTAGATTTAGTGCATGAAGTTGGGCATTTGCCTCTTACGGATGCAACTATTGTAAAGTTCCATTCTGATGAAGAGTTTGTGTTTAGTACAAAACTTCCTAACCCAAATGGTAATGAATTGGAAATCTATCCATTTGATGGTAAATTTATGAAGATGGAAGCTAAAGCTCTTGATACAGTTAGCTTTCCTAGTAATATAGCTAGAAATGCTGGTGATGCATTCTATATTGGAGAACAAATGTATCGTCCTGCTCAGGATTGCAATAAATGCTATGGTAATGGAATAAATATTCAGCAAGTAAATAGTGTTGGAGGAAAGTTTGAACTTAAAACTGTAAATGAATTTCATTCCGATAATCCTGACTATGGATTGGGCTATCATACTTTTAATATAAAGAATGGATTGATTGTGGTTGATGGTCATCGCTATCGTTTTCCACGTATAGTTAAGTTATTGCATATTTTATCAAAACTAAAATAAAGTTTTATGATAACAACAAAATCAGAAATAAAGGAGTATATAGATGCTGATCTTAACTTTGTAAAGCAGCGGAATTTGTTAGTTTTGTGGTTGAAGGGGAGTGAATTCTATCCAATTGTAAAACTGATAACTTGCCTTCGCCATTATGAGTATTACTACAATAAGGCACAGGTTACAAAACTTTCACTTATAGAGTTATTCAAAAAACATTGGTGGCGTTTCTTTTATCGCAGAACCCAGTTGAAATATTCTCTTTATATTGGAGTGAATGTTGCCGGTAAAGGACTACACCTTATGCATCCTGGATTCCGTTATATAATGGAACATACATTAGGAGAAAATTGCACAGTCCTTCCAATGGTGCTAGTCGGTAAAAAATGCCCTGGTATTCAAGCAACTGCAATTATTGGCAATAATGTGTATTTGGGAAATGGTTCAACCGTTTTGGCTCCTGTTTCTATTGGTGATAATGCAGTTGTCGGTGCAGGTGCTGTTGTAACACATGATATACCTGCTGATGGTGTATATGGGGGGGGTACCTTCGAAAAGTTTGAGAAGCCTATGAAGATAATGTTTATAAATTATGGATTAGCAATGGGCGGTGCTGAGGTCATTGCAGCCAATTATCTTTCTAAGATGAAAGAAAAAGGCCAAGATGTTTGCTTGTTAGAGTTGATGCATCGCCCTACATTCCTTTATAAAAAGTTGGTGGAGGAACATATTCCAATATATTCGGTTTTGCACAATGGTGATAATCTGTTATATAAGGTGATTAATAAGTTCTTTGGTAGAAAGATTTCACTTGGTAAGATTCCACGTATCATAGATGATATAAAGCCAGATGTTATCCATTTACAGATGTACTCTGAATTGTTAGATTTAGACGATTTTGGATTAAAACGAGTTTTTCTGACGATTCATTCAGATTTAAATAGATATTTAAGACCTCTATCTAAATATGGAAAAGAAAAATTGCAGAGTATGATGCAAAAAGGTATGCATGTAATTGTTCTTTGCGAAAGGGCAAAAAAAGATGTCTTGAAATTTTGTCCTTCTGCTGATGTACATGTCATACCAAATGGCTTAGATATAGATTATATAAAGAGCCAAAAGTATGATAGAAATCAGTTATGTAGAGAACTCGGTATTTCAGCAGATGCTTTTATTCTTGGTCATGTAGGCAGATTTCACAAGGTGAAAAATCATGATAAGTTGATAGATGTATTTGCTTGTTTGCATGAGAAAAAGCCAAATTCAGTCTTGGTTTTAGTTGGTGATGGTACAGCTAAAGAAAGGGCACATTTAAAGAAGGTTGTTGCCCAAAAGAGACTAAATGATTGTGTGAAATTCTTAGGAATCCGTTCTGATGCTACTGCAATCATGAGCTGTTTTGATTCCTTTGCTCTTCCATCATTTCAGGAAAGTTTTTCTTTGGTCTTGGTAGAGGCACAGGCTCATCATGTAAGATGTTTGGCTTCTGACACCGTACCAGAAGAAGTGATTTGCAATGATAATTGCTTCGCTCTTTCTATCAATGATTCTTCAGATAAGTGGGCTTCACTCTTGTTGGATACTTCGGTAAGGAAAGAAGGTGTGAAGTCTATCTATGATTTTGATATTAATAAGGTGTTGGCTGATACCAATGCTTTGTATAACAACGTATTATAAATATTAAAAGTTTTTAGAGATGAGACCATATTGGGATGATCTATCAATGCTATTATATGTACTGATGGGAGTAGTATCTCTTATTTCCCTAAATTTAGCATTGAAATATAGAGAAAATAATAAGTCTAAGTCTTTGCTATATTTATCCTGTGGTATTATAGTATGGACTATTTTTGCATCATTTCGAGTTGTAGCTTATGGAGTTGGTGGTTCTGATGCAATTAATTATGTTGGCTATTTTGAAAATTGTACAACTGGTGCAAAAGTGTTTCCTTATAGTGATCATATGGATTGGCTTATGGGCGTTATTATCACGGCCATACGATATTGTACAGGTAACCGCTATATGTTTTTTATCATAATCTATGGTTTTATGTCTTGGACATATTATTACTTTTGCTATAAATTTACGCCCAAAAAGTCATCTTCAATACCATATTTTTTGTTGTTTTTCTTGTATCTAAGAAGTTTTTGCTCGTTAAGAAGTAATTTTTGTATCAGTTTAATTTTGCTGGGATTGATAGGCCTATTTTATCTCAAAAATTATAAGGTTTATCTCATAACTTTCTCTTCTGTTCTTGTACATAAGGCGGGGCTGGTATTTGCTATGGTCTTACCTTTTTTGCAGGTTTTTAAAAAAAGAAAATTATCTGTTCCTATGGTTATAGCGTTAATAACTATTAGTTCTTTGTTGGCGTCTGTGCTACAAAGGATTTTCCTGTCTTCTTTTGCGGATGCGGATTTAGGTGGTGCTTATCAGAGTTATGCAAGTGAGAGTCTTGAAGGAGGTGGCTTTTTTGATAATGCGTGGAAAATTGCAATGGAACAAATGGCATTAGGTGTGTTGATGTTCTTTAATATAAAGAATCTGAGGAGAAGGTGGGAAACTTTTGATGATATAGATAAAAAGCGTATAGAAATTATATACTTAATTTGTGTATTTGATTTTATGCTTATACCTGTTAATTATATTATGAGCATTTGGAGAGGCTATGAGTTCTTTTATGCAGCTCGCTTGGTGATGTGGGGAGAAGTGATAGCTTCATCCCCTATAGCTAAGTTTAGAATAGTAAAGCTTTTAATCTTTGCAGCGTTTGTTGCATGGATGATTTTCCGAGTTGAGCGAACTTATGAAGATAGTGCTCTTATGCCATATTTTTTTGAACCTTTGCAATATATTTAATAATGAAAAGAAAAATTATATTTTTTATTCCTTCGGGCTGTGGTGGTGCCGAGCGTCAGGCGATAGTAATATCAAGATGTTTAAGGGATGATGAATTTGATGTGACTTATCATATATTTGGACCAAGTAATCAATTGGAAAAATTTTTGCCTACCGAACGTGAAGTCGTTTTCCATAAAGAACCTGTGTTTACTCATAATATGGTAAGAAATCTTCGAAAGATTATTAAAGCTGAAAAGCCAGACGTGGTCTATGGACCGGAAATGCCTGTTAATTGGCGTTTGATTTTGGCTTCTCGATTTTTGAAATGTAGAGTAATCCTCAGAAATGATAATTATCTATATACTCAAAGCTTTGCTCAAAAGCTAAGACTTGCACTTACCTATCCCTTTGCTGATTATATAATAGCTCAAACTGACGAAATGAGAGATGGGTTAATTAAAGGACTCCATCTTTCAACGAGTTTGGTTCATACGGTTGCTAATGCTATTGATAAGGAATATATAAAGAAATGTATTTCTGAAAAGAATCCATTTGACGTTTTAGAAAAAGTAGGTTTTGTGGCGGTAGGTAGATTTCATGCAGTTAAAGGATTTGATATGTTGGTTAAGGCTTTTAAAATTGTAAAATCTACTATACCTAATGCAGAGTTGTATATAGTAGGTGAATATCATAAGGATAGTCCAGTGTATCAAGATGTACAAAAATATATAGAGCAAAATGGATTAAAAGATTCTGTAGTATGTACAGGTTTTAAAGCTAATCCATATGTGTATATGAAGAATGCAGATTGTTTTGTCTTGTCTTCTAGAAATGAAGGCTTGCCTAATGTTATGATTGAAGCTTTATATCTAGGAACACCAGTTGCTGCTTTGAAATGCATTCCTGTAATAGAGCGAATTGTAGCAGAAGGAAAAACTGGTTATTTGGCAGGAAAAGAGAATATTGAAGAGCTTGCAGAAGCAATGATTAAAGCTTCTAAGTTAGGACGTATAGAAACAACTTATAATTTGAATACGGAAGAAAAATTCGTTGAAATATTCAGACAGGTTTAATTGGTGATGGAATTCACGTTTGTGTATTCTTTGACGAGTGATAATTAATATAGGAAGGGACGGAAAGTAGGGATATATATTTTTTGAGCTACTTTTCTTTTCCTTATGAGTACATCCCTGCCTTTTTTATTTTGTTAAGAAGTAGAATATGGATAAAAAATCAATGTATTTTAATAGGTTTAGACTAAAATCTAAGCATAGTAGAATTTATAGAAAAATCTTTGTGTTGTACTCTTTGCTCTTGGGGTATGATATTAAATATTATACGCAAATTGGCGATAATTTTGAAATCTTTCATGGAGCAAGAGGCACGGTTATTAATCCGAATACCATAATAGGTAATAATGTGTCTGTTCGTCAGAATACTACTATTGGAGCAAAGGGCTTTCTAGATTCAGAAAAATGCCCATGTATAGAAGATAATGTAACTATCGGTCCAAATGTTTGTATTATAGGTGATATAACTATTGGACATGATTCTGTTATTGGTGCTGGAGCTGTAGTGGTTAAGGATATTCCTCCTTATTCCGTTGTCGCAGGTAATCCTGCTAGAGTTATTAAAAGTTTAAAATCATAATACGTTTGTATTGATGAATATATTATTTTTGATGAAATGCTATGCTGTCGGTGGCATTGAGGTGGTGACGGCAACACTAGCAAGCAGCTTCGCTCGGCATGGACACAACGTTGTGATCGTTACATTTGAAGCTCCTGAAGCATTGACGGTGGCTCGTACTGATGATAGTGTGAAAATCTATACTTTGGGGGATTATAAGTGTACCAACCAAAATATTGTGGCACTTAGAAAGATTTTGATAGAGCATCAGATACAGGTGGTGATTAACCAATGGGGCTTGCCACTTGTGTCATGTCGAGTGTTGCACAAGGCAAAGAAGGGATTGAATGTAAAAACGATTGCAGTCTATCATAACCAAGTAGATACGAATGCTCGTATCAAAAACGTGGAAATAGCTCTTGAAGGTTGTGCTAACCCTTTGAAACGCAGTTTGCTAAAGTTGAAAAAAGCTGCGTTTAAGTTTGTGACGAGTAGAAGTATGAGATATGTTTATCATCATACAGATATTTACCAAGTGCTCTCGGCTAGCTACATACCTCTGTTCTCTAAATTTACGGGTATCAAGCATCCTGACCATCTGATGGTACAAACAAACCCTGTAACTTTGGATTCTTCAGACTTCTCTTATTCTATCGATAAAAAAGAAAAGGAGATTATATATATGGGTAGAATTGATTACAATCAGAAGCGTGTGTATCGTGTGATAGACACTTGGGCTAAGTTGGAGGCGCAATTCCCAGATTGGCGATTGACTATAGTGGGTGATGGAATAGAGCGTAAAAATGTAGAGCAGCAAGTTGCTGATTCTGGCTTGCAACATGTGAAGTTTGAGGGTTTTCAACAGCCAAAGCCTTATTATGAACGTGCGTCTATCTTGCTGCTTACCTCTGAATATGAAGGTTTCCCTTTGGTACTTGCTGAAAGTATGGGCTTTGGCGTGATTCCTGTGGTGTATAACAGCTATTCGGCAGTAGGTGATATTATAGATGATAAGAAGAATGGCCTTGTGATACCTTATCACAAGGAAGGATATCGGGCTGATGAAGCTGCAAATATGTTGGCAAAGCTGATGAATGATATAAGAATACGTGATGTTCTGGCATCGGCTGCAGTTGAAAAAAGTAAGGAATATTCGGTAGAACGAATATATGAACAATGGATGGAAACATTGAAGTAACAAAGTTTTGATATTAGAATTATGGCACAGAATTATTTGAAAAGACTCCCGAGGTTTGTTTTGTTGCGATTGTCTATGAATCGCTGGCTATCTTCAAAATTGGTGCGCCCCAAATTATTGAGAATGGCAGGGATAAAAATGGGGGACGATATTCATATCGGGGCAAACGTGACTTTCGATACCATCAATCATAAGTTGTTTGAGATAGGAAGTCATGTTACCATAACCATGAACACCGTACTGCTCACTCACTATCTGAAACCTCACGAAGATGGAAACTTATCTTGGCATGTGGGAAACTTAAAGATTGGCAATCATGTTTTCATTGGTGCAAATACGGTGATAGCAAGACCTGTAACCATAGGTAATAATGTGGTGATAGCAGCAGGTAGTGTCGTAACTCATGATATACCAGATAATTGCCTTGTGGGGGGGGTACCTGCAAAGGTAATTAGATACTTTAAAGTGTAAGAAATGATACTTAGATTTCAAAAGAAGATAGTAAGGATTATCTGTTAATTAAATTAATAACTTAAGATGAAAAGTATTATGGGAAAGGTTTTGTTATTTGGCAATGGCTTGAATCTGTTAAGCCAAAATTTGTCTTGGAAGACTTTGTTGTCAAATGTTCAAGCTAAAGATGAGGTGGGGCTTGTTGGGCATGATGGCTTGAATTTAGTAGATGTTCCATATCCTTTGCAGTATGATTATATACTTCTTTCTTCTGATTTCCGTAAAAAAGTGCAAGATGTAAAGGATAGCACTGGGTGGAAAAAAGTGATAGAGGATAGGCAGATGAATTTGAAAAAGGCGATTATTGACGAGATGAAAGACTTCAAGTCAAATCTTATATATAATCAACTTTCTAATCTCCCTTTTGATGCTTATCTCACCACCAATTATGATCATGTGTTGGACGAAAGCTTGACAGCAATGGGCTTTCAGTCTGTAGTGGGTGATAAATCAGAGATGAATTATAATATCAGAAGAAAGAGATGTTTGCAAAAAGATAGTATTTTGAAAACCATCTATCCTGTACATGGAGATGTAGATAGTCCACGAAGCATTGTTATAGGATATAACCATTATTGTGGAACAGTAGCAAAGGTTAGCGACTATCTGAAAGGAATTTATAAATGGAAAGAAGGAAAGGTTGGCGAACAGAAAATATCGAGTATGTTGGATCGTTTGCAGAATAACGATGGAGAAATATTTTCTTGGATAGATCATATCTTCATATCGGATGTCTATATTGTAGGTCTTGGTTTGGATTATTCAGAGATTGACTTATGGTGGCTTCTTGATAGAAGACAAAGAATGTTGAGAGGCGATGGGGTGATGAAGCAAAATAAAATCGTTTATTTTCTTATCAAAGATTCTAAGGAATTGCAGCCACAAGAAAAAGCTAAAGTTGGTCTGCTAGATCGATTGGGGGTACAGTGTCGCTTTACAAGTATCACTCCTACAAATTCTAAAGAATATATGTTGGCATATCAAGAAATTGTTGATATGATAGCTAAGGAATTCTAATACTAATGGCTTATGACTTCAGATGATTAAAAATAATTTTAAAGAATAGAAAGGGTGCTCCCTTTCTATTCTTGGGTTCTGGCTTTTCACGTCATTATTTAGGTACTCCTCAATGGGATGGTATATTGCAAATGTTTGCTCCCCATAAGCTGGCACAATATTATTCGAAACTGGATACTAAATCTTTGATAAAGGTTGCTACGGCTATTGCAAAAGATGTTACCGATGATTTTTGGAGTCTTGACGATGAAGATGAATTTAAAAAGGAAAATCAAGATAGCATCGTAGATGCGTCTTCTGTGTTGAAAATTAAAATATCACAGTATCTTAAAAAACAATCATTGAAAGAATTCCCTTCGGAATATGAGGATGAAATTCATATGCTTGAAAGATTGTGTATTGATGGAATCATAACAACCAATTGGGATGATACGGCCGAAAGATTATTCCCTAAGTTTACATCTTATATTGGTCAAGAGCAATTGATTTTTTCATCTACATACAGTGTTGGGGAAATATATAAGATTCATGGTAGTTTTGAGAAACCTCAATCAATGATTCTTACAGAGCAAGACTATGAAGGATTCGACAAGAAAAATCCATATTTGGCAGCTAAACTGATAACGATATTTATAGAACATCCTATAGTGTTTCTAGGATATTCGATTTCTGATACTAATATTCAAGAGATTTTGCAATCTATTGTAAATTGCTTGGATAATGATAACATCGAAAAGCTTCAGAATAACTTAATATTTGTAGAGTGGGTTCATGAGGAGGGTTTTGAAATGAAAATAGAACGGCAAGATATTATGATGAGCAATAATGTAAACTTGCCTGTCATTAAAATCAAAACTCATAGCTACAAAGATATATATGAATTGTTGCAATATTATGAGCGTACTATTCCTGCCAATCTTTTGAGAGAGTATAAAAAGCAATTTTATGAAATTGTTCAATCGGAAACGCCAGAGAAGCAGCTATATGTGTTGCCGTCAGAAAAAATAGATGGCAATAAAAATATTCAAGTTGTCTATGGTTTTGGTGCCATTGGTCAATTTAGGTCAGCAGTTGGCTATAGAGGTATAAAGTCCGTTGAATTACTAAGAGACGTATTATCTGAAAAGCAAGAGTGGAATGCAGGACAGGTTTTAACTGATGCTTATCCTCAACTAAGGAAATCTTCTCGAAAAGCTTTTTTGCCAATTTATAAGTATTTGTCTCAAGTGGGTATAAATAGTGATGAAAGTTATAAGGGTAATAAGTTAGGAATTAATTATACTTTGCGAAAAGGTCATGAATTTCAATCATATAAGTTTTCTGATGAGGAAAAGAATCTTTCATTGAGAGAGGTTTTAGAAAAATATAAAGGTACTGAGGTGTGGAAAGCGGTATCTTTAATACCTTATCTAGACATACAGGAAAATGAATTAGATGTTCTTCGCCATTTTATAGAGAGAAATTTCAATGATTTTCTTGTGAAAAAGAATGGTTATTCAACCAATATGAGAAAACTAATTTGTTTTTATGATTGGAAAAAATATGGATGGGAATAAGAGGATTTATTATGTCAATATTAGTTTCTAAGATTATATCAACGGAATTCTTTTCCGTTGATCAGATATTTGAGAATAAAGGTAAGGTATATACCTACCTTAATCCTGTGTCTTATTTGACCGCACTCGAGAACAAGAAGCTGTTCTCGCAGATGGATGGCATCTTTGCGGATGGCGGCTTGTTGGTGAAAGCCATCAAGTTGGTGTATGGCAAGCAGGTGACTCGCCGAAGCTTCGATATGACCTCTATGGCTCCAGAGCTGTTTGCATACGCTGCCGAGCATGGGAAGACAGTCTATATCGTGGCTTCGAAGCAGGAGCAGGTGGAGGAAGCTGTGGAGATATTCCGTGAGCGGTATCCTAAGGTGAAGTTTGCTGGGTATCGGAATGGCTACTTTGCTTCTGAGGAGGAGATGGCTCAAGAGGCAAGGCAAGTCACGGAGTTGAATCCTGACTTCTTGATTGTGGGTATGGGAGCGTTGATGCAAGAGAAGTTCTTGCTGAAAGTGAAACATGCAGGCTATCAAGGTATCGGATTTACATGTGGTGGCTTTATCCATCAGACTTCCAAGAATGAGATAGATTACTATCCTGCTTGGGTGGATAAGACGAATCTCCGCTTTGCGTATCGTATGTGGAAGGAGCCGCATACTCGCAAGCGTTATCTCATAGCTGGTTTGCTATTCCCAGCCAAGTTTATCGCAGAAAGAATCTTCGGATAGTCTTGTATAGCCAGTGAATGGGGGTGAAGACTACCGATATGGGAAGCAATATAATGAATAGAAGCGTCGGTATAAAATGACCGATGGCTCTTTGAAATTTCTCTTTCATGCGTGCAAAAGTACAACTTTATGTTGAAACAACAAAAGATTTTCTTTGATTTCTTGCGATTCAGCATTGGTTCTGCCAAGGAAATACCTGGTTCTTTGAAGGAAGCGGATTGGAAGGAGCTGTATGCTATCGCCCAGAAGCAGGCTTTGCTTGGTGTTCTGTTTCATGGTATCAGGCGGTTGCCAAAGGAGTTGGCACCAGAGCAAAAGCTACTGATGCAATGGATGGCTATGGCAGAACAGATTCGAAAACAGAATATCAGACTGTTTCAGGATTCCGTGAAGGTTTGCCAGAACTTCGAAAACGAGGGCTTTGCTAACTGTATCTTGAAGGGGCAGGGGAATGCGTTGCTTTATCCTGACCCTTATATGCGAACGCCTGGAGATATAGACATCTATCTTTCGGGTGGTCGCAGGAAAATCATGAAGTATGTTGATCGAGTGTGTCCGAATCAGGTGATGAGGTATCATCATGTGGATTTTCCTGTGATGAAGACGGCGATAGAGGTGCATTTCACTCCTTCGTATATGTTCTGTCCGATTCATAATCGGAGAATGCAGAAGTGGTTTGAAGAGGTGATGGGTGAACAGTGTAAGCATCGGGCTTCATTGCCTGATGGGTATGGGGAGATTCATGTGCCTCTGGTTTCATTCAACGTTATCTATATCCTTTCTCATCTGTATCGGCATATCTTTACAGAGGGAATCGGATTGAGGCAGCTTCTGGATTACTACTATGTGGTTTGCGACTTTTGTAAAGTCTATCAAATCTCTTCGAATCATCTAAGTAATTTTTCGAATCACCCCGTCCCTCTTTCCAAAGAGGGCTCCACTTTCTCCCCAAGCCCCTCTTCAATGGTCTTTACACCCCCTTCGGTTCCCCCGTTCCCGGGGGACAGAAACCTCAGAAGCGGGGATGTAACCGCCCTCCGGTGCTCGGAACCGCTACGCTCTAAGGATGGCGGACCATCAAAGGTCTCGCCAGATTGTGCGGGCTGGGACCGCCAGGATGGTAGTGGGGATACGACTTCGGCTTGTTCTTTGGATGCCGGCTCTTCTTCTTTCTCTGCCTGTTCTTCTGTTGCTTTAGATGTGGTGCAGAGGGAATTGAAGCATCTGGGTTTATGGAAGTTTGCCCAGGCTGTGATGTTCGTGATGAAGGAGGTATTCGGGCTATCAGAAGATAGGATGATTGCGCCGATGGATGAAAAGGAAGGTAGGTTTTTGCTTGATGAAATCATGAGAGGAGGAAACTTTGGACAGTATGATGATAGGATGGGTAGTAAGGTCGGTGAAAGTAAGATTCATCGTTACTTCAGGATGAATCTCAGGAATCTACGATTCGTGAAGCATTATCCTACTGAGGCAGTGTGCGAACCGGTTTTTAGAACCTGGTTCGCAGGATGGAAGTTTATAAACAGAATTAAATAACATTACTACTTCTATCTACGGTCGGAAAGATGAAGACAAAATGTTAGGTACATTGCGAAAGCCCCATAAGATAAGTTTTTGCAAATCATCTATCACCCATCACGATTTCCTGGTAGAAATCGGATAAGATGTTGATAATCAAAGGAGCAATATGCGTGACTGATGGCTAAAAAAGGGAATTTATCCCTCACGATTTTGGCTTTATCCCTCACGATTTTGCTTATACTGTAAATCAAAAAGGCTTTTTTGCGATTGAAACTGGCTTCACTTGCATTTGGAGTAAGTTTCATTTCGAATTGGTTTGGGGCTCAGATAAAGTTTACGTGGGGCTCTATTAAGGTTTACGTGAGATTCACTTCGGATTCAAATGAGGCTCAGTTCGATTTCTTTCAGTTCTTCTAATGAAACGGAAACGGATTCGTATTTATACCTCGTATAAATCTAAAAAGCAGTGTAGTGTAGTATTTGAAATCACATATTTATAACACAAACTATTACTAATGGAAAAAAGGAAAGAAAGAATAGATAACTTAGAGGAAACTCCTCATTCACAAAGGACAATCTTAAATTTGCAGAGAATCATGATAAAGCTATCCATCTTCAGATACGAAGGGCATAACTATCTGGTGCCCTTCCTCATCATCAGCAGTC
>ERZ1034920.876-NODE-876-length-21342-cov-62.394231_pt1 | contig 21342 bp, 15 predicted proteins | sample MGYA00520688_ERZ1034920 | MGnify/ENA primary metagenome ERZ1034920 (study PRJEB33766, sample SAMN09781785) | gut metagenome | biome: gut microbiome | host: Homo sapiens | place: Madagascar | study: EMG produced TPA metagenomics assembly of the PRJNA485056 data...
AGAGTTTCCGATTTTGTTTATTTAAGCCATTTTATTTTTCATGCGTAACTACTAAAAAAGGCAAATCAATCTCTGGTTCTTCTTCTTTTTTATCCACTTCTTCTTCAAAAGTCGGTAAGTTATCTAAATCCAATTCATCCAATCTATTGTAATCAAAAAAAGGCTCTTCCATGATTGGATCCCAATTCATACAATAGCTATACACATAATTTACTTGTGCATCCGTTAAACCACTTAGTAATTCATCAAACTCTTCTTCCTCACGCAATTGGTACAACCACTGTAAATCATACGCACTATGACCTGCATCTACCCACATATGAAGTCTTTCCTTCTCTTTCTTTGTGAGTTTATTTTCCTTTTCAAATTTTCTTAATTCATTCTTACGAATTCTATATTTACTTTTAGTCTTCTTCTTTTTCATATCCAAAAAATAAGGGTATACACATGGCATACCCTAATATCTCCTATAAACTTTTTAATTCTTCTGTAATCGCATTGATTGCTTCATCAACCTTAGAAGCATCCTTACCACCGGCTTGAGCCATATCTGGCTTTCCACCACCATTACCAGAACAGATTTGAGCTGCTTTCTTAACCAATTGACCCGCATGTACACCAGCCTTAACAGCCTCTTTACCTGCACCAGACACAAAGACAACCTTTTCACCATTTGTATTTACGAAGAATACAACCATCTTGTCATCACTAGCCTTTAAGTTAGAAACAATATCCTTTAGTGCTCCTGCATCCATTCCAGAAACAGACTTGATCAATACATTGACTTTACCAAAGTCTTTCGCTTCTGTAGCCCATTCTTTAGACTTCAAAGTAAAGATTTGATTTTTCAAGTTATCAATTTCCTTTTGCATATCATGCATCGTCTTATATGCAGCCTCAACCTTTGTATCAATATTCTTAATACCCTTTTGTTTTGCACTATCTGCAATATTTTCTAACATAGTGTGTTCTTGTGCAAAATCTTGGTAAGCCGCAAACTTAGTTTTAGCCGTAATACGACGAGAATCTGAACCAATACTTTCCTCACTAATGATCTTGCATAAACCAATCTGAGCTGTATTTTCTACATGACATCCTGCACAGAATTCTTTCGATACATCCCCCATTGTAACTACACGAACTGTATCTCCATACTTTTCATCAAATAATGCAGTAGCACCAGACTTCTTAGCCTCTTCAATCGGCATAACCTCTTTAGTAACTGGATAAGCAGCACTTATATATTCATTCACAATACGTTCAACTTCAGCCAATTGTTCAGCAGTAACCTTTTCATAATGATTAAAGTCAAAACGCAAATATTCAGGACAATTGTAAGAACCAGCCTGGTGAATATGATCACCCAATACTTTAACTAAAGCCGACTGCAATAAGTGTGTACAAGAATGGTTTGCGGTAGTTGCCAAACGATCTTTGACATTCACTTCACCATGTAAAGACATACCCTTCTCTAATACACCACCATTGATTTTAACTGTATGGATATGTTGTTTATTACGCGTCTTTTGAACATCTAATACTTCAACATCTACACCATCCGCACTAAATGTTCCTTTATCCGCAACCTGTCCACCACTTTCGGCATAGAAACAAGTCTTATCTAAAATGATCATACCTTCATCTTCTAAAGAATCAACCATCTTACCTTCTGCATTAAATAAGGCAATGATTTTACCATCACAAGTTAAGTGATCATAACCAATAAATTCACTTGGCTCATTGAAGTTCATTAACTCTTCATTTTGAGAGGCAAAAGAATCCTTTACATTACGCGCATTACGAGCACGCTCTTTTTGTTTATTCATTTGAGCATCAAAATCTTCATGACTCACTGTAATACCACTTTCCTCGGCAATTTCTTGTGTTAATTCAAATGGGAATCCATAAGTATCATACAATTTGAAGACAACTTCACCACTCAACTTACCATCTTTAGCCTTGCTGATTTCATCATCCAATAAAGCTTGACCAACCTTTAAAGTCTTCTTGAAAGTTTCTTCTTCCACCTTAATCAATTTTTGATTGAACTCAACATGCTCTTGTAAGTATGGATAGAAATCTTCCATTAAATCCGCAACAACAGGAACTAATTTATATAAGAATGGTTCATCCAAACCTAATTTTAAGCCATAACGAACCGCACGACGAAGTACACGACGAAGCACATATCCACGACCACTATTTGAGAAGTTAGCTCCATCACTCAATGCGAAAGTCACTGTACGAACGTGGTCCGCAATAACACGATATGCCATCTTGTATTCCCCTTCATAAGGATGTTTAGCCATAGCTTCAGTGGCACGAATAATAGGCAAGAATAAATCGGTATCGAAGTTTGTTTCGCCATCCTGAACTAAGGCAACCAAACGCTCAAGACCCATACCTGTATCAATATTCTTCTGAGGAAGTTCTTTATAATCTTTACGATCAATACTTGGATCACAATCATATTGAGAGAATACGACATTCCATACTTCTACATAACGATCATTTTCCATTTCATCAAAGAATAATTTTTCTCCTAATCCTTCAGGATCATATTTTTCTCCACGATCAAAGAAAATTTCACTATCTGGTCCACCAGGTCCCTTACCAATTTCCCAGAAGTTATCATCTGTCTTTAAGATATGACTAGGATCTACACCACAAATTGTAGTCCATACTTCATAAGCACGCGCATCATCTGTATATACAGACACATACAATCTGTCCTTATCAATACCCATCCATTCTTCGCTTGTTAAAAATTCCCATGCGAATTGGATTGCTTCATCTTTGAAATAATCTCCAATCGAGAAGTTTCCTAACATTTCAAAGAATGTGTGGTGACGAGCTGTACGCCCAACATTTTCAATATCGTTTGTACGAATTGACTTCTGCGCATTCGCAATACGATTTGAAGCTGGTTTTTCACTACCATCAAAATATTTTTTCAAAGCCGCAACACCCGCATTGATCCATAATAAAGTTGGGTCATTGTGCGGAATCAAACTTGCGCCCGGCTCAATCATATGTCCCTTTGATTTAAAATAATCCAAGAACATCTGACGAATCTGATTACCAGTTAATTGTTTCATCTTTCTTTCCTCCAATAAAAAAACGCTCCTATTTCTAGGAACGTATAATTACGCGGTACCATCCTAGTTCATTTTCCCAAAAAAGAAAATGCCCTCAATTCACTCGTTAACGCCGACTACGTTTCAACTCCAAAGTAGCTTCAAAAATAAATCTCTGAAAGGCTTTCACCAAACGCCCTCTCTCTAGACAAGAAAATTATTTTCTACTTATCTTCTTCACTGTCGAATCGTTAAAATTTTAACACTCTTTCACCAATTCTGCAAGACGAATCACACCATCTTTCATCAATTCTTTATCCATACTCGCAAAAGATAAGCCTATCCCACTACTTGAATAACTAACACCCATCCAATTGGATTCACACAAAGACTTGAACTTTTCCATATCCACGTCCAACTTGATCCAATACGCCATATACGTTTCATCCAATATATAAGAAACACAAAGATACGTATCCAATAGCTTCTTTAAATACAAATGCTTCTCTCTATACTCACGCACCAATTTCCTTAAATGCTTCTGCAAATACCCATCCACAATATACTGACTAAAAGCCACCTGCTCTAATTTACTTGCCGTAGGACCAAAGATAGAAGCACAATACTTCTTTGTATATTCCTCATTTAAGATCATATATCCAATACGAAGACTAGGTAGTAAAAGTCTAGAAAAAGAAGAAAAATAAATCACATGATTCGACATAGAACATAAACTCGTCTTAATTTTAGAAGCATACACAAGCTCCCCATTATAATCATCTTCTAAAATCAATATATGACTTAGTCCAACCAACTCTTTTCTCAACTTTTCACACATAGATTGACGATTCTTACTAAAACAAGTCGTATTCACATATACAACATCCACACACTTTGTTTGAATATCTTCAATAAAATGATCTGGATCTAAATATTTTACAGAAAAGCCATAGCTTAAAAATACTTGTTTAGCTTGTTCATCCACCAAAGTTGACAAGCCAATCACCTTTTGTTTATCCAACATTCCACAAAATATATACAACAAAGACTGATAGTTAGAACCAATCACCATCTGCTCAGGAAAACACAATATATTCCGATTTTGATATACATATTTACACAAAGCCTGTCTTAAACCATACTCCCCTTGGGCTAAGCCATAACTTGACATTAACTTCTTATCATTCAATACACCCTTTATATATCGCTTCCAAATCGATGTCTCAAATGAATCAATCGAAACCGATTGGATTCGAAAATCATAATCATATTCCTTTTCTTTGTGACTTGAAGAATAATCCAAGATTTCATGATGCAATAAAACCCTTTCCGGATTCATACTCACAACATACCCAACCTTTTCTTTACTTGAAATAAACCCATCTAATACAAGCTTATTATAAGCTAGCTCCACCGTTGTCTTAGAAACATTCATCTTCTTGACACATTCACGAATCGAATCGACACGATCCCCATATTTTAAGATTCCAGAAAGAATCGACTCCCTATATGTATTATAAATCACTTCATATTTCTTCATCATCTGTCCCCTATTTATTTTTTATAATTGTATATTTTTTTAAATACAGAAACAAGTATAATAGTCATTAAGTTGTAAGAAAGAAGGAAATGATGATGAAAAATAAACAAACCTATGAAATCGTATTAACAGGACTTGGCATGGCACTTGTCTTTGTGGCAACCATGTTTATCAAAGTTCCAAACGCACTCGATGGATATTTCAATCTAGGCGATGGATTCATCCTATTATTCGCAAGCTTTTTAAATCCATTTGAAAGTTTCTTAATTGGAGGACTAGGAAGTGCACTAGCCGATGTAGCCGGAGGATATGGACACTACTTCTTCTTTACCCTAGTCATTAAAGGACTTGAAGGAATTGTCGTATCTCTACTGATGAAAAACTACTCTAAGCCGAAACAAATCTCAAGCTACGTATTAGGATCTATCATTATGGTCTTTGGATACTTCATCGCCAAATATATGTTAAAAGGAAGCTGGATCGTTGCGGCTAGTGAAATTCCAGCTAACATTGTACAAGGTGTAGCTGGCATTGTGATTGCACTAATCGCCTATCCAATGGTCAAAAAAATCGTACAAGATAAGTTAAACTAAAGCCTGGAAATTCCAGGTTTTTAATTTGTTTTAAAAAAAAGGATATGCACTATACATATCCTAAAATCTATGCTTCTACATTCAAATATTTTAAGCCTCCATATTTTACTTGAAACTTATAAATATTACACTTCAATTGAAGCCATTCCATATCCGTAATCGCATTCTTTCCAATACATTCTATAATCAAATCTTCAGAGGCCTTTAAACAATCCAATGTCTGCATCCATTTATTATAATTTTTACTATTTGGTTCAACCGCCATGTCTATGAGCTCATCATACTTCACATTAATAGCCTTATATATCAATCGAATACAATCAATCGTAGGCTTTTCAATTGTGTCCATATAATCAAAAAATCTCATAATAAATCATCCTTTCGTTTTTTTATGTTTTAATAATACACCTCGAAAAAACGTTTGTATAGAAAAATACCCAAATAAATAAGCTATACCATAAACATCTTTGATTCCAAACTTTGATAATTTATTAGCAATTCCAGGTTCTATCACCAAATATCTGTAATTGGTTGATGATGCCATATAAGCTGTTTAAGCAAGTCTTATCTAAAAATTACATACAATCTTTTGCATATTTTGTAGTAATGTCTAAGAAGGATTCATCGATCGAATAAACATGAATATCTTCACTTGAAATAAACTTTTTAAAAAATACGCAATTGGACTTTTAATAAAAAAAATAACTTGTTTGATTAATATGAACAAACAAGTTTTTGAATTGTTGCCAAAACACTCTTTGAATAGACTTTGTTCGATTTAAGTATTTCAAAAGGCAATTTTATTTCTTTTACAGATTTGAACATACAATCATAATCATGTCTATGAGGTTTTGAAATTCATATGCTTTTCGTATCATGACTTTAATCTTGTTGTTCATCGATTCGATTCGTGCATTGGATAATCCATGATGTACTGTTGCTATAACAGCTACCCTATGCCTTCGTTTTTTGACTAAGTTTTACAAAAGATGCTATTCTACAACGACATGTCCATGACAACTATCAGCTTCTTCTACTTCTTCACCTTTACACTGAAATACTTTTCGTAACCCTTCTTTTAACGGATACCTTTTAAAGAATTTTAGGTACACTTCTCGTATCTAATCTAGCTTATTCTTTTGATAATCCATTAAATTATCTGGATTCTTTCCTTGAGCGTATTTGAAACGTTTAGTATTTTTTTAGTAATTTTAAAAGACATATGATACATCTTTCTAGCTTGAGGAACTCGAAAAATAATCATATGTCTTTTTTTATCAACTAATTCTAGAAATATCCTATAAGAAAAGCATTATTCATTGTTTTCCTTATATTCTCCACCACAGCTACTGATACAGAGCCTATATTTTTCTTTTATTACGCTTATGAAATGATTTTGAAACATGGCGAACTCCAAGTACTGGAGACAAGAAAATGATAATTGGATAAATCTCCAAACGACCAATCAACATCGCAAAAGATAGTACAATCTTACTAAAGTCAGAGAACATGGAGAAGTTGCCCATTGGACCACACAAACCATATCCTGGACCCACATTTCCAATACATGTAATGACGGATGTGATGGTTGTTTCAAAATCAAAATTATTAAAGGAAATCAAGAAGAATAAGATGCCGACAATTATGATAAAGCTGCAGAAATAAGCCATGATCTGATTGACAACCTCTGTATCCACCACTTTACCATCCATTGTGATGGCTTCTACTTTTTGTGGGTGTAATAACTTTTGAATGTCCAACTTGATCTTCTTTACAATAATCAATAGACGACTGATTTTTACACCACCACCAGTCGAACCAGCACTCGCACCACATACTGTTAATAAGAATAATATCATCTTACTAAATTGTGGCCATACACTATAATCACAACTTGAATATCCTGTTGTTGTAATGATGGAACCCACTTGAAAACTCGCAAAACGAATGGATTTCAATACATCAAAATTATACATAGACAAAATATTGATTGTGATACAAACAATAGAGAATAAAATCACCCCTAAATAGGCACGCAACTCTTCATTTTTAAAGACTTGTTTAAAATCTTTAATTAAAAGGAAATAGTACATATTGAAGTTAACCCCAAATAAAATCATAAAAATCGTAATGATGATTTCATAATACGAATTGTTGTAAGCACCAATACTTGTATTCTTAATCGCAAAACCACCCGTACCAGCTGAACCAAATGTATTACAAAGCGCATCAAACAATGGCATTTTACCAATTAAAAGTAAAATTACTTGAATGATCGTAAGACCCATATACATTGTATATAAAATCATAGCCGATTGACGCATACGAGGCACAAGCTTACCAATGGTAGGTCCTGGTGCTTCTGCACGCATAATATGCATATCACGATCATTGGATTTTGGTAGTATTGCCAAAATAAAGACTAAAATTCCCATACCACCAATCCAATGCGTAAAGCTACGCCAGAACAGTGTGGCATGCTTCAAACTTTCAACTTCCGTTAAAATACTCGATCCTGTCGTTGTAAATCCACTCACGGCTTCAAAGAAACAATCCACAAAAGAAGGAATTTCACCCGATAAATAAAAGGGTAAACCACCAAAGAAAGATACAACGATCCACGCAAGTCCCACCGCTATCATTCCATCTTTTGCAAAATAGTTATTGACTTTTGCACGTGTACGCGTTAGCGCATATCCTAAAACTAGACAGATTCCAATCACAATCAAGTAAGAATCATACAATCCCTCTTGATAGATCAAATCCACAATGACCGGTAAAACCATTAGGCAAGCTTGCGCAATTAAAACCATACCCAATACGTTACCAATCATTGCCCAGTTTAATTTATGTAAATTGTGCTTAAGATAGTAAATCATTGATATCCCTCAATCCTGCAACTTTACTAATAATAATAACCGTATCTGACAATTGAATACGCGTATCTCCCGTTGCCACTTTTGAAACGCCCTTATGCGTTACATACGCAATGATGATCCCTTTACGAATATTTAGATCCTTAATTGGCACATCAATAAAACGACAATTGTCACGCACTCTAAATTCCAATGCCTCTACCTTATCATTGACAAGTTTGATCAATGATTCAACATTTGATCCAACCGTATTTTGCATAGCACGAACATATTGCACAATTTGGTTGGCCGTAATAAACTTAGGCGTAATTGAATTTTCTAAGCCTAACTTATCCAACAAGAAACCTAAAGAAACACGGTTTACCTTAGGAAGTACATGCGTTACACCATGAGACTGGGCAAACATAGAAATAATGACATTTTCCTCATCATTATCTGTCAGCGCAATAAACGCATCCATTTCCTCTAAAGATTCACTCAATAATAGTTCATGATCCGTACCATCGCCATGAATGACTGTAGCCTGCGGGAATTTCTCAACCAAATTCACACACTTATCTTTTTTGATTTCGATGATCTTTACATCCATACCTAATTCTAACAACATATTTGTCAAATAATATGTGATTCTTCCACCACCAACAATCATTACTTCATTGACCGTACGATTACTTAAAATACCCACTTTAATAAAGAACTTTTCAAGCTGAGTAGTCGAACCCGTTAATGTGACACGATCCTTTTCATAGATGACGGTATTTCCATTTGGAATGATTACTTCCCCATTTCTTTGAACAGCCACAAATAACACTTCACTTTTCATACGACGATTGATGTCGCAAATACGCATATTTGAAAGTGGCGAATTTTCTTTAATTTTCACTTCCGCAAGCTCAATTCTTCCTTTCGCAAAAGAAGAAACCTTGATCGAATTTGAGAAACGAATCGCCCGCAAAATTTCACGAGCTGCTGCCTGCTCCGGATTGATACTCATACTCAATCCCAATTCATCCTTAATCAAACGAACGGTATTGTTGTATTCCGGATTACGAATACGTGCAATCGTATGTCTTGCACCCAATTTCTTTGCCAATAAACAACAAATGATATTAACCTCATCCGTTGATGTAGCCGCAATCAACAAATCCGAAGATGAAACACGAGCTTCCATTAAAGTATCTAAACTCGCACCATTTCCTTGTACGCCAACAATATCCAACTGATTCATGGTACTCGATAGAACACTCGATTTATTTTCAACCACTGTAATATCATGACCTTCCTGGTTCAATTGTTTTGCGATCGCAAACCCAACTTTTCCATCACCCACTACAATAATTTTCATAACTCCTCCAAAAAAAATGAATTCCCATATGGAATCATCTCAAGTATAATACAAAACATGTATAAAAACTAGTACTACAAAGGATTGTAATGAACACATAGTCAATATCAAAAGACAAACTATTCATACTTTTCAAACTCTCCACTGATGTACATTTTTTCCAAATTATGTCCTTCACGTAATTCTCTTTCAGTCGCATCACAAAGTGCCGTTAATGTACCTCTGCTTGATAGAATAAACAAACAGTCTGGACGCATAATTTTATTTGTCATTAAATTCGTATTATGTGAAGTCATAATAAATTGACATTTTGGGTATTTGGTTTTGAAAAAAGAAATTAATTTTTTAGCCATTTCATAATGATAAAAAGCAGCAAAATCATCTATATAGATCAACGAACAATTAGATACTATTTTTTGATAAAGACTAGTTAATGCCAACGTCCCACTTGATGCAGTACGATAAAATGGAACTAACTTTTTATGAGCAAAATATAATTCAACCTGTCCATCCGGCAATTCTTTTAAAACCAATTTACATTCAATTCCCATCAAATTCAGAAAATCTTCAAAGTTTTGTAAATGAACTTGATTTTTTAAATTCTCAAGAAAATTTCTATAGGAATAGAACAAATCATTTCCCACAGTAATCATACACATTTTACGTACATATTTAGATAATCGAATCAAAACAGAATCATCACTAAAAGCCGTATTGTTTATTAGCCATCTTAAAAAAGGTAACACATACTCATTATCCATCTCATCTTTATTTAAATAACGATTCGTATTTACTGTCTCCGCACCAATTATACTTAAACCTTGAAAACCAAATTTACTATTTTTAAAATCAAACTTAAAAATAGCTTCTCCATTTATATACAATTCTTCATCACATAACTCAGTATTCGCAAATCTAGAATACTTATAAACAACTTCATCACTTCCAAATTGAAACTCATATATAAATTTTGCCGTATCCTCTTGAGAATCTGCATTGATCAAACCTCTACTTTGCATACCACACAATAAAGATTTAATATTAAGAAGTGCCCTACAAAAATTAGTCTTTCCAGTCGCATTACGCCCATAAATCAACCTCATCGAAAGACAATCCGCATTAAATGAATATTCACCAATTTTACTAAAATCAAGTGAAATCTCATCTTTAAAATTCTTGTAGTTACTCACCGTAAATTTTTTTAACATATTCAATCATCCTTCTTTATCCAGTATAATCTACTTTTATGAAATAATACAAAAGAATTGAAGTGTGAATAAAACTATAAAATACACAAATATGCAACTAAAAACGGTTTTTCCGTTTTTATTTTCTTATATTGAACTAATAAACATTAATTTCAAAATATTCAAACAGATTTTACGTTTTTAATCCAGAAAAAAAGGACACTTACCAAAATAAGCATCCTACTTACACCTTACTACAATTCTATTTTGACTATCCAAAGTACAAGTGACTAACGTAAGTGGCCATTTACCATTGGTTACTTCAGCTACACTTTCTGGACTCACTACATCCATTGCGTCCACACTATATTTAAAACAATTTCCTGAAACATCTGTAAAAATAATTTCATCTCCACTTTTTAATGTATTTAACCTACCAAAATGAAACCAATAATTATGCGCTATAATCACCATATTACTTTTATAAATACTACCATAATATCGGCAAGGAAGTTGTTTCATATTTTCATCACTACATGTACTTGTAACACAAAGATTCAAACCTAATCTAGGAATTTCTAAAGTACCAATACAAGAAATTCCATCCACATCCACTTCCGACATTTCCATATCTGGATTTAATACATAATCCGGTATAGAGCCAACACTTGTCTTTTCAATATGATACGCATTCATCTTTTGTTTAGAAACAAAATAAGATCGAAACGAATCATATACATTATATGCACATAAAGAAATGGAACACACAATACAAAAGATTCCAATCCAAGAAACATATCGATACAATCTATTCTTCATTTTTAAAATGGCGTCCTAAACCAAACAACACAAGACCCACAAATAATAATACAGGAACTGGCCACCACAATTGACCTGAATTTGGAAGTACTTCATCCTTCTTTTCAACACGATATTTATCACTACCCGTATTCGTTAAAACAATCGTATCCTTTTCACGAGTACAACTCTCCTTATAACCAGAAGGAACACTTGTTTCCATGACACGATATGTATATGAAGTAGAAAGATTTTTCCAAGTATTAGACCATTGATTATCTGAATTTAATACCACTCTATCCACCACTATACCATCCGATCTTAATAAACATACTTCAATCGATTTAGGCCGAGACTTCTCATTATCCTTTTTCCATACCTTTAATACATGTATACGACTTGGCTTAACACTTGTCTCATATTTTAAATTCACACTCAAATCCCCACTTAAAGAAACTAAGGATACTTGTGGCATATAAAATACACCATCCTGAAAAACTTCTTTTCCAACCACCAAATAAATACCCGATTCTAAACCAGTAAAACTAGCATTGCCCACACTATCCGAAGTAACACAAGCATCTGCCTCAATGCCATCCATTAAAATACGATTCTCTAATGCATTGGCAGCACCTTGTACATCTTGTTTTAAATCAACAGAATAACGAGAAAATGCATCAACTAAATTATAATTCACATCCGCCACACGATATAAAGAAACCTGCATATTTGATACTGGACAAGAAACATCCAAATTCATGAAATCAGAATCCGCAAATAGAGTCATAGGTAGAAAACAACATAATAAAGTTAAAAATACGAAACAAACTATTCTTTTCATTACCTACACTCCCTTCTTTCGAATTCGATATACAACATAACCAATCCCATATAGAATCAAGCCAATAATACTAGCCACAACCAAAGGATTTACCTTAGCGGCATCTGCCGTTAAATTCTTTTCATCCATCACATTCTCTACACGATGGCCACGAACTAATAATCGATGTGTATTAATACCATAAGGCGTACAAGTAAATAGAGTACATAAATCTTTACCTTCCTCAATTTCTAATAAACCATAATCATTCGGCTCAACAATCGCAATATTATCCACCTGGTACGCAAGCACCTGATCATATACATGAAGATAAAATACATCTCCCTTTTTCATACGATCCAATTCCGTAAATAACTTCGCACTCGGAAGACCTCTATGACTAGATAGAACACAATGCGTACCACTACCTCCTACAGGAAGACTCGAACCCTCTAAATGACCAACACCCACCTGCAATACAGACTCATCTACCGTATGATAAATCGCCAGCTTTACACCAATCTTAGGAATCGTGATATACCCCATCATACCCGTACCATCCGCATTTAATAGACTCTTATACTCACTAAGTTCAGATTCACTTGGAGTAAATCGACCACCATTACTTACTAACCTAGAATTATATTCAACAGCCCGATCAATCTCAGCCTGTTTATCCTGTTTAGATAACTTAGCCATAGTATCCGAATAATTTGCGACAACACGACTCTGATGTAAAGAATTCCAATAATTACTAACCGTTGGATACAACAATAAGGACAAGCCTGTAATAAAAACAAGTATCGCAATTATAGTTGACATATGTTTTCTCATCTTACAACCCTCTCCCTATTGTTGTATAGAAGGGGAAAATAATTCCCCCCATACAACATAATTTAATCAATAAAAACTATTTAGCTTTCGCTCTTTTCTTATTAGCCAATACAATACCTGATCCTAGTACTAATGCTCCACCAATCAAGTAGATTAGTGTTGTACCTGCACCACCAGTAGATGGTAGTAATGAACCAGTTTCATTTATAACTTGTACTTCAGTTGCACCATTACCACTATTTTTTCCATATGTATAGTAAAGTAAATATCCATTGATTTGGTTTGTCGCATCTTCTACTTTTTTACTTACTGTAACTTCGATAGGGTCTTTTAACTTATTATATCCTTCAGGTGCTTTAATCTCTTTAAGATAGTACTTACCTTCTTTTAATCCATAAAAACTAAACTTACCTGTATTATTTGTAGTAATTTTATTAACTGTAGTTGTTTCACCATCTAGTGCTTTTCTGTAAGTCTCATTTGATACATCATCTTGTTTGAACTCGATCGGATTTGTATCATTGTTAGCATCATTTAATGTTGTATATAAACTGAATTCTGCGCCTGGAAGTGCGGTATTATCTGTTTTGGTTTTAAATACAGGAATGCTTAAAACGCCTACATGCGCAGTGCTTGTTATTACATTTGGATTATTTCCGTATTTTAATGTAGCTGTATTTTCATTATTAATCAGAGCACTTTTATTTACAGTTGCAGAATATGATATTCTTAGAACATAATTTTCATAATTTTGCTCTAATTGCTTATAACCTTCAGGAGTAAATTCTAAAGTAAATTTATCTTTTCCATATTCTTTACTAGGAACAGTGGTATAGTGTGTACCTAATCGTAAATTTTCAACATCCGCATCTGTAACATTCTCTGTAACACTTCTTTTCACCAAACTTACTTGTAGTATTACTTGATTATTTAAAATCCCATTTAGACTTAAACCACTATCCATTGTATCAGTGAAAACTAATTGCTCTGCTCCTTTAAAATTATCTATCTCTGCAGTAAACCATACTACATCACCAATTTCGTTTGTTGTATTTTTTTTCAACGAATTGCGATCAGCGTGATTTGGATGCGCAACATCATATGTATTAACATATTTATTTAAAGTAGGTTTTTCATTTTTTTCATTAATTGTAGCTTCATTAGCTGTCGTAGTTAAACCACAAAGTGCACCCACACTTGAATCTACTAAGTAATAACCTAATGACAAGCTTTCAAAAGGTACAGTATTTGAATTAGCTTGTTTAGTTATACCAGTGATACCATTAGTAGGATCTTTTGCAAACTTCAACATTTTCGGAGCTAATTCTTTTGCTTGGTTTTCTTTTTCTTCTGGGGTAGCCGTTTTTTCGTTTTTCCAAGTGATTCCATCATAATCATTTATATCTACATAATTTTTACCTTCTCCATTTTTGAAAAATTCTTTCCATTTATCATTTGTTACCTTGTAAGAATAATTATCGTCCTTAAAGCTCTCTAAATCAAAAACTTTATAAATCGTATAAGATTCACCGGGTATCGCTCCATTAATTGTAATCTTTCCAGTTCTTGTTGTTTCTTCTGCGTTAACATTACTACTCAACGTGAATACCATCATGAACGCAAACATAATGGCTGCAATCTTTTTAATTAGTTTCATCTCTTTCTCCTTTTTTCTTTTCTATTGTTTTTGTTTATATTTGACAGGCATATTAAACTCGCAACCACCAACGTTGCTCCTAATAACCTGTAAATCAGGGTTCCAACACTACCTGTTGAAGGTAATATCTTCGTACGGCTCTTGTTTGTAACAGTAACCGTTTCACCGACTTTTGCACTATTTGTTTCAGTGTTATTAGTTTCATTGTTATAAACCACTTTATATTGCATTGAATTTATTGTAGCTTCATCATCAGAAGCTTTAATCGGTTGATTATTTTGACCTATTTCAAAAACATAATAATCTTTTGTTAGATCAATTGGATTCTTAAATTTTGCTGACTTAACATCTTTATCTTTAGGATCATAATGAATAGAAATAATTTCTAAAGCATCTCCTGAACCTTCAGCATTATCATACAATCCAAATCTATAAGTACCACTAATTGGATTATGCTCTGTCTCAGCAGCATTATTTTTAAATGCCTTTTGAACTGTAATACCTTTTTGTGCATTGAATATTTTCACTAAGAAATAATCTTTATCATACGCAACTATATAATGTTTATCTCTGCTATTCTGATATTCTATGTATTTTTTTACATAGTCAGAATAATCACGACTATCTTCTTTCTTTGCACGCATAATGTAATATGAATTTCCATCTAAAATATATCCATCTACAGTTTTAGTTTCTTTAACTTCATAGATTGTATTAAACTCCATTTGATGTTCACTTGTTTTAATAGTTACTGAACCATCCGTATCTGATATAACTGTAAACGGTTTTTTAGATGTACGTTTTATTTCATTATTCTCCAATATACATTCATGAATTTCAAACTCAGCTCCGCTTAAACGTTTTAATGTATCATCATATTTTATAATTTTTAATTCAGGATGCGTTTCTGTTTCTGTAGTTCCACTCGCATTCAAATCGTAGCTAAATGTTTTAATCTCATCATTCACACCACCAGTTTGACCATAATTTTTCCAATATACCCTGTTTGAAACTGATGCATCAGTTTTCGGCGCAACTTTTACCTTACAAGAATACTGAATTTGTACTGGAGTTCCATCTGGAATTTGAATTTCAAGTATATTCTTTTCCGGATCATATTTAGTTTCTATAGGAACATCACTTTTATTCTTAATGTTTTTAGCTTTAATCGAATCAGGATCTAAAACAAGATTTGGACTCAAATCATCCACTAATGTAAGTTTATCTGTAGTATTCTTCAATAACGTTTGACCGTATTCATTTGCCGTAATTGTATAATCAATTTTCGGACTCTTATCATTATGAATATTTGTTTTGTCTAATATTTTTATTTTGGATATTTCTGCACTTGCATTAGCCGAAACATAATCCTTTGTACCATCTGGACTCTGCAACATTACCTCATTTGTGAAAGTTTTTGTTTTTCCACCAAGCAATACGTCTGGATCTGTAACTCTACATACGACTTGAACATCAACTGAATAATCATCTCTAGCATGTATTCCTTGAAATGAACCAAGTTGAATTAGAGCTTGTTTTCCATTCACATAATAGGTAGTTGTAATATTTGAATGATCATCATCTGGTGCAGTTATTGTATTTTCCTTCCAATCATCACCTAGATTTGTGATTTGCTTTGAAGTAATATTTTTTGCATATTTACCTGTCCACTTAATACGTATATATGAAAGTTCCATACCATCAGGAATTGTTTCTAGTACTCTATAATCCCCATTTAAGTCACCACCATAATTAACTTTAAAAGCCCATGATGCAAATATACCATCACCATTCAACTTTTCTTTAACAATTTTACTTTCAGGATCATCTATATCTTTACCTTTAGAAATATTTTTATATTTACCATTCTTATATTCAAAAGTTTGACCCAATTCTTTTAAAATATAATTACCACCATAAAGTTCTTGACTTGCCTCATCATATTTTGTGTAATCCGCATCATTTATATGTTTAACATATACACTATTTTTATATATAGATGTAGCTCGATACTCAGTAGGTAGTTCCTGAGGTTCAGTGCTTACTACAATATAAATTTTTTCATTCTCTTGTAAATCAATATCTTTCTTTGCAGTTAAAACCAATTCGCTATAATTATTATCACCACTAAATCCCTTTTTATTCGTATAATCAGCAGTATAATAACTTTCACTAACTCTTAATTTTTCTGGCAAATTATCTATAGTTTTATACTCACTTAAAGTCTTAAGATTTCCTTTATATACACCCACCAAAGAATCCTTATGCAAATAAGAACTTATTTCATCTTTTCCTAAAGCATCACTAATTTCATCCTTTATTTGTGTATCTTTTCGAATCTTAGAACCATTAACTTCTATCACCCAATAATGCTTTCCATTTTGCCATTCCGTCGCATTTTGTTTAGGCTTCTCATAATACCACGCTTGTTTATTTACATTTAAATTATAAGAACCTTCAAGCGTAACTTCACTAGATGAACTTACATTCGTAAACGTAAATGTTTCACCATCTACTCCTCTTTTCACATCCCCATTTAAACTAAATGTATTAGTTACTTTTGCGCTTGTAAGAGAACTCAAATCATTAGGAGTCGCATAATACTCAAACGTATATGAATAACAATTGTTTGTCCAATCAATATCAGATAGTCTTAAACTAAAGTTTTGTTGCTTATCAATGTTGACCCATTTTGTTTCAACCACATTATTTTGAGTATCATAAGCCATTATTTTCATATAACCAACATACTTCATTACATCTTTATCCAATGTATCTGTTAATGTAACATCCGTTATATTAAACTTTCCATCCGTCTTATTAAGTTTAACTGTATACTTATAACTTCCTGCAGGCACTTTAAATGATTGTTCAGCACTTGTATCTTCATTAAATTGATTATTATATTTTTTACCATCCATGTTAATAGTCTCTTCTGATGTTGTTGGTTTAGCTACATCTTTATCTACCCATTTATATTCACTTAATGTTAAATCTGTATTTCCGATTTTATTCAATTCTTTATCTGTACTATATGTATAATAACGATTCTTTATATTTACACTATTTGACTGCATGGCTGCATAGACTTCTGGCTTGATTTTTAAAGTATAAGTTACATAATAAGAATCACCAGGATTAATTGTAATTGATTTATTGTTTAATTCATATACTTTAAAACGCGTAGAATCCTCTTTATATGTTGTTGAATAAGTATCATTTCCTTTTGCCCATTTAACACTTATATCATTACCTGTATATTCTTTATACCCCGATTCTCCTGCTGTTTTAACATGTAAGACAATTGAATTTTCTACAAACGAAATATATGGAAGCATTTTAGAATCCGTTTTAAAATCATAATCGTCTACATAATCTAAATAATCCGCAAATTGAAATCCCTTTATAGAGACATTGTTGTTTGAACCATAATTAAATTCAATTTGATAATTTACTAGATAATTACCCTCATCATCTTTTTTATAATCTTTATTATCATCCTGTTTTACTATATTCTTTTTCATAACACTTGTATCAATAACGATAGTTGGTGTGAATGTAGATTCTTTATTACCCTTACTATAAACTTGTGAACTATTATCTCTTTTGGAATAAACCTGAGCATTATTAACAACATTCGTTTTTTTATGATATAGATTTTGAGTTGTATCAATTAGTTTGACATAATAAGTCAATTTTCGAACCTCATTCGGGTTCATCTCATCAATCTTCCATACAAAACTTTCAGGATTACTAATACTCATTACTGCATCAGGAATTGTTTGATCTGAACTAGGTGCATTTGTTTTATAAATTGTACCTGCCTTTGAATTATTATCTCTTGTTTCATAAGGTTGATGATTATACTCACCCGGATTAAGTGTATTTTCAGTAAGATTAATATCTTCATATTTTACTAAGTCTTTACCCTGTGTAAATTGATCGACTACATATACATTTTTACAACCATCCTCACCCGCTTTTAATGTAATTGTATATTTTATATAATCGCTTGTTGCTTCTTTTTCCCAACTCTTATCTACTTCTACATTTCCATAATGTTCCTTATAATCAAGACCATAATTTAATGTAATATCTCCCTTTGGTGTTGTGATTGTTACTTTACCAGTACTTGAATCAATCTTATTCATATCAATTTGAGCATCAACTTCAAAATCGCCAGTTAGTGTTTGATTGTCACTTAAGCCAGACAAAAATGTTGTGTTATAAGTAATCGTAACCAAACCATCTTTATTAACATCCATAGTTCCAAGAATATCATTACCTTCTACAATATTTTTTTGTATACTATTTCTAATTTTAAATCCTCCAGGTAGCTGATACTTGATGATACCACCACATTGTTTCAAAATAGTTGCTGAAATATCTTTAAACCATAATTTATATGTCATACTTAAATCAGCTTGTGTACTAACATCAACACTCTGACCGGGCTTAACTACCACACCATCTTTTTTATAAGTAAATTGAACATCAGTAATCTTATCTTCATTTGCTTCTGAACTTAAATCAAAAGGTTGTTTTGTAGTTTCTGTTGTAGTTTCTGTAGTTGTTGTCTCTTCTTCACTTACTTGAGATACTTGTTCATCCTTATTTTGTGTTTCTGGCTCATTATTGACTACTTCTTCTTGTTCATTTACTTCTTCTTGTTTGTTACAATCATCCGTATGCGTATGCTCTTCCTTTTCGCAAATCAATTCATTGTTTTCATCATAACACTCTGCCGTATGTGTATGTTCTTCCTTATCACAAGTTAATGTTTGTGCTGGTAAAGATAATGCATAGACCGTACAAACAACCACAATACAAGAAAGTGCTATCATGATCCTTTTCCATTTTCTTAAGCGCGCTTTGTCTTTTAATAAACGCCTTAAATACTCTTGCACAATCACACCTACTTTCTGTTACTTTACAATTCCAATTTTATTTAAAGGCCAAACTGAAAATAAGACTTTACCCTCAATTTGTTCTTTTGAAATATCCCCTATTGCAGCACTTCTAGAATCTATTGAACTCTCGCGGTTATCTCCCATACAAAACCAACGAGACTCTTCTACTTGATGGGGAAAGTCTATGTCTGTATTTCCTAATGACTCACTATCCAAATACGTTTCATGAATAGCTTTACCATCCACAGACACCTTTCCATTCACATCTATATCTACCTTTTGACCAGGACCTGCGATTACTCGCTTTACCAACAACTTATTGCCCTGCCAAAATGCTACAACATCTCCCGACTTTAATTTCTTTGTCTTTATAGACACCACAACCTGCCCATTTTCTAAAGTTGGATCCATACTCGAACCATAAATCTTTAATACAGGCATCCACAGTGTTGCCACTAATACAGAAATGGCAGCCACAACAACGAGTACACTCAAAGTCTTACGTAAATGCTTTAAATACTTTTCTCTCTCTTTTAATCGACCAAGCTCTTCTTTGACCTCCTCATTAGATACAAGATCACTTTCTGTTTGCATCTTATCAATGAGGTCAATCAACTCTTTTCGCTTTAAATGTCTTAAATCCTTTTTCTCCATATCCCTATCTACACATTAAGATTATGTTAAGATAATATATGCATTTCTACTTTATCTTAAGCAAATCTAACTAAATTCTTATGTTCACACAATTAAGCGAGGCCATTATACGCCCCATTGTATACGTTTTCAACGAAGCTCCTTACGAGGCTCCTTAAGTGGTACACTCTATTTATGCTTTACTTATAGTATTTTTCTATATATGGATGTGTACCCCCCCCCCGAGAAAAATCGACTAAAATGTGCAAATCAATTACTAATTTATACAAATAAATAACCTTGGTTATATTTATAAAAAAAGGATAGTTATCAACTACCCTACTTTGTGAATTGCTTTAAATAGTCCATATCTAAAACAATAATTCGATTATTCTTTACTTGAATGATATGCTTTTCTTTTAAACCACGAATTACTCGATTTACACTATTACGTGTTGTAATCCCACAAAAATTCGCAATATCCTCATTTGTGACCTGCAAATCAATAAATATACCCTTTTGTGTTTGAATGCCAAATAAACTTGCCAAACGATATAACCAAGAACATACTGCACCTGCCTTTGAATTCATGATCATCACTTGTTCTCTTGTGAAGGCTAGTTTTAATCGATTGCGATAGTATGTATTTACATAATTTTGAAGATTCGCATTCTCTTTAACTTGCTTATAGAATTCTTTTTTTGAAATACAATACAACTCTGCTTGTTCACTTTCAATACGAATCTTTGGAAGGCAATTTCTAAATTGTGTCAAACAATCACAATATAAACTCACCACATCCGGACCTTGTAAATAAGTAATATTAAATTCACGCTCATCTTGCATGATCAAACTCACTTTAACAATACCTTTCTTTAAAACATACATATTACTATCATTCAAATCTAAACATGTATGTCGATCTTTTATAAGTATAGAAACCTTCTCTTTTTCTAAACATTGTATGACACTATCACAACACATCTTACTCACTCCTGTTATCATTTTCATTGTATCAGAGTAGAGTCGAAAAGTAGGAAGTAAATAAAAGAAAAGTCTTGGAAATAGATAA
>ERZ1034920.881-NODE-881-length-21209-cov-20.367212_pt1 | contig 21209 bp, 10 predicted proteins | sample MGYA00520688_ERZ1034920 | MGnify/ENA primary metagenome ERZ1034920 (study PRJEB33766, sample SAMN09781785) | gut metagenome | biome: gut microbiome | host: Homo sapiens | place: Madagascar | study: EMG produced TPA metagenomics assembly of the PRJNA485056 data...
AGCGGACAGCCGACAGCGGATAGCGGAATTTTGACTGTCTGACGTCTTCCCGCCGACTGGCATTTACCGGCCTTTGTCTCACTTACGCCACGTACCAAGATTCTTCACTGCGTTCAGAATGACGGTGCCAGGCGGATAGCGGACAGCCGACAGCGGATAGCGGAATTTTGACTGTCTGACGTCTTCCCGCCGGTCGGTATTTACCAGCCTTTGTCTCACTTACGCCACGTACCGAGATTCTTCACTGCGTTCAGAATGACGGTACCAGGCAGGAATACCGCCCAGCCCACTGCGGATAACGGATAGCCGACAGCGGATAGCCGATAGCTGTCTCACTGTCCCACTGTCTCACCAGTACACCAGCTCACTAGATCACTAGATCACCAGCCCGCTAATTCCCATGGAGCGGATTATGCACATTGAAGGGCATAAGGTTGTCCAGGCTGTAGGGGGTTTCCTGGTACACGAAGTTCAGCCAGTTGTGGTAGAAAAGGTGGGCGTAGCTGCACCACACGAATCTTGGTTTCTCCTGGGGATCGTCGTAGGGATAGTAATTTTCCGGCAGACGGATGGGAAGCCCCTTTTCCCGGTCCCTCTTGTACTCCCATTCCAGGGTGCGAAGGTCGTATTCGAAGTGGCCCAGCACGAAAATGCGGCGGGATTCTTTGTCGGAAATGATGTTGATCCCGTTTTCCTCGGACCGGGAAAGGACGGTGAGTTCCGGCGTGGCGTCCACTTTCCTGTCATCAATGGATGTATGGCGGGACTGGGGGATGAAATAGCGGTCATCGAAGCCCCGGAGGAGGGGATGGTAGGCAAGGGTGAGATTGTACTGGTAAATGCCGAAGAGTTTCCTTGGAAGGATTCTCTTTTCCACGCCGTAGTCCCGGTAGAGCCCTGCCTGGGCAGCCCAGCAGAAATGGAGGGTGGAGAATACGTGGGTGTCAGCCCAGTTGAAATATTTCAGCATTTCCGGCCAGTAGTCCACCTCTTCGTAGGGCATTTTTTCCACCGGCGCTCCGGTAATGATGAAGCCGTCGTATTTTCTGTCCTTGATATCATCAAAGGTAAGGTAGTTTTCATCCAGGTAGGACCGGTCCGTATGGGTGGTCTCCCTGGAAGCGATGCGGGCGAAATCCACATCCAGCTGCAGCGGCGTATCGCCCAGAAGGCGGAGAAGCTGCACCTCCGTCGGTTTCTTAATGGGCATAAGGTTCAGGATCAGGATTTTCAAAGGACGAATATCCTGTGTCCTGGCCCTTTTCTCCCCGATGGTTACGATGCCTTCCTTCTTCAGTTCCGTAATGGCATCCAGTCCGTCTGCAATTTTAATCGGCAAAATAAAACCTCCCTGTGCAATAAAAAAATCTCGTCCCCCTAAGGGACGAGATACTCGTGTTACCACCCAATTTCGCCTTTCCGTCACCGGAAAAGCCTCTGCAGGTACGCCGGCCATGCCTTGATACCCTGTCTCTGTATCGGGAGACTCCCGGACTGCTTCACCATTCAGCATATCAAGCTCAGAGGCCATCTTCCCCGTGCTCTCCTGCGCCCCTTCCCACCAAACGGGGCTCTCTTTGCCATTCCTGCACCGGTACTCTTCTCTTCCCTGCTTCTTTGAAATTATAGCTATTTTAAACTGTCCTTTGGTAAATGTCAATAGGGCCCCCTTTGGCGGCCCGGGTGCAGAGGGTTCATGGACACGCCCTTTGGGCGTGAGGGTTCTTAGGTTTGACGGGCCTACGGCCCGAGGGTTGTGGATTGCCGCTTCGCGGCAATAAGTTTTTAATGCCGCCTGTTGGCGGAAAGGAGCCGCTACGCGTAGAGGAAATGGCAGTTAGCAACTGGCTGGATTCGACTTGTACCTTTGGATTCATCATCAAGATTCACATTACTATGATTGGCCGCCTTTGGCGGCCACCCCCTATCCGGCTGCGCCGGACTTCCCCCCTATTCAGGGGGCAGAATAAACCTCTCTATGCTTCCCTGCATTGTCATATGTGGCACACTGTTCAGCGCCCATAGTGCCCCCTGAACAGGGGGAAAGGTGGTGCCGTCAGGCACCAAAGGGGGCGGGCCCATAGGGCCCGTGAATTGTGATGAAAAAGGTTCTTAAGGTTCTTAGGTTTGACGGGCCTATGGCCCGAGGGTTGTGGATTGCCGCTTCTCGGCAATAAGTTTTTAATGCCGCCTGTCGGCGGCATGGCTCGCTCCGCTCGCGGGGAAAGGTGGTGCCGCAGGCACCAAAGGGGGGACGCTTTTCTATCGCCCGTCAGGGCGTTGTGTGGTTTTCGCTGCCCCGGGCAGCATATACTTATCACCGTCAGGCGATACCACAACCCTCAGACGCGAAGCGTCTGTCAAACGTAAGAACCCTCTGGCCCAGCGGACAACGGAAAGCCGACAGCCGATAGCGGAAATCTGACAGTCTGCCGTCTTCCCGCCAGTCGGTATTCTTTAGTGGACTAGTGAGCTAGCAGGAGCCATTAGCGGTACTCACCAAGATTCTTCACTGCGTTCAGAATGACGGTGCCAGGCGGATAGCGGAAAGCCGACATCGGATAGCGGATAGCTGTCCCACTGTCTCACTGTCTCACTGTCTCACTAGTACACTAGTTCACTATCTCCCCTGTGAAATTGTGAAGAACCATATAGCGTATACATTTTAAGAAGCTCCTTTTCTCAAAAGAGAGGGGGCCTATTCTTATATTTATATCTTTCTTTCCATCGGATACGGACAGGGTAGGGATTCTATTTTCTTCCCTATTCTCCTCTATTCTCTATTTTTTACAGGATTTGAACCGATTGACCTTCTCTTGACGAAATCTTTTCCTTCTTTTTTCTCTTCCCGCTGCGTCCTGTGAAAAGTGAATTCACAGATTTTCCTTCTGTGGATAACCTGATTTCCCTCTAAAAGCCCATATTTTCTACCTGCTTTTCCTCTGTTTTCCACTTTTACCCGCACTTGTTCACAGGTATTCACAGTTTTCTGTGTATATCTATGGTAGACATCCCCTATCCCTCCCCTTGTTTTCTATATTTCCCATTCTCATTTTGAAGTTATAAACAGATTGTGAATAAGTCTGTGAAAAAGGGCGATTCCTTTGATTTCATGAATAAGTATACCTTTATTTCCCTTTTCCCCCTTTCCACGCAAAAAGAGCTGCGCCAAAGCGCAGCTCTTTGCGTTGCATCATTATTTGTCTTCTTCGATAGGATAGTCCTGGAGGGCATCGTAGCCTTCTTCGCCGGTGCGGATCTTGACTGCATTGTCCACGGTGGTGACGAAGACTTTGCCGTCGCCGTACTTGCCGGTGTAAAGGGCTTTCTTGGCCACTTCGATGACAGTTCTTGGGGAAATCTTGGATACGACCATATCCACACGAACCTTCGGAAGAAGTTTGGCGGAAACCGCAGCGCCGCGATACATCTGGGTCTGACCCTTTTCAAGGCCGAAGCCCAGGGCTTTCGTCACGGTCATGCCGGTAATGCCGATGGCTTCCATGGCGGTTTTCAGGATTTCAAAACGCTTGTCGGAAGTAATGATGGTGACGCAGTAGAGGCGGTGACCGTCAGCCGGCGGTTCCTTTGGTACCACCGTTTCCGGTATTTCCTTATCCATAGGAATTTCTACCGCATTCTTCGGAGCCTTGCCGGCTTCGATCTTTTCTTCTGCTGTTTTCGGAACCATCATGAAATCTGCATAAGCGGAGGCCAGGCCGTGTTCTTCGAAGTCCAGGCCGTTGATTTCCTCTGCTTCGCTGACGCGGAGGCCGATGGTGGCACGGATGATACGGAATACAATGTTAATGGCAATGAATACGTAAACAGCTACTGCCACAACGCCCAGAATCTGGACGAAGAGGTAATGGGGATCCCCGGTGTAGAGGAGACCATCGGATTCGGAGAAGAAACCGGTAAGGATGGTGCCCAGAGCGCCGCAGCCGCCGTGGGCTGCAATGGCACCTACGGGGTCATCGATTTTCAATTTCTGGTCAATGAATTCAACAGCATAAACAATGAATACGCCGGCAATGAGGCCGATGAAGAAGGAGCCGGGAACGGTGACGGTGTCGCAGCCGGCGGTAATAGCCACCAGGCCTGCCAGGCCGCCGTTCAGTGTCATGGACACATCGGGCTTGCCGTATTTCACCCAGGTCACAATCATAGTGGTGCAGGCTGCTACCGCTGCGGCCAGGTTTGTAGTAATCATGATATGACCGGCGGATTCGATGGTCTTGTCACCGGTCATGGAAACGGTGGAGCCGCCGTTGAATCCGAACCAGCCCATCCACAGGATGAACATGCCCAGGCAGGCAAGGGTAATGCTGTGGCCGGGGATGGCGTTCACGCTGCCATCCTTATTGTACTTGCCGATTCTGGGTCCCAGGAGCCATGCACCGACGAAGGCACATACGCCGCCAACCAGATGGACACAGGTGGAGCCGGCGAAATCATGGAATCCCATTTCCGCAAGCCAGCCGCCGCCCCAGATCCAGTGACCGGAAATGGGGTAAATCAGAAGGGAAATAATAACGGAGTACACGCAGTAAGCGGAGAACTTCGTCCGTTCTGCCATGGCGCCGGAAACGATGGTAGCGGAAGTTGCACAGAACACAGTCTGGAAGAAGAGGTATGCCATGGAGGTATAACCTGCATCATCGGGCACCTGGAAATGAGTGACAAAGAGATCCGGCGTACCGATGATGCCGCCGATATCCTCGCCAAACATGAGGCCGAAGCCAAGGAACCAGAACACCACAGTGCCAAGGGCAAAATCCATGAAATTCTTCATGACGATGTTGCCTGCGTTCTTCGCCCGGGTCAGCCCCGTCTCCACCATGGCGAACCCCGGCTGCATGAAATACACCAGGATAGCCCCTAAAAGCACCCAGATCGTATCCACCGACGAATACCTGCCCTCCGGCTCCGCGGCCATAGCCACCGCCGGCGTGGCCAGCGCTGCCAGAAGCAGAGGCCACTTTCGCAATACGGCTTCCATTTTTTTCATAAAACCCACTCCCTCCTGAAAAAGATGCCTGACCATGAACGGCGGCCCTCCTTATGAAAAGCGAAAGAGCCCGGAAAACATTTCCGGGCTCCCTTGTCCAAAAGAAAAAGCCTGATGTGAACCATTCACTATCAGACATCCTTGTCAAAAAATATGTACTTGTGACCTTGCGGTCCTTTGTTATGTACATAGGATACAATAGCATTTAAAAAACGTCAAGAGGGAAATTTCAGAAATATGAGTACGGGACAGCTGACAAACTTTATTGCCCCGCCTGCGGCCCTCCCCTCATTGTCCCCCCACCTGCGGGCGGGAAGGTGGTGCCGAAGGCACCAAAGGGGGCAGGACCCGGGGGTTGTATAAAAGGTTCAGAGGATTCGGCCTCTCCCCTCATTGTCCCCCCGCTTGCGGGTGGGAAGGTGGTGCCGAAGGCACCAAAGGGGGACGGGCCCGAAGGGCCCGTATGCTACGATGGAAAGGGTTCTGAAGTTTGACAAGCCCTTCGGGCCTGAGGGTTGTAGTGGCGCCCTGCGGGCGCAAATTAAAAGCCTCCTTCCTTTGGAAGACAGAGGTCCTGCAAGAGACTTCTGAGCCAGGTTCATATGTAAGCATAACAATATTTTCTTAAAACAATTTTGGCAAAGCACAGACAAAAACAAGCGAGCATTATAAATGCCTACCAAACCGCCCATAATAGTGGGAATATCACAAGTAATCACACTCTCCTGGCACTTTTTCACATACTCCTTTTCGCTTCCCTAGACATTCCCTGCAACCATGCCGCCCTTTACTCATGTTTCTTAAAGTTCTCCGCCTGTTCCAGCACTTTTTCAAACACTTCATCATCCCATTCAGGCGGATAGCCGTTTTTGTAGAGAAGAACGGTGAGGTCCATATTCAGCTGGTTTTTGATATCATCCTTGGTGGACCAGTCTGCGTACTGAGCTTTATCATCCACCAGTTCCTTGATTTTCCTGGCCAGCAGGATGCATTTGTCATCGGCATAGGGGAAGCCATGGTCATCCCGTACCTTCACAAGGATGTCATAAAACGCCTTTTCCTCGAAGGTAATCCCCATCTTTTCAAAGGACACCTTATCCTTCTGTAAATCCTTCATGATGGAAATGAGCTGATCTGAGAGGTCGTTTACGAAATCCGATACCACTTCACTGGTAAAGACCAATTTATCCCGGCTGTTATAGGCATCCACCACCTTCCTCAGTCTTTCCGCAAATTCGATGGATTTGACTTTATTTGTCCGACCATAGGAGGTAATAGCCTTTTTCAGGAGCTTCAGGAGGGCATTGAATTTCGTGATAGGCAGCTTCACCTTTTTCAGTTCTTCAAGGAATGCATCGCTGAATATATCCACCGATTTCTGCTCATCCACAATATTCTCAATACCGGTGCAGGTGATGGCATCCCTTACCATGCCTTCCACTGCCCGGTTCATGATTTCCGCATCCGGTGCATCTCCACGGGTCTCTTTGTAAATAATGGAGCGGATGGCCAGATAGAACTGAGCCTCTGCGGTTTCCTGATCCGTCAGCTCACCGGAAGGGAAGCAGATCTGGTAAGCTCCCTTCAGTCGCCGTGACAGGCCCATAAAGCGGGTCTGCCTATCCCTGGAGAACTGCACATATTCCGCCGCTTCATTCAGGCAGACAAGCCTTTCCAGCGGAGTTCCCTTATAAAAGCGGGATGCGTCGAAACGGGAAAGCAGGTCCCCTATCATGGCCAGATGATTCCTGAAAATGGATAAGGAAACCGGAAGCTCGTCGATAGGATTTTCCTGAAGGCTGCCGTACTGTTTCACTGCCTCCGCCATATCCCGTTTGATGCCGATATAGTCCACCACCAGACCCCGGTCTTTCCCTTCAAATACACGGTTCACTCTGGAAATCGTCTGTATCAGGGTGTGCTTTCTGAGGGGCTTGTCGATATACATGACAGAAAGAGAAGGGCAGTCAAAGCCGGTAATCCACATATCCACCACGATGGCGATTTTGAAATTGGAATCTGTGTTTTTAAACTGCTTTTCCAGCATTTTGCGGTACTCCTTCGTGCCGCAGCGGTCAAACAGTTCCTTCTCATCGTCTTCACCGCGGGTAGCCACCAGATTGATTTTCGGAAGAGCCACCAGTTTATCCAGCGCTTCCCGGTCCAGTTTTTCTTCATTCTCAGATTTATGGGGCACCGCCCACTCCGGCCGCAGCTGTTCGATGGCTTTCAGCAGCTTTAACCCGTTCTGCCTGTCGGCGCACACAATCATGGCCTTCTGCACCACCTCCGGCTTCTCCGCGCAGAGCGCTTCATAGTGGGTGACAATATCCGCCGCCATCTTTTTGATTCGCTCCGGATGGCCCAGTATGGCTGCCATGGTACTCATGGCCCGCTTGCTTTCCTCCACCTGCGAAGGATTCGCCCCTTCCTCTATGCATTTCTCATAATACTTCTCAATATCCCTGGCCTGTTCATCGGAAAGAAGCACCCTGGCCAGCCGGGGCTCATAGGCAATGCGTACCGTGATGCCATCATCACTGGATTCCTTCATGGTGTAGCTGTCCACCACATCACCGAAAACAGCCACCGTCTCATCGATAGGCGTTCCGGTAAATCCGCAGTACACCGCATGGGGAAAGCTGTCCCGCAGATATTTGGCAAATCCAAAAGTGGTGTACACACCCTTATCCGTTTTCTTCAGCCGGGAGCCTGTATTGGTCTGGGTGCGGTGCGCCTCATCGGACAGGCAGATGATATTGCTCCGGTCCGACAGCAGGCCCGTGCTTTCACAGAACTTCTGGATCGTGGTGATATAGACACCGCCGCTGGGCTTGTCCCTGAGCGTCTTTTCCAGGTCATCCCTGCTTTCTATACTCCTCACATCACTCTGGTGCAGATAGGTCTTGGCCGTCGTAAAAAGCTCCGACGTCTGGGTATCCAGATCATCCCGGTCCTCCAGAAGAATGATGGTGGGATTCCTGAAAGTTTCCGCATCTCGAAGCATAAGCAGCCGGGACAGGAAAAGCATGGTATAGGTCTTACCGCAGCCGGTGGCGCCGAAATAGGTACCGCCCTTCCCGTCTCCCGCAGGCCGCATATGCTTTTTAATGCTGGCCGCCATTTTCTCCGCGCCGAAAAACTGAGGATACCGGCACACGATGACCTCATCCTTGTCGCTGTTGTCCGGATAAAAGATGAAATCCCGCAGGATTTTCAATATACGGTCCCTGGCAAAGGCCCCTTCAATCATGGTCATGAGGGAGCTGATACCATGGGCAACGGTCTCCTCCTCATTCACCTTATTCCAGGCATAGTAAAAGGGATAGGGCGTAAAAATACTGCCCAGCCTGGTATTCGCCCCGTCGCAGATAACCGATAGGAAACAGAACTTCAGAAGATTGGGAATATCCCGCCGGTACCGGATGGAAATCTGCTTCCATCCGTCATAAATGGTTTTCCCTTCCTCTATGGCAGACTTGAACTCAAAAATGCCTACAGGAATGCCATTGAGGAAAAGGAGCAGGTCCGGGCGGCGCAGGTGCTCTCCCAGCACGGAATACTGGTTCACCACCCGGAAGATATTGTTATCCGGATGGTCGAAATCCAGAAAATCAATATGAAGAGCCACCTCCCCTGGCCTGTCACGCACCAGGTCAAAGCCCTCTGTCACCAGATGGAAAGCCTGCCGGCTGGCATGATACAGCGGCACAGGCGGAATCAGGGCCAGCATGTTGAAAATCTTCTTCATCTCTCCGTCGCTGAGGTGTTTTTCCCCATACCGGCGGCTTAGGAAAGTCCGGAAATCCTCCTCCAGCAGCACATCCTCATACCTGCGGTGAATGGTATCTCCGTAGGTATACTCATAGCCCTGCTGCCGGAAAAGGGAAATAATGGCCTCTTCCAGGTCCTTTTCCTCAAACTTTCCCCTCTCGAAATGATAATCCATGTGCCCATCCCCTTTCCTCAGCCTTCCCCTTCCTCCAGGGAGCCCTTGATTAATACGGGACATATACTCTTGATTTCTTCTTTCAAACGGTCGCTGATAGCCCTTCGGTCCACATAGGCGGAATATATATCGGAAATCGCTTTCTGCTTCCTGATATCCGGAAGTGGAATTTTAGTTTCATAAAATCGGTCTAAATCCAGATTTGAACGAATACTTGAATCGCTCATGAACCAGCCTCTCCGGTCACTTTCATGGCGGGAAAACCACATCATAATATATTCAGGAATTACACGAATGGACTTTGTCTGCAGTACAGTATAGGCCGGCGAAACAATGACGGGTGCACTTTTTTGTAATAAAGCAATTCTGATGCATCTGTCCCTTCCCGTCTGCATACCGCTATAGGCAAATTGTCCTTCTTTAACCACTTTATATCGTTTAAGGTTAACTCCCATTGTATTCGCTACAGAAGGCATGAACTGCTTTGTGATATTAATCCCCTGAACATCGGTGATAGAACCATCTTCATTTCTCTGGTCAACTTCTTCAAGCAAGTCACCTACAGGCACCTTATCTGATAAAGACTTTTCTTTATCTAAGATAGCATCCACAGTTGTTTTCAAATCATCCAGCCCCTCTTCATAGCTCTTCTGATTGGCCAGGAGGGCTTCATAGATGGCCACATACTTCTGCTGTACAGCCAGGGGAGGGAGATTGATTTCAATGTCACACATTTCTTTAAACGTGAAAAGTTCAGTAGCACTTCCCCATGAATTTATAATCGCATATCTATCAAATTCTGGTCTGTTATAATACATGTAAAGATATTGTGGAATCAAAATACACTTCGCTTCGCTCTTTATCCCAAATGCTATGTTATTGAATGAAAAGAGCAGTGTTTCTTTAGTGTTATTAAATCCCAGTCCAACCTTGTCACCCATTCGTGTAGTACGTGGATTATATATAAACTCTTCGGGTTTAATGACATAAAATTTGGATATCACGTCATTTGTTACTGATGCTTTTGTTTGAGTTATTTCCTTATTATTTGAAATACCTCTAACCGACCTCAATCCATATTTTTGATCTGAATTTTTTCTATCAATTTCATATATCAAATCTCCCAGCCTATACTTAGTCAATGCCATAGCCGATCCCCCTGAATGCTTCCTCCAGCATGGACTGGGACTGCTTTTCTTTCTTCATCAGTTCCTTCATTTCCTGCCGGATGCGGGCCATTTCCTTCGGGTAGTCGATGTCCAGGTCATGGTCGATGAATTGGATATACTTGCTGGGCGCTAGGGAGTAGTCCTTGGACCGGATTTCATCCAGGGTTACAGAGCGGCACAGTTCCGGCACGTCCTGATAGAGGGACCGGTCCGGTGACTGCCAGTGGTTATAGATTTCCTTCACCCGGCGAATCTGCTCATCGGTCAGGGTGGTTTTTTTCTTTTTCTTGCCCTTGTCGATGACGATTTCATCTACATTCTGGTTCCAGGTGCGAAGGTCCATGAAAAGGACTTCATGGCTCCGGTCCCGCACCGGCCGTCCGTGCACTTCTCCCGCCTTCTTGTTCATGTTAATAATCCAGAGGGTGACAGAAATATCGGTGGTGTAGAACATATCCCTTGGCAGCACGATAATGGCTTCCACCCGGTCCTTTTCCAGAATGGATTTCCGGATGATCTGCTCATCGCCGCCGGCATTCAGTGCACCGTTGGCCAGAAGGAATCCCGCAATACCGTGCATTACGTCCAGCTTGGAAATGATGTGCTCTATCCAGGCATAATTCGCATTGGCCACCGGCGGCATGACACCGCCATAGCCCTTGAAGCGTGGATCATCGGTGAGCTCGTCCTCCCCGCGCCACCCTTTCAGGTTAAAGGGCGGGTTGGCCATAACGTAGTCCACCTTCCTGTACTTGTGGAGATCTTCGGTAAAGGTAGAGGCGCTCTTTTCGCCCAGATTATGGGAAATGCCACGGATAGCCAGATTCATTTTGCACAGGCGCCAGGTGTCCGGTTTGCTTTCCTGCCCTATGATGGACACCTGGTTCCTGTTTCCCTTATGCCGGTCCACAAATTTCATGGACTGCACAAACATGCCGCCGCTGCCACAGCAGGGGTCATACACGACGCCGCTGTAGGGTTCGATGAGCTCTGCAATGAGTTTTACCACTGATGAAGGTGTATAGAATTCTCCGTCCTCCTTGGTGCCGGAAGCTGCATAGATGCGAAGAAAATATTCATAGACCCGGCCGATGAGGTCTTCTTCCTTAAATTGCTTGGCGTCGATTTTATTGACGTTATCGATTAAGTCCTTCAGCTTCGTATTGCTGGCGCCCAGGGTGGCAAAGAACGTATAGATGGGATTGCCATCCTTATCCCGTGCGGACAGGGCGCCGCGCACGGAAGGATTCAGTCTTTCAATGTCTGCCATGGCTTTATCCAGAATGACAGCGATATCATTGTCACCGGCATGGGCCACGATATAGGGCCACCTTGATGTTTCATTCAGATAAAAAACATTATCCGAATTATAGGAAGCCGGCTTCTCCTTGAGGATATTGAAAAGTCCTTTATCATTGCCATAGGACTTCTTCAGCGCTTCGTACCTCTTCTCAAACTTATCGCCTGCAAATTTCAGGAACACCAGGGAAATCACGGCATCCCTGTTTTTCTCCGTGCTTCCTACGCCGCGGAGCGCCACCCGGCAGTTCCATAAAACCGTTTCCAGAGATACTTCTTTATCTTTCTTAACAGCTCGTGCCATATCCTGCACCTCTTCATATCATCGAATCTCATAGCTTTCCAAATCAAACCACTTTTCCTTTTATATTATACAATATCCCCATGACAGTATATGGCAAAATAAAAAGGCCTCCCACACTTTTGTGAAACGTCACAATGTATTCCGGCCTGCAATAGATTATGTTTTCTTCTGCACAAGCAAAAACTTCCTGAAGCTCTATGGTTAGAGCTCCAGGAAGTTTTTGCAAGCCACATCTCTCAACAAGGGAAGGGCCGATTAGGACGGCTATCCGCCATTTCTCCGGAAGTGTTGCAATCCACGCTTCCCGTGAGGGAAGCGACGTCAAAACATGGAAGAATTACCAGTCCTGTTCCCTATTTCAATCCACGCTTCCCACAAGGGAAACGACAGTATGGTCAAGCGGTCCCCTGATGGCCGCACGAATCGGCGTGGTTTCCGCGAACCGGGATTTCGAGAGTTCCCATACCAGCGGATTTCATGCCTTTTTCTTTTGGGCGCTTGGGGCTCGCGCTTGCCGCATGACGCGTTATGTTTTCATAACCCATCATTTTTCTCCATTATACTATTTTTCAAAGCATTCCGTCTGCCCAGCGGCAAGGGGTCGGCGGGAAGCCTGACGTCTACCCTTTCTCGTCGTCCCCTTCCACCATATCCCGGAACCGGTCTTTTTCTTTCCGAAGGCAGGCGAAGAGGCGGGCTCTGGCACGGTAGTAGGTGGCGCGGCTCATGCCGGTGCGGCCGGTGATGGCCTGCCAGCTGTCTCCCCGGAGGATGGCGGCGAGGAGTTCCCGGTCCTCCGGCGTGAAGGGGAGGCTGTCGGCGATTTTCCGCACCGCTTCCATGGGGTCCATTTTCAGGGGCGCCCTTTCATCGGGGATGTCTTCCAGTCCTTCCAGGGAGTGGACTTCGCTTCTGAACCGTTTGGCTGCGGTTTTGATGATGTCCCCTTTTTTCCAGTACAGGAGGCGGCGTATGTAGTAGGCGAAGTACACGCCTTTGGCGCTGTCGTAGGCTTTGACGCCTTTAATGAAGGCCAGGGTGAGGTCCTGGAGCAGGTCTTCCCAGTCCAGTCTGGTTTCCCCTGCCACCAGTTTCCGGAGGAGGGGTTCATATTTCTTAAGGAGGCGCATCATGGCCTCTTTGTCTCCCTGCCGGGCTTCCTGAATCCATTTCTTTTCTTCTTCATAATGATTTTCCTTTTTCATCTGCTGTCCGTTTCCGGCATGCCTTTTGTATTTCCGCGGCTGGTTTCAGCATAGATGAAATAGAAATCGAACTCAAGTTCTGCGTCGCAGCCTGCAATTTCCTTTTTTCTTCTTACAGGGCCGGCAGGAAGGAGGGGCGCCCTTAGGCAGAAGGGCAGGGGCCTTTTCCTTTTTGGACTGAAACAGGGGAAGGATTTTTGAAATATCCATTTCCATGGTATGTGATGTATAATAGAAATAAAGGAAGACCATTTGAAAGAGGTGATTTGGATATGGATAAAATTCATATTAACCTGGGGAAGGACTCCTACGACATCCTCATCGATTCAGGGCTGGTGCGGAAGGCAGGGCCGGCGATCCGTGACCTGACAGGCGCCGAGAAGGTGGCTGTCATTACGGAGGACGGCATTGACAAGCTCTACGGCATGAGTCTTGTGAAATCCCTGGAGGATGCAGGGGTGCGCACCCAGATGATCGTGGTGCCTTCCAGTGAGAAGTCCCGCACCCTGGGCATTGTGCGCCGGGTGTACGGCGCTCTGGTGGATTTCGGCCTTGGTTCCAGTGATGCCCTGGTGGCTCTGGGCGGCCGGGTGGTGGGCGATATTACCGGCTTCACGGCAGCCACGTACCACCGCGGCATTTCTTATATCCAGTTCCCCACGTCCGTGCTGTCCCAGATCGGCAGTTCCATCGGCGGGAAAATCACCCTGGATCTGGATATACCCGCCGGGAAAAATGTGGTAGGCACCTTCTACCAGCCCAAGGCGGTTTTCATCGACCCCGGCATGGCGAAGACCCTGCCCCGCCGCTATTTCCACAACGGTCTGGGGGAAGCGGTGAAGCTGGGCTGTGTGGCGGACAAGGCGCTGTTTGAGCTTTTCGAACAGGTGTCGTCGGACATGGATATTTACCGGGTGCTGCCGGAAATCATCCGCCGCTGCTGCACCATCAAGGCCCACTATGTGGAAATAGATCCTTTCTCCAAAGGAGAGCGCCGGATTCTGGACTTCGGCCACACCATCGGCGGCGCCATCGAGCGGTGCCTTCGGTATAATGACGCAGAAATCACCCACGGCGAGGCCACGGCCATTGGTATGTACCTCATCACCCGCCGTTCGGAGCTGGAAGGCCTCACCAAGAGGGGCACCACCTCCCGGCTGGAGTACGTGCTGAAATCCCTGTCCCTGCCTACCAGCACCACCATTCCCTATGACATTCTCTACGAGGCGGTGAAGCACGATAAAAAAATCAAGGGCGATGTAATCCAGATCACCCTGATCAAGGAAATCGGAAAGGGCTTCCTCTACACCATGCCGGTGAAGGAGCTGGGCCAGTTCCTGAAATAGGAAATCAAAAAGACGAATCTGCGGATTGGCAGATTCGTCTTTTTGATTGGCCCCGTGTGGCTTCGCCTTGTGGGCGTGAGGGTTCAAAGGGTTCTCTCCCCCCCCTGTTGTCCCACCGCCTGCGGGAGGAAGGTGGTGGCGCAGCCACCAAAGGGGGCGAAGGTTCTTAGGGTTCTGAAGTTTGACGGGCCCTTTGGGCCCGAGGGGTGTGGATTGCCGCTTCGCGGCAATAAGTTTTTATGCCGCCAAAGGCGGCATGGGCTCGCTTCGCTCGCCTCCCCCTTCCACCACTTCGTGGTCCCCCCACCCCCGCATGCGGGGGTGGGCAAGTTTGTGGGGGGGAGAAAGCCAGCTCCCCCGATCCCGATCAAGGGTTCAGAGGGTTCTCTCTCTCCCCTGTTGTCCCAACGCCTGCGGGAGGAAGGTGGTGGCGCAGCCACCAAAAGGGGGGGCGAAGGTTCTTAGGGTTCTGAAGTTTGACGGGCCCTTTGGGCCCGAGGGTTGTGGATTGCCGCGAAGCGGCAATGATTATATATGCCGCCTGACGGCGGCGGGCTCCATCAGCGTAGAGTATCATTTCGTCATGTGCCATTGTGCACCCCTTCGCCACTTCGTGGCCCTCTTCACCGGTCAGCCAGACAAAAGGAAGGCCCTTTTATGGGCAGGCTAAGGGCCAACTTCGACTGACTCGGAGACCCCTATGCAGGGTCTCCGCCTCAAGGGGACGCAAGAGTTTGTGCCAATAAAGTTATTTGTGTCATTTCTATGTTCATCATTCTGCTGAAATTGGCCACTATCGTGGCCACCCCCTATCCGGCTGCGCCGGACTCCCCCCTATTCAGGGGGGAGAATAGTCCTCTCTACGCTTTCCTGCAGTGTCATATGTGGCACACTGTTCAGCGCCCATAGTGCCCCCTGAACAGGGGGAAAGGTGGTGCCGCAGGCACCAAAGGGGGACGGGCCCGTAGGGACCGCAGGTTGTGGAAGAGGTTCTTAAGTTTGACCGGCCTATGGCCGGAGGGTTCTGAAGTTTGACGGCGGCCTTTGGCCGCTGAAGGTTGTGGATTGCCGCCTGACGGTGGCGCCTTTGCTCCGCAAAGGCCTATCCTCAGCCCTGCCCCCCAGCTCCTTCCAGCGGAAGGAGCCTTACATTACGGGATTTCCTTCCCGCCGACCGGTATTTACCGGTATTTACCTGTCTTTACCTCACTATCGGCACGTACCGAGATCCTTCACTGTGCTCAGGATGACCGGCGAGGCGGCGGGAAGTCAGATGTCTGACGTCTGAAGTCTGATGTCTATCCCCTGTCACTTCCCAAATTTTTCTTCAAAGGCTTCTTTTTCCGCTTCTTCTCTTGTCTTCCCCTGTTTCATGAGGCGGCGGATTTCGGCTTCCATGGCTTCGTAGTCCTTGGGGATGATGCGGCTGATGCGGGGGAGGAAGCGGTTCCACTGGGCCAGGATTTCTTCGGCTCTTTCGCTTCTGGTGCAGATGTAGTGTTCTTCGATGAGTTTCCTGACTTCTTCCGCTTCTTCCGGGTTATCCAGCGGTTCGACATGAACCATTTCGTGGTTTACCAGTCTTTCGTCCAGGTCTACTACGTAGGCGATACCGCCGGACATGCCGGCTGCCAGGTTGAGGCCGGTCCTGCCGAGGATGACGGCTTTGCCGCCGGTCATGTATTCGAGGCCGTGGTTGCCTACGCCTTCCACCACCACGGTAGCGCCGCTGTTTCTGACGCAGAACCGTTCGCCGGCCCTTCCGGAGACGAAGGCTTTGCCGCCGGTGGCTCCGAAGAAGGCTACGTTGCCGATGATGACGTTGTCTTCTGCTTTGAATGTGGCTTCTTTAGGTGGATAGATGATGATTTTGCCGCCGGAGAGGCCTTTGCCGGCGTAGTCGTTGGCGTCGCCTTCCAGTGTGAGGGTGAGGCCTTTGGGGATGAAGGCGCCGAAGCTCTGTCCGGCGGATCCGGCGAAGGAGAGGCGGATGGTGTCTTCCGGCAGTCCTTTTTCTCCGTACCTTCTGGAAATCTCACTGCCTACGATGGTACCGGTGACGCGGTTGGTGTTTTTGATGAAGAGTTTGGCCCGTACCGGTTTTCCTTCGTCCAGGGCGGGTTTGCACATGCGTACCAGTTTGGCCATGTCCAGGGTCTTTTCCATTTCATGGTCCTGTTTTTTCATGAAATGGTGTCCCACGGAAATATCAGTATAGGGGCGGAAGAGGAGGGCGTCCAGGTTCAGTGTGTCTGCCTTGGGGTTTCCGGTGAGGCCTTTCTGTTTGAGACGGTCGTTTCTTCCTACCATTTCTTCCAGGGTGTGGAAGCCCAGGCGGGCCATGATTTCCCGGAGGTCTTCGGCCACGAAGCGCATGAAGTTTTCCACGTATTCCGGTTTGCCGGTAAACCGTTTCCTCAGTTTTTCATTCTGGGTGCAGATGCCCATAGGGCAGGTATTCCTGTTGCAGACGCGGTACATCTGGCAGCCCAGGGCGATGAGGGGGCCGGTGCAGAAGCTGAAGAGTTCAGCCCCCAGAAGGGCAGCGATGGCCACGTCCCGGCCGGTCAAAAGTTTGCCGTCCGTTTCCAGTTTCACCCGGTCGCGAAGCTGGTTCAGAAGGAGTACCTGCTGCACTTCGGAGAGTCCGATTTCCCAGGGGAGCCCTGCATGGCGCATGCTGGTTCTGGGGGAGGCGCCGGTGCCGCCGTCGTATCCGCTGATGGTGATACCGTCGGCCTTGGCTTTGACTACGCCTGCGGCAATGGTGCCTACGCCGCTGCCGGCGGTGAGTTTCACGTTGATTTCCGCTCTGGGGTTGGCGTTTTTCAGGTCAAAGATGAGCTCCGCCAGGTCTTCGATGGAGTATACGTCATGATGGGGCGGCGGGGAAATCAGGGATACGCCGGGTGTGGAGCGGCGGGTGCGGGCGATGGCGGGATCCACTTTGCTGCCCGGGAGGTGGCCTCCTTCGCCCGGTTTAGCACCCTGGGCGCACTTGATCTGGATTTCCGAACCGTGAACCAGGTAGTTCCCCGTGACACCGAAGCGGGCGGTGGATACCTGTTTGATTTCATCGTTAATGCTGCTGCCGTCGGGGAGGGGTTCGAACCGCTCTGCGTCTTCGCCCCCTTCGCCGGTGTTGCTGCGGCTGTGGAGGGCGTTCATGGCTTTGGCAATGCATTCGTGGGCTTCTTTGCTCAAGGCGCCATAGCTCATGGCGCCGGTGCGGAAGTGGCGGATGAGGGAGTCCGTGCTTTCCACTTCTTCGATGGGAATGCTGCAGCCGGCGGGATAGGTGAAGTCCAGAAGGTCCCGGAGGCGGATGAGGGGCTCATTCACCTTTTTCGCATACACTTTGTAAAGTTCGTAGCTTCCAGTGCGGCAGGCCTGCTGGAGGAGGCGGATGGCTTCTGCAGACAGGATGTGGGGTTCGTCGCCGTTTCTGCGGTATTTGAAAACGTCCCCTGCCGGAAGGCCTTTCTTCCTGCCATAGGCTTCTTCATGGCGGCGGCGGTTTTCTTCTTCCATGTCCGCCATGCCCAGGCCGCCTACGGGGGAGGCGGTGTGTCCGAAATAGGTATCTGCCACTTCTCTGCCGATGCCTACGGCTTCAAAAATCTGGGCGCCGTGGTAGCTCTTCACGGTGGAAATGCCCATTTTGGACATGACGGAGAGGATGCCCTTCACCGCTGCGTCCATGTAATTTTGAAGCGCTTCTTCCTCCGTCACATTCCCCAGCCTTCCCTTTGCCGCCAGATCCCGGGCCGTGTCCAGGGCCAGGTAGGGGTTGATGGCGGTGGCGCCGTAGCCGATGAGAGTGCAGAAATGGTGCACTTCCCGAGGTTCGCCGGACTCCAGGATAATGCCTACGTCCGGCCGCACTTTTTCCCGGATGAGGAAATTGTGAAGGCCTGAGGAGGCCAGCAGGGCGGGGATGGCCAGGTGCTCCCTGTCCACGCCCCTGTCGGAGAGGATGAGGATATTGTGCCCCTTCTTCACCGCTTCCAGGGATTTGGCAAAGAGCGCTTCCAGTGCTTTCTCCATTTCCCCCTTCCCTTCGGGATAGAGAAGGGAAAGCACCACCGGCCGGAGACGGTCGTCCTGAAGATGTTTCACCGCTTCCATTTCCTCATTGGTGAGAATGGGCCGGTCCATGGCCAGGGCGGCGGTGCCCTTCTCGTCGGGATCCATAATGTTGGCCATGTTGCCCACATACACCGTGGAGGAGGTGACGATTTTTTCACGGATGGCGTCAATAGGCGGGTTCGTCACCTGGGCGAAGTTCTGCTGGAAATAGTCGTACAGGAGCCGGGGCCTCTCCGACAGCACGGGGAGGGGCGAATCCATGCCCATGGCGCCGACGGGATCTTTTCCTGTCTGGGCCATGGGGATAATCATGTCCCGCATGTCCTCCTGGGTGTAGCCGAAGGCCCGCTGCTCTTCCTCCAGCCGGGCAGGGGCGGGCTTTTCCATTTCCTCCTTCGGCAGATCCTTCAGGTCAAGGATGTGCTCTTTGCACCAGGTGCCGTAGGGATGGGCCTTGGCCATGTTGTGCTTGATTTCCTCGTCTCCCACAATGCGCTGCTGGGAGGTGTCGATGAGGAAAATCTTCCCCGGTTCCAGGCGGCCTTTGTAGAGCACATCCTCCTGGTTCACTGGCACGGAGCCCACTTCGGAGGACAGAATCACCCGGTCGTCCTTCATCACGTAGTAGCGGGCGGGGCGCAGGCCGTTCCTGTCCAGCATGCCGCCGATGGTGATGCCGTCGCAGAAGCAAATGGCCGCCGGCCCGTCCCAGGGTTCCATCATGAAATTGTGGTACCGGTAGAAATCCTTTTTCTCCTGGCTCATGGAGGGATCCTTCTCCCAGGGTTCCGGTATCATCACCATCATGGCGTGGGCCATGGAATGGCCGGCCATGTGGAGATACTCCAGGCAGTTATCAAACATGGCGGAGTCGCTGCCCGTCACGTCCACCACCGGGAAAGCCCGGGCCAGCTCCGGATAGTCCGAAGGCCTGGACTTGCTCTCCCGGGCATTCAGCCAGTTGATATTTCCCTGGATGGTATTGATTTCCCCGTTGTGCACGATGTAGCGGTTCGGATGGGCCCTGGCCCAGCTGGGGAAAGTATTCGTGCTGAACCGGGAATGAACCATGGCCATGGCAGTCTTGAAATCCAGATCCGACAAATCCAGATAGAAATGGCGCATCTGGTCGCTGGTAAGCATGCCCTTGTACACAATGGTGCGGGACGACAGACTGGCAATGTAGAAATCCGTGCCCATGCCTTCGGACAGGGGGATGATTTTCTTCTCCGCCCGCCGCCGGATAATGTAGAGCTTCCGCTCAAAATCCATGGACTCCGAAAGCTCCGGATTCCGTCCGATAAATACCTGCAGGAAATGGGGACGGATGCGCCGGGCCTCCTCGCCGATGAGGCTTTCATCGATAGGCACCTCCCGCCAACCCAGCACCGTCTGGCCTTCCTCCTTCACGATTTCCTCAAAAATCCGCTTCTGCTCCTCCCGGAAATCACGGTACCGGTGGGCAAAAATCATGCCTACCCCGTACTCTCCCTCCGGCGGCAGATGAAATCCCAGCACCTCGCACTCCCGCTGGAAGAACTCATGGGGAATCTGGGTCAGTATCCCTGCGCCGTCGCCGCTCTTCTGGTCCGCGCCTTCCCCGCCGCGGTGCTTCAGATTCTCCAGAATCTTCAGCGCATCATCCACGATCCCGTAAGACCGCTTGCCCTTGATATTCGCCACAAAACCGATGCCGCAGGCATCATGCTCATTCCTCGGATCATACAGCCCCTGGGGCTTCGGTAAATCTCTCCATATCTCTCCCATACTCCACGCCTCCCGTCGAAACAAAAAGCCGGACACGCAGCAAAAAGGCTGCATCGTCCGGCTTCGGAAAACTTTAGTTGTATTTTGTATTATAGCACTGTAGTAAAGTGAGGTAAATAGGGAATTCATGAGCTGGTGGGATAGTGGCTAGTGGAGCGCGGAACGCTCCGGGTGCAGAGGGTTCCCTCCCCCTCACTTATTGTCCCACCGCTTGCGGGGGGAAGGTGGTGCGTTAGCACCAAAGGGGGGCGGGCCTGTAGGGCCCGTAAAAGGAAAAAGGTTCTTAGGTTTGACGGGCCCCTGGCCCGAGGGTTGTGGTGGCGCCCTATGGGCGCAATATAAAGTCAGCGTTACGGGGCTTGCATTTGTGCCACTATGGCCCCCCGTCATTTCGAGCGGTGGTACAAGCCGGTTTGAATCCTGCCTTACGATGGAGCTAGTGAAAGGGAGCCGAGAAATCTCCCTGCAGGGCGCTGCCTTTCGATTGGTCAGCCTACTAAAAGGAAGGCCTCTCTATATTTCTCGCTTCCCCTTGCCACCCCTATTCAGGGGGGGCAGAATAAACCTCTCTATGCTTTCATGCATTGTCGTATGTGGCACACTGTTCAGCACCCATAGTGCCCCCTGAACAGGGGGAAAGGTGGTGCCGCAGGCACCAAAAGGGGGGGCGGGCCTGTAGGGCCCGCAAACGGGAAAAGGTTCTTAAGATTGATGGGCCTACGGCCCAAGGGTTCTTTGGTTTGACGGTCCCTGTGGGGCCGAGGGTTGTGGTGGCGGCTGACGCCGCAGGTTGGGACCGCCTGTCGGCGGCAGGTTGTGTCGAAGGGTTGAGGAAAAAGGTTCATGGACACGCCCGGGGCGTGAGGGGGCAGAAGGTTCGGCCCCTTTTATTGTCCCCCCGCTTGCGGGGGGAAGGTGGTGGCGCAGCCACCAAAGGGGGCCTGCAGGTTGCATAGAAGGGCTGTGGGGGAAAAGGTTCATGGACACGCCGGGGCGTGAGGGGGCAGAGGGTTCAGCCCCTTTTATTGTCCCCCCGCTTGCGGGGGGAAGGTGGTGGCGCAGCCACCAAA